>Ga0075158_10000167_pt1 | contig 50503 bp, 37 predicted proteins | sample JI91814BDNA_FD_70968 | JGI IMG/M metagenome (GOLD analysis project Ga0075158, IMG submission 70968) | Wastewater effluent complex algal communities from Wisconsin, to seasonally profile nutrient transformation and Carbon sequestration -... | ecosystem: Engineered > WWTP > Effluent > Algae... | reverse complement strand
TTTGACCATCAAGATTCATGTTGGGTTGCAACCCAACCTACACAGCAGTGGTTGCCGTATCTGTAGGTTGGGTTATAACCCAACAAAATCTTGTTTGACCATCAAGATTCATGTTGGGTTATAACCCAACCTACACAGCAGTGGTTGCCGTATCTGTAGGTTGGGTTATAACCCAACCTACACAGCAGTGGTTGCCGTATCTGTAGGTTGGGTTATAACCCAACAAAATCTTGTTTGACCATCAAGATTCATGTTGGGTTATAACCCAACCTACTAAAGATTATTAATTAAAGCAGGGGATGTTGAAGTGGTTGCAGTTGACGTATCAGTGTCATTAGCTAGAACTTCAAGTGCTAACCCTTGTATCAACGCAATTCGTTGTTCGTAGTTTGCTGGTTCTTTTCCTTCGATTTTGGTCTCTGCGCAGCGTGCAATAATGGATTCCGCAATCTCGGCCTTATTGGCTTTACGGTTCAGTGCATTAAAAAATACTTTAAACACAGTATCAGTTGATCCTTTATTCAGGCACTCAACCATTTTGTTGATTGTAGGATCTTCAATCACTCTTACAAGTCGCTTAGCCAATGTTTTAGGTGTTGTTACTGGTGTTTCAACGGGAGCGGTTACAGAGGTTTTTGATTGGTCGTCTTCATGGTCACTTCCACTGTCATCATCATTAAAACTGCCTGGTCCAGAAGGTAATGCACTACTTTGAGCAAAAAGTCCAAATAAACCCCTTCTTCTATCGCGATAAGTTTTGGCATATTTGAAATAGACTTCTTGACGACGATCATTGAAATCTTCCACAAAGGCACGTGTTGCGTTTGAACTTTCGCATCCGCCTAACTCATTTTCTATCAGAGCAATCACCGGATTACTGCTTGCAAAGCGATCCCTTGCACACCAGAGTGGGGTTCTTCCCTGTTTATTTAATGCATTAATATCACATCCAAACATCCTTACTAGAGGCTCTATAAAGGCGTGAAGCGATGTATTTAAAACAGCTATATGAAGCAAAGTATTGCCATCGCGGTCTTTTAACCCCAATTGTGCTCCATTGTCAAAAAGCAGTTGAAATATGTGTATTAATTCGGGGATATTTTTATTATCTTTTGAAGCTCTCAACATCACAGTATGCACTGGGTAATTGCCAGTGGACTCATTTCTAATATTGAGGTTTGGTTTCTTTGTACAGACTAGCGTAACGGTTGCAGCAGAACCAGATTCTACCGCGACATCGATAGGTCTTTTCAGCTTTTGCAAATCCTCGTCATCACCTTCATTGATTGTCGTCTCATCGAATGCGGCTAATTGGCTGACTACTGCATCTAGGTCATTAATTGCAATTGCCGTGTTAAGTTTTTGAATCAGTTCGTTTATAGGTTTCATAGTTATCCCGTCACTAAATTTTCTAAGCAATAAATGAAAAAACCGGCTATTTCAACTTAAATAGATGGGAATGTCAAATTTATGAACATCTATCCAGGGCAACCGCATCTAAAATTTGAACAATTATAAAAAGATTCAATCACAGGCTGGAGTGTTTCAGAGTAGTTGGCATCGAGCCCAAAAAATGTCCCAATTCCCTCCGAACCCGTTCGTGCTGAGGAGGTGCGTCACCGATACTGCGATTTGGTAGGTAGGTCAACGCGCCGTCTCGAAGCATGCGCCGATAGTGCCTGTCATCCCCGTGTATGCTTCGAGACGGCGCGTTGGACTATCTACCACTGCAGCGATCCGTATTCGCGCCTCCTCAGCACGAACGGGTTCGGAGGGAATTGGGACATTTTTTTGGCTCGAAGTCAACTGCTCTGAAACATTCCAGCTGTGATTGAAGTGTTTTTATAATTGTTCAGATTTTAGATGCGGTTGCCCTGAATATCTATCCGAACGGTCGTATAGGTCGCGGCTCGGAGCGCGCTTTTTGAACGTTCAAGAATTTATCCAATTAACCGTTTTGTAATTCAATAACCATCACACGAACCGGATGCTTGCTTAAATTCTCATCTTGATGCAGTTCATTGGGGGTGTCTTTGGTTAAGAAATAAGCTTTGTTTTTTTCAAGCTTTAGGAAGTGCACTTTGCCTTTGTCGTTAGTGACTTTTAATAAACCGTCATCTAGAGCTACTAACACGCGATTATGCTCATGTCTATGCATAGCCAGTGTATTGGTTTTAGTCGGATAAATAATCGTTTGCCACACTGCTACTTGATCATTCGTGAACTGGTTTATGCGCTTGGTAGCGACTGTTTCAGCCCAGCAGGATTGAGAAATTAAGGCAACTAAACCAAAAGAGACAAATTTCATCGGCTACTCCACTATTTTTTTGCAAGGATATCTATCTTCAGCTTGAGTTACAAGTTGCAGGTGTCAACAGGATGTAGAGAAATCCTCGCAGCTTTTAATCCACCAAACCTTTGATGGTGCATCCACACCTTAGTATTTTAGAAAGCTAATAAGGACCACTATGTGTAGCTACATCGTTTTCATGGGGATCACTACGCAGGGTGGCGGTAGCTTTTTTTGCAGTCACAAAATTAGGAGTGAAAAATGCGGCAGTTATTCGTAGAGCAAAATCACTACTATCAATAACCATGTTGGCTTCATGGGAATTATGGAGACTGACTAAATCCAAGTTGGCGGATCCATAGATTACTATTTGGTCATCAATAGCCATAAATTTCATGTGGATAATGTCTTTAGTATCACCGGTACTCTCGCGATTAAACCAACGTATATCGAGGTTGTTGCGTTTATCCACGTCAATTTTTGACAGCATATTATCGACCGCGTACTGATTAGTACCGCCATAAAAACTCTCACGCATATCATTAAAATTTTCGCCCATTAACAATTCAAGTTTGCCGTTGCGTGTATTAATAAAATTCACCAAGGCATCCATGATTTCCGGTGTGTTTAAGTTTGGCACGATGATGCGGATTGTTGATTTGGCGTTATTGATAGCAGTGATATAAGTATTGTTTAAAGGATCTTTTGGTAATGGCGCTTGATAAAATGGAAGCGCAGCCGGCCATTGTCTAAGGGTGTTGGTAACAAACAGACTAACGCAAGAATGTGCAGATTCTTTTGCCCTAAAATTTAAACTCACGGGTCTTATATCTTCTTCTGCTTTGTTGGTACGTAGCTCCCACATGGCATAAAAATCGAAGAAGGGTGCTTCTGCAGCATCGCTGGGGATAAATATTCCACCATCATGAAATTGATTGGGACCGTAATTTTCAGTTTGGAAATTTACGCCAGTTAATATCACTTTGTCATCAATGACTATGGCTTTGTTATGATTGGCGGCAAAGGTGTGTTTGTAAGTGCCAATATGTAATTTAACGTTTCCAGGGAGTCCATCTAATCCTAAACTTTTGGGATCATGTTTGGAAAATTTTGGAGGGAATTCGCCATGGAAAAAAAATCTTGCGACGGGGCTGAGTTGATCGACTAAAAGAAAAAAATCGATCTCGTGATCGGGAGAGATACCGCATAGTGCTTGTTTTATATCTTGTACAACTGGCGTGTTGGGTTCCCAATGAAATGCTTGGATTAATATTTGTCGTTTGGCGTTTTTGATTTCTCGCACAATTAAACGATATACAGATTCGCTGCCGCTCACAATCTCAATTTGGCTATGATCTAACTTGCCTTCCATACAAAGAGCAGGGACTGTCCCATTTCCAGCTACAGGTCTGACCGCATCGATAATCGTCTGCATTAAAGGTGAAGCAGGCACAACGCTGCTTTGGTTTTTAATCCTGAAGAATTTATCATAGAGGCTATACATAGACGACCAGAGTGGTTAGTAGCGGGAAAGGTTCGCTTAAAAAAGATACATAATGGTAGCATGTGTTGTTGTCCATGTAAATATTAATGCCTTATTGGGTGTATTTTGAGCTATTGTAGTTGGGTGGAGAGATACGACAAATTGCATCACTCAAGGGTGACCTTGGTTGTGATTGCTCAAATATTGTACTATAATTAATAAGTAGTATAGCGCATTTCGTTAATTATTAGCTCTGTGCAATTATGAGTTAATTTTCAATTAGATACGGGGAATTAATTACAGAGGAATTAATTATGAACTTGCTTACTCTTGTCCTGTTAATTGTGGTTTTATTGGCCGTATTACCAACCTGGCCTTACAGCAGTGGTTGGGGGTACTATCCAAGTGGTGGTGTGGGTTTAATCGTTTTAATCTTGGTTATTCTCTTGTTAACCCGCGGTGGGCCATAAAAATCAATCACTTACACGCTAATGTTGATATACCCCAGTGCATCACTGTACGGGGGTAATCGTTTTTTAATTACTCGCTTACTGAGCAAGTGATTTTTGTGCAATCACGGCAGTTTTTAGCAGCGAAAGCAAATGCATCAGCAGCTGATTTAGACGTTTCTGACATTTCTTTGTCAGCGGCTACATCAGTAGTTACTGAACTGCTGCTAGCATTAGTTGTGCAAGTCCAGCCAGTATCTAAGGCAGTTACAGTAGTAGTAACAGCCATGCTGGTAGTTGCAACTAGCGCTAAAGCTGCGCCTAATAATAAAGTTGAAATTCTTTTCATGTAATTCTCCATTGAAGTGAGTTGAAAATTTTAGTACCTAAAAAGTCTAGACGGAATAGATCAAAAAGGAACTCGTGGTTTTCCTGAGAATATTTATGGAATACCTTAGTTGCCGGATCAGGAAAAGGATCCCACTATTAGAGTCTAAACTTCAAGTTTAGATTTTAGTTTCGATGCAGAGTTAAAGGCCTCTTAAGCCTTTAACTCATTATTTTACCAACACTTTTTCAGGAGCATTCAAATGAATAAGGATATATTCGAAGGTAAATGGGAAGAAATTAAAGGAAAAATGAAAAAAGCGTGGGGTAAATTAACTGATGATGACTACACTGAAATTGAAGGCAACCAACAGGAAATCTTTGGTAAATTACAAAAACACTATGGGTATACTAAAGATGAAGCAGAGCGTGTAGTAAAAGAATTCAAAAACGGACGCTAGATTGTACTAGTAAGCCTCTTTGGGGGCTTACTACCCCTTAACAAAACAACTAAGTCTTCTTATCAGTATGCAAAATAGACAAAGTTTCTTTGATTAACAGATTAATATTCGTTTCTTCAACACTCAAATAGCCTGCACGCATAAGCTCTTTCAGTTTATGAATAAGCTCTCCAGCTAACTGCGTTTGGGTTGCAATTTTTTGTATTGAACTGGCTATTTTATCGGGCAATTTTACATCTTCTGAATGACCTTCCATTAAATTGAGACAAGTACGGCTATATGCAGCAATGGCTGTTATGGGTTGGGTTAAATCATGGACTAAAGCTTGGGTCATCTCACCTATTAGGCTGTTCTGACAGGAGAGTTCTAATTCAGCCTGCCATTTGTGTTGTAGTTCTTCATGTAGTTTAGTTTGGCTCAAATCTTGTAGTCGCATCACTAATTCAGAACATACTTTTTTCATCGCCAAGAGATCATGAGTTAACTCCTCATGAATTAATTCTTGTCGTTGAAGTTTAGCTTTTAGCTGGGAAATTTCATTTTCCAATTCAATAGGCATGCTTGTCATGACATGGCTATTTTTTGGATTGAATGTAAAATGATAAATAAACTTAGCATTTGTACTCTACCGAAGACGGTTCATTGCCTGTGAAACTTCCCATGCAAACTATTTTTTTATAGTGATTATTTAATACTTTCATTATTCATTTGATACATAAGATAACTTTTAATAAGTTGGGCTAATTGTTTAACTTCCATCTTATGCATAATATTCGAGCGATGAGCTTCAACAGTCGAGATGGAAATAGACAGCTCATGAGCAATTTGTTTATTCAACTTTCCTTCAATAATTAAATCGAGTATTTGACGCTCGCGTTCAGATAAGCGTTTAACCTGTTCATTTATTATGTCATAGGATAAATTGTGCTGGACTTGCTCCATGTATTTTTGAACCAATTCTAATAAATGTTGTTCGTTGAAGGGTTTTTCAATAAATTCTTTGGCTCCTGCTTTCATAGCACGAATTGCCATTTGGACATCCCCGTAACCCGAAATAATGATTACCGGTAGATGGATTTTTTGGTCTTTAAGGTGCTCGAGCAGCTCCAGCCCACTCATGCCGGGTAAGCGAACATCCAGGATTAGACAACCTGATTTTTTACTATCGTAGTTTTCGAGAAAATCGTTAGCATTTTCAAAAGCTTCAACATTTAAATGAATCGATTCAAAAAGGCATTGCAAAGCCGAACGCACTTCTGGTTCATCTTCAATGATAAAGACTGTGTGGTCGTTTTTATTCATAATGTACAAGTCCCCTTAAACAAGGAATAATTCAAATATTAACACTAATAAGAGAAATGGTAGGCCACTACATAGCGGCATCGAGAGTGTGATTGTTGTTATCTGGGGATGGGTTCAGTTACACGTTAACACTCAAATTTTATTCAGTAAAGTTAATATTTAAATTAATACTTTTTAGTTCTCCTGCCTGCAAGATAAAGTGAAGGCCACATAAAATATAAGGATTTTATGTAGCCTTTGTGTAACATGCTTGTCTCATTTACTAGATATAAAATTGCTCAATTGCTGCCGAAGTTTCACGAGTAGTGAAATTGGGCCAATGATCCTTTTCAAAACCAGGAGCATCTTTTAATCGTTCTTTATCCACGTTCAACATGAAACAATCGTCTTCTTCGTTGTAAGTAAACATTTTCCATGGGACCGCAAAAAATTTATTACCAAAACCCATTAACCCACCGAAATCAAGAACAAGATAGCTCACTTTGCCCAATGCTTTATCAATGACAACTTCATTGATTTTGCCAAGACTTTCGCCCATTGGGTTTTTTACGTGTACACCAGTCACTTCACTGGCTTTTACCACTTTTCGATAAGTCATGATTACTCTCCATTGGTTAAGAAATAATATACATGCATACACCGTTTTTATTGTTTGCGATCTAAGTCCTGATTTTTTTCTTTACTGAAAAAACGTTTAATTTCAGCAATTAATTCATCGGATTGAAGTTCATCCCATTGAATAATTGGTAGATTTTTTGATTCGTCGGTGTGCTGGATTATTTCTGGTGTTGATTTACTTTTGTCTCTTTCCATGAAATTCACAAAAATGTCCATTAAGTACAGATAATTCTAGTGTAAAAGGGTAAAATTTCTACTAAGGTTTTCCTTAGGTAGTTGCTGGAATACCTTTGACAATTGTAGTAAAAATGAGGGGCAAGCAAACCCCTACTAGTAGAAACATATCTGTTAAACGGAGCTATTATTTCTCAAAATATACTTTAAGCCACGCACAAAAACCACTGCTGATACAGCAGATAGTGATTCCCCAGCACCAGTCTATTAGCGAAATTGTAAGCGGCCAATCTTTAAGAACTGCCAAATTGGTCATGTCGTAGATACCGTACACGATGAACCCTAGTAATGCGCCGTAGAGAAAGCTCTGTGGGATTTGGTTTTTTGCTAAGGGAAGGACGATGAGCCAGATCATCATGGCGAATAATACGTAAACAACTGCGGCTGCTGGGAAGTTGGGTTTTAGTTGCCCGTTTTCGATGCTTAGGAATGAACCTAGTTGACTGAAGTAGAGTGACTTGCCGACTACGCTAAGCCAGATGAAGTCGAGAATGCAAAAGAGTAGCATGGTGGGGATTAGATATTTTAGTGAGTTCATTGTTTCGTCCTTGTAAGCAATTTGACCTTTATATTAACTGGAGTCTGGATGCAGCGCTAGCGAAATCCGGGTTTCTTTAACGTATGCCGGACTAACCCCCACGCTCCCTTGCTAAGGAAACCCGGATTACGCTAGCGCCGTAGGTTGGGTTATAACCCAACAACAATCTTCTTTGTCCATCAAGATTCATGTTGGGTTATAACCCAACCTACGGCTAAGCGAAATCCGGGCTTGCTCTAAACATGTCCACAAAGATCAAAAGACATGCTACAATCCCGAGCTTTGTCTCCGATGATCTAAAAATGCCTCCAATAAATAAGACATACCCCCATCTAAAAAACAAGAAAATACAAATAGTTACTGAAGTATTGTTCGCTCTCGGTGATTTTTTTGCCGCCAAAAAACTCATCAAATTACTCCAATTAGCCGCGCCAGACCTGGAACTTAGTTGGTTGGTATTTAGCCAGCCTAGCAGAACCGATTTACCAGGTCGAATAGAAGATGCAAAAAATGAATTGGGACAAAAGATAACTATAACCCTAGCCGACTTCTCATTGGAACTCGCCACTGATGATCATAAAGATAGCGATTTCATCTTATTTTTGCCAACAGTACATTACATAACTCCCACCAATTACCAACGATTAAAGGCATCAGGTGCACCTATGGTGCAGGTCCATGAGTACGATGCGATCGCACTGCTAAACCATCTGCTTAACAAATCGGATTTACCTTGTGTCAACTCTGGGTTTGATGGTCTAGGACTTTTCTTCGATGAACTCGATACTAAGGTGTTAGCAAACACGCTCCAAACAAATTCTCCTGCACCTTATGTTGCTAACCCTGCTCATGAATTGTTCTTCAGTTACCTTAATCAGGAACTAGTAAGTCAAGTGAATGATGTGGATTTCAATAATTTCCTGCGTATTGCTATGGAAATCGCCGCACCGGAAAAGTCTGTCGATGTTATTGCCAATTCACCTTCAGCGGTTTTGGACGATGAGTTTAAAAACTTCGTTTGGGACCATGGATTTTCTGAAATAAGCTTTTTGAAAAAAAATGCAGACAATACTACTGAAGAGAGAACTTTAGTCTCACCAAGACGAACCACTACAAAAAGGGTACTGCGACTCATTAATCCATTCCCCATGTCCCAAGTGCAAATCCAAGCACTGATGGGGCATGCACACCCCTTTATGCAGGTAACCGGTGACCAGTCACTAAGTGAACTTTTGTCATTAGGATCTTTGGGAAAAGGAACCTTTCCTTTTTACCAAACCATGAAATGGAAGTCAGCTCTTCATGACCACATGCAACAATTAGCATCTGCTTATTGTGGGCCAGACAGTCCTTATGTCCATTTATTGCAATCAACTGCTAAAGATAAAAAAATTGAAGTGATGGAGTTTGCTAGTTATTGGCGTAAGAACCAGCAGCAAATCATGGAAGACAGTTTACTCTTTTATCAAGCCTTGGTTGCAGAGAAAAATTTAACAGAAAATTTTCCGCAGTTTTTGGATTTGCTTTTTTACATCACGAAAAAGTTTCCCCCTCAAATGCAAGCTGCAAATTATGCATTATTGGCGCAATTAGTGGTTAAGATAAAAGATCCAAAAACTATCAAACGTTTGTTAAAGGCATTAAATTTGGCTGAAAACCTTGATGAAAGAACGCAAATTATTAGAGCGATGACTGAATTTTTGCGGCTAAATCCCACAAAAATCAATGAAGAGACGATTTACACGCTAAGCAATCAGCTAAAAGAACTACCCGCAAAGGATCGCAGATTCGCCGCAATTACAACCTGTAGAATTTTAACCTGCTTACCTCCTAGAGTACGCAGCAACTGGGTTGATAAACTATTGCCAGATCTCAGCAGGCTAAACACTGGAGCTTATGCGAGAGTTGTGCAGGATATTGAAAAAATTGGAGACCTTGAGACTGTTCAAACTCAAGCGAACTGGTTTAGCAAATTGATTGCTGCGCGTGGAGTATTTCAAACCAGTACAGTGGATCCTCGCAAACCCATTTTATTAGCTGTGCATGTTTACGACGATGGGGTTGGGGATATTGCTAAATTTATCGGCACTTACTTGCATTTGCGCCAAACTTTCCCGCATATCCAACTACGCTCTTTAATCAAATGTATGGATGACAGCAGACCTGTCATTTTGGCAATGCTTCGTGAGAATGGAATTCCTGTTCAAGGAATACATTTCTGGTCAATATCTACCTTAGAATATTTACATCAAAGTACTACTTTGTCATTCGATACCGATTCTAGTCTAAATAAATTAGCTTTTTTCGATAAAGACGATTTTTCATTAATTATTAGTTTAGCGACTCCTTTCAAAGAAATAAACACACAATTACGCAGCTTCTGGAATGAAAAAATTCCTTACATTGAAATAGCTGAAGTAAACTATTGCTCGTATAAAGGCAATGTCAATTGGCTAACACCCGCTGATGCCAATCATCAGATTGTAGCCATGGGATTAAGTGAGGAGGCTGTGGGTTTAGAAATCACTGCTGCTCTCAGGGATAGTGCCCCTGCACTTATAAAAAGATTAAAACCGGAGCTAGCACAACAATTACTCGATGGAGCTCCCACAGGCGAGCGGGTTGACGAATGGTTACAGTCTACCTTTTTTATGCCTGCCTATTTAAAAAATGATCAGGGAATTTTGAGTCTACGTTATGCCCTAACTTTGACGAAGCGGCATTTTAAGGAAAAGACTACTACGGTAGTTTGGGTCTATAAATTGCCTTTTGATGTCACTGATTCTACCTTTATGACTGAGCTAAAAAACTCAGGCATTGCCAAGCTAGTTGTTCATGATGATCAAGGGCAAAGGCAAGAATATCCAGTGCCAGGTACTGAAGGTAAGCGTCAATTTCGCATAGTGTGCGGAAGGGTGGAAACAATCGATTTTGATTTAATGTACCAGCTAGCTCAACACACTGGTGGTTTTAGTGGCTGTGTCGGGCAAAATTCTTTTGAAAAATCCATTTCTTTTGATTTAATCCCCGCATTTTATGCCCCACCTTGGCAACTGGCGATTATCTATGAGACCCAAAGTTTGCTGACTAAGCTTTTTTCTGCAGATTCAAAAGAATACCAATGCGTGAATGATTACCTGAATTTGCTGTCTACCGTCTCAAGAGCCATTAACCAAACTGCTACATTACAGCAAACAGCTACTTTTATACCCCATGTACAAAGATTAGCAACGCTCGCACCGGCGCAATTTAGCATGGAATTGCAACAATTTGGCCGGGACTTAAATCCAATAGCGCGATGGCGTTTTACGCAGGCTTTTGGAGCACATCCAGTTGAAGCAATAGAGCAATTTTTTGAGCACCATGATCTTCATCTTCTACAAGCGGCTTGGCGTGTAATTTGTTCTCATATTAAAGCACAGAAAAATCTTAATAATTGGTTAGTGGGTCGGATAAAAGAATTGAGTCTTGTGACACAAAGTGTACCTAGTCCATCTGAGCCCAAAGTATCACTAATTTTGAGTTCCTCTAATTATCGCAGACTAACCCATAAAGAGTTTCCTAATGCCCTAGGTCAGTTAAATCAGTGCTTATTGGAGGCATGGCCTAGTCATGAAAAACAAGGATTGCAACTCTTTGTCACTGATAACAATAATCTACTAGTTGATGTAGTGCCAGGTATGAGCAATCCCGCAATTGCTGTCAGTACCGATGCGTTTAAACAATTGTCAGTAGGCGAGATGCGCTTTGCTATTAAATTAGCGGTTAACAAATTTTTGAATTATCCGGTAGAAAATGTCAGTTTCAAAAATGATAAACTGAATCAAGCAGAACTTCTTAAAGCGACAGATACTTATTTAGAGTTTGGTATGGGTTATTGCCGTAAAATGTTTGCTTTACTGCAAGCAAGGGCCAACGAGCAGCCAGTTCTGCACGGTAGGAAGTCGCAAAAATGGTGGAATCTGGACAGCCTAGCTAACTTTTATCTCGATATGATAAAAAATATTGAGTTATTACTAGCAAAAAAACATCAGAATGATTTGCATAGCCAAGAAGCACGCGTAATGAGTGAAAGCTCGAGCCTAGTTATTGGAGAGATGACCGCCATCGAAGACTCTTGGAGTCAACAACTTGCACAGAGTGTAGTAGAGATTAGTGCGGATGAGATACTTGAAAAACTGAATATTATGATCCCTCAGTTACGTATAATGCATCTGGAAGAATACATAACACCCAGCAAAGTTACCCAGCAATTTATTAACACATTAGACGGACTAAGAATTAAACGACCTAAGACAGTTCAAGTTGAAAAACTTAAAGCTCTAGTAGATGGCGCATTTGAACAGCGGTCGGGAAGTTTTACAACAATCTACCGCTTAGTAGCTCAAAAAATAAGCCCTGCCAGAGGCTATTTTTGTATTGGACCTTTTGATTTGCTAAGACAATTAATTGTAAATTTTTCTGAGGCGGCTACTTTTGAGTGTGCTCTAGAGTCGGCTCAAAAAATTGAAGAGTTTGTTACTCACATTAAATACCGCAATCTATTCCAAAATACGATGGATGCCGTGTCCGCTGAACATTACAATGAAGCCAAGGTCAATTATACCGAGTTGTGTATTTGGTCCTCTATTGGAGCGTTTATCGATTGGAGTGACTTTTTTGAAGTTCCTTGCGCAGGGACTGAACGGTATGAAAATTATTTGAAATGGAGTGCGGAGGACGATACTAGAACACTCTCAATGGTATTATTTCGATTGGGAATGATCAATGAGAAACCCTTGTGGAATTTTCTCCCTAGTGGATTTTTAAAAAAATTAGACACTGCAGCAGGGGGGGTTCTTCTAGGAGTTATACCAAGAGAGTATAGAGATACAGCAGACCGTAAACCTTGGGCTCGCACACAGCTTTGCCTGGATAAATTCAGTTCTGATTATTTAAAACATCGTGCAGTCTATACTCCAAGGGCTGATTCTTCCCCAGTCACAGTCGCAAATATTGAGTCTTTTATAGCAGACAATCGGATTTCACTGGAGTTGCCTGAGTTTAGTGGAAACGCAGCGCAGACCTTAATTAAGAAGTTCGAGCTTTTGCTAACTACCAACCCTGGAGAGGGCAAAGAACTGGTTCGTCGATTTTATCTGGATTCTTCCTATCCTTTGGGGATCTATCAACTACACAAAGGTCGAATGAAAGTCGCTAGTTCGTCAGAAGTAAGAAACTTCTGCGGAGACCTGAATATCGAAGACACCACCTTCACTTCGAGCAATACTATTGAGCATCCCTATTTGCATTTTTTGATCAAGAACTGTCCTGACTATCTGCCCATTATCGATTTATTCGATAGTCTCGCAGCCAATTTTTCTTTGTGTTTCCCCTACTGGCCTATTAGTTACTTTTTTACCTTGCTTAACTTGCGTATAGACAAATTAGAAGGTGTTGCTTCTGCAATCACTGAGTTAGAGAAGTTTTTCATTGTAGGGACCCTCTGTAAAAGTGAATACTATTTTACTGCTGCAATAGAAAATACTTACAAATATGCTGCAGCTACCGTGCGTGGAGTTCAGCTCTTCTCCGAGTTGACTTATCTTTTTATCAAGAAATCTGCTGAGCATAAAGTGCAAAGAGAGGTTTGTTTAAGTTTCTGGGCTCAGCCCGAATTTGCAAACCAACTCTATGCTTCAGATTCAAAAATTACCCTCACTATCGAACAGTTGGTGGAGTTATATAAAATATTCGATAAAACGATGACCTGGCGAGATACTAACGATAGAGACCAATTTACCAAAATTCTTCTGCGAGAACTTGGGAAAGCAACTGAGACTGAACAGCTTAAAGCAATTGAATCCCTATTGTTTACCAAATTCCCTTTATCGGATATGTCGCTAGTGAATAGGCTTATTAAGCAATGGGCTGCAATTCACGCTAAGCAATTAGGAGAAGATGACACCACTTATCCTTATTATTCTAAAGTGTCTCAAGTTGTTCTGAAGGTAGTTAACGATGCACCCGGTTTGTATAATAAGGACATGCTAGAAGCGCTTGCAGTAGGAGTGGTGGCGCAACAGAAGCTTTGTGAGTTCATCGCAAAGACTTTGGAGCAACAAAGTGTAATTCCAGAATCTATGGCTGGGGAATCTGAGAGCGTATTAATTAAACTCGCAAAACACCTTGCCCAAGAAAAGGTCAGTCTCGATTGTATTCAGTATTTAGCTTACGATTTATCACAAAAAGGACTCGACAATTTTATTAAAAAAATGGATACAACAGCGATAGACATACTGTCGCGAGGGTCTATCAAACATGAGGCCAGCCATAAAGAGGTAAAAGCCTTATTACTCACTACGTTCTACCATATGTTTTGGAATAGATCGATGGAAGAGCGAGCGGTATTATTTAATCAATTAATGATGCCAAGCACCTCACTTAATACAGTACAAGCAGCCCAAGCCAGTTATGCTGCTGCCTTTGCTTATGTTTCCAAACAGTTATTTCCAACTGCTACGGCTGAAAATGTAATGGGTGAGGCCCTACTGCGAAGTTATTTGGCGACCGGTCATGAACATGTGCGGCCTTTTATTCTCACTGCTGTAATTACCGCGAATAAGTTAATTCAAGGTGCGACAAAAAATATTACTACAACCCTCCCTAAACTTGCTGAAGCATTGGGTCCTGCAGGCGTTAAGGCTGGGCAGGCTGCACATAGTTATCCACGTACACCTGCAGATATTAGAGCGTCGTTGGCCCATTTAAAAAGTCAATCGCGCATACCCTACCGTTGGGAGTTATGGGCCTGGATTAAGACGACGGTGCCTAGCGTATTGCTGGATAACATCAAGCGAATCAAAAAACTGTTAGGCGGTGCTTCTTTTTATTTGGCTGTTGAAGTAGAAATGCTCGATGGTAAGGTGGCGGTTTTGCGTTTAATGCGGAAAAACGCTAAACAAGATGCTGAGCATGGATTTGCTCATTTGAAAGCGATGCTAGGCCATTGCCAACATCCTGATATTTTGAAAGTCAGTGCCGACTTGAGACAAATTGTTGAAGAGGCTGAAGCAGGGGCCAAGATAGAAATTGATTATGGATCTGTTGCGAAGCAATATGAACTGGCAACGACGATGTATAAACACCAACGACATGAAGTTGCGATTGGTAAGCAGAATTATTCCATAGTGATACAACCAGTGAAATTATTTGAAGATGGCCCAGGTTACCAACTGATCAGCAAGGCAGAGGGTGTTGAGTTTAACGAGTTGAAAAAAGATCCGAAGCAACGGGCATTGTGCCAAGCTGTCGCTTTAGCGGTGTGTAAAACGGAGCTTGCTAATATGTTAGGTGGCGGCCCCTGTGATTTTGACAGGCATGGAGCGCAGTCGCGAATTAGCTGGAAAGAAACAGCGAATGGACAGTTTCAAGTGGTGGTGACGAACTATGATTTTGGTGAAGTATCCCCAATTCCATCAACCCCCGCACAATTAAAGCATTGTCAGGTATTTTTCAATCAAGCAGCAGCTGAGCTTATGACTAGTTCAAATATGCTAAATACATTCTTCAAAGGAGGCAGTAAGACAAGTGTTATAGAGCAATTTACTGAAAAGCTCTTGACCTATTTGCGTGATCCTAAGCATGCTGCTCATAAAGAGGATTTGACTCGGTTGAGAGGGATATTTAAAGGCTTGCTGGCTCTGAATGACTTTTTTGAGGTGATAGTGAATGACACGGCGTTGCTCAATCAGTTAATGCCTGTAATTAAACGACACTTACAGAATGTACCAGTAGCTACAGGGGTAATTTCATCTGTTTATGGATTATTTACAGGTGTGCAGGAGAGATTCAGATCTGGGGCAACGAATTCGAATGCTTATGAGCCGTAGGTTGGGTTATAACCCAACATGAATCTTGAAGGTAGTAGAAGATTGTTGTTGGGTTATAACCCAACCTACGGCCCTGATGTTACATTGTGGCACGTAGCAGCTCCCTTCTCCCTTGTTTTTAAGGGAGGAGGGTTGGGGATGAGGGTTTCTTCTCAACCTATGCCAAACACCGATGATTTTCATACTGCGCACAATCATGCGCGTAAGAATGCTTCATACTAGACACAAAAATAGGTTCACCCTTGTCCATCAGAAAAATCCGTTCCGGGAACAACTCCACATAATTCGCTTCTTTCAACACCGGTCTATACATAGTGCTGGCAAAAGAAAATAACCAGCGATCGTAGAAAGGGAGTACCTGTTCAGGTTGATTAGAAAAAAAGTTATCATAAATATCAGTCACCAACTTCGTTTCCATGTCGTAGTTATTATTAAAATATAAGGTGTTTTGATCCTGACGGTAGACTTTATAAGGAGGGTTATCAGGTTCTTTTTTAAATCGAGCGGTGACATTCAAAGTAATAACCAAACCCCTAGCTGATTCAATAGCAATTTCAGTCCCCAACAAATCTGCACCATTGGTTTCTTTAAAATAATTTTGGTAATACTCAATAGCCTTATCATTGATCGGATCAAAATAGCTGTTAATCTCAAAGCGAATCGCCTGATCTTCGTTTTCCTCGTTGTATTGACAAAAAGTATAATGGTTATACCCGAATAAATTGTTTTCGATAGGGCTTAACAACTTTTCATCAATCGCGGAAAACACTTCATCACAGCTCATATTTAGACTCGCCACATCACCTGAAATGCGTATTATTTGCGTGGGAAAATCAATGGATCTGTCGAAGTGTTTCGACTTTTTTACTAAGTCTGCTTCATTCGAATGGGAACGCATGAGCGTATTTTTACTCATTGGTTTTTGCGAAAAAATTCTGGTTTTAACCCCTTCAAAATTCTGACTATAAGCACACAGTGGGAATAAAACCAGCGGGGCAATTAAGTAACTATATCTCAAGATACACTCCTTGTTATTTAAGATAAATCCTTTGATTTTGATGTGTTACTTTAACCCAGAAGTGAGGCTTGTGAAACCCCAGTATTTCGACTCCTTAGCCACCTTATTTGAAGTTGACAATAAATGCCACTGCATTAGTATGGATCTAACTTTTTGACCACCGTAGGTTTAATAGTTAAGCCTTAACTCACCGTTACAAGGATTGTAGAGATGAAAACCAATACCATTGAGCACATAGTAAAAACGGCTATCTCCGAATACCTCCACGACCTGCAGGGTAAAAATAACGAAATTACGGTGGCTTTAACCAACCGCTTGCCACCCTTAGGGCTCGAAGAGCTTTTGTTAAAAGCGTTAAAAGAACAAATCAAATTGGAAAAAAATAAACACATTAAGCGCTTGTATCATGAACAAATGGATAGCCAGGCCAGTTTATTAGAAATTAACCACCTGACAATTGAAGAGGTTAAGAACCAGATTCAACAAAATACTGCGACGCTACAAGAGACTAATAAGAGTTTAAAAGCGTTACAAGATGAATCCTTAGTCTATGCCACGAATTATGAAGCAGAGACTGAACCTGAAGAGACTAATTCTTATCAAGAATATATTGATAACAATGATTACGCGCACCATGGGTCTGAACGGCAATTTTTATTAGGCGAAGCAGGTACTTTTTCGAATCATTGTGCGAGAGAGCTAATAAAAGACATTGTTGCACTCTATAGATATGATGGAACAAATTATTACCCCAGTGAAACCTATTACACAGAAATAAAAAGGCTGACAGCAAAGATGTATTGGGGTAGGGAGATGAGGGCTCTAGAACCACAAATAGCCAATGCTACTAATAAAATAACTGAATTAGAAAGAACTATTGGCTGGTTGAAAGGGATAGATGGCCTAGGTTCGCCGACCCGTGATTGTAAAGCAATGAAAGCCATGTTAACTGACGGTAGTCATAAAGAATATTTGGAAATTATGAGTATTATTAATAAAGAGTACGATTATTCCAGTTTCTCTAAAACCAAAATTCGTGATATTTTTTCGACCTTTGCCGACTATCTCATTCCTCAGATTCAAGCGATGCCCGAGTTCGAAAATGCCCTCAAAAAGTATGCCCTAGAAACTAAACATGAAGACAATTTGACTGAGAAAAAAACAGCTATAGTTACGCTCTTGGAAAGTAAAATAGCGCAAATAGGTATAGGCCAGATTGACAAACAAATTAGAGTTATGGATTTGAAAGCACGCATGTCTGCTATCACTATTTCGCAGGACAGTAGTGCCAACGATTTAGTAAAGACTATAAATACTTGGAGCTCTGATTTTGTGCGCGGCAAACGTAATAGTGAAGTATTTCAGCCTGGATTTTTCGGCAGATTCTTTGCTTGTAAACCAAATACAGAGGCATTATTCATACAGCAATGCTTGGATTTAGCCAGAGAAAGACCTGCTGCTGCAAATGAGCCAGTGCTGAATAGTCTCATGCCAACCGTTATGTAAATCTAATGGATGACTCGTCTGACCCCATCCTTCGATGCATTTGTGAGGTTTGGGGGTTATGTGCCTAGCCAGACTAGTATGCTATTGTCCAAAAAAATAGAGCCGCTCTAAAAGGATAAAAAGTGAAAACTAAATGGATATTCCTAGCAATCTTCCTCTGCTCAACCATCCATGCACAATGTCCCATTTATTACAAAAACACCCCACTGGAAAAAACTAAACAAGACGCAGTAAACTTACTTTTGAACCAAGCAAAAAATTGCCCCAAGTCCATAGCTGAATTCAATCAACTACTTCAAGTAAATAATCTTGCAGTTAAAACTACGATGGTGGCTAATCGAGGAAAAAATAATCCCAGTCTAGGCAGTTTTAGTTTTTTTGCCTCTATAGCTGGCGCAATGCAAAGTGGTTTTATAATCCAACCCGGTGAATTTTATCTTGGTTATTTCACCGGTCTTGAAGGAGATAAACTACAACTCGATCAACAACCTGAAACAGGTAAATTGTTGATTGAATTAATAGCCTGGGACCAAGAAGCGCAGTGGTATGATTTTTATGAGCTACGTGGATTAAACAACGCAGAAACGCGCTGGTTTTACCGGGGCAACTCAGGTGATGCATTATTGGATAATCAGTATTTATACAGAGACAATCCAAAGGATAAGCCTAAATTCGGTAAGCGGATGCGTTGTTCGGCTTGCCATAATTCTGGCGGGCCGATTATGAAAGAAATTAAACTGCCTCATAATGATTGGTGGGATAATGCAAGTCAATTGCCCTTTTTACCTAATCATCCCGATGAAACAGTGGAGCTCTTAGTGAATTCCTTGGTCGATGCACCTGTCTTTGCAGCCGAAGTAGAGACAGGAATCAAACGCACTTTTCAGAGCGAAGGTTTGAAACAATTGAGGCAGAAACTTTCTCTTCAAGAACGATTACGACCTTTATTTTGTACCACGGAGATTAATATAGAGTCTGCTCAAGGTAACTGGTCTATTCCGTCAGCATTTTGGCTCAATCCCTTATTAGGTCATTTGAACGTGGAACTTTCCAAAACGAGTTATCAGGATTTGTTGGAAAAATATAACATGCATTTTCCTGAAACCGATTTTAGGGATGCCGATCATGCTTGGTTGACTCCAGTGAAGGGGCGTAATGATTTGCTTGCGATAAAGCAATTGGTAAAGGAGAAAACCATTACGCTGGAGTTTGCTCAATCCGTGTTGATGATTGATTTTGCTCATCCGGTTTTTTCGTCGGAGCGCTGTGGGTTGTTACAGTTCATTCCTGCACAGGATGATGCGAATTGGTTGGAGCAATTTAGTGTGAATTTGAAAGGGGCTCAAGAGAATGGACGGGCTTTAGAGTTGGCGGGTTATTTGGCGAATGACAAGGTGTTTAATCAGCAGTTGTTTCATGCGTTATTGGTTAGTTATTTTGAAGAAGTCAAACAGAACATTGAAACCGTTGCTGGCCAGCAGGTTATCTTTGGTGACTTGCTTAGGTTGCGAAAAGCAGTTGGAGAGAATGAGCTATCGCAAAATCCTTTAGGGCAGATTCTTGAGCCCGGGTTTCGGGTGATTTTTCCTGTAGGATTGTTTCTGAGCCATGATCCAGCGGCGCGCTAGATTTGTGTAGGAACCAAAGTTCTCCAGGACGGGGTGGTAAAACGCGCTTTCGCCGTCCATGGCACGCTCTCGAAAAACATCGTGTTTTTCGAAGGTTTTACCACCCCGTCCTGGAGAACTTTGGTTCTTGCGAGTTCCGTGCGGCGCTTCTGATTAGGGCTCGAAAAGAAGGTTAAGATCAATCTCTCTGCAATGAAGTTTTGCCTAGGGTCGTTTTAAAACCACTGATGTTAGATTGTGGCACGAAGCTGCTCCCTTCTCCCTTTTTTAAGGGAGAAGGGTTGGGGATGAGGGTTTCTAATCGGGTAGCACCATCTCGATTAAATGTACGAATCTAAAAACTCAAAACAGCTGCAAAATATCTTTATTAAATAGTTCAAATGTTTTATGACTTTTTTAATCAGACAGATAGTCGCTCGTATGAACAAGGATGGACAAGTTAAAATTGTTGAAAAATCGCGCTCTTATGTGCCACCCGATTAGAAACCCTCATCCCCAACCCTTCTCCCTTAAAAAAGGGAGAAGGGAGCGCTCCGTGCCACAATCTAACATCAGTGGTTTTAAAACGACCCTAGGCTAAACCCCATTGCCGAGAGAGCGTTCGAAACCTAACCTATCAACACAATATTTTTTAGGCGTAGCCCGGATGCAGCGATAGCGTAATCCGGGTTTTCCTTAACGTAAGAGATCCATCTTCATCTCCACTCTCTCCAATGCATGTTGCATCGTGGTGGATTGGTTAAAGAAGGCTGGTGACGTCCGCATTTTCCCTCTCAATGTTTGGGGATCATAATAAAGATCACCGGTAGTAGTCACAGTCTCCATGTGCTGTTTCCAAAAACGAAGCAGCGATTGTATCCCCGTTTTAGGAACTTTCATCCCAGGATTAGATAGCTCCATAACTTGTAAAATACATTGATCCCGCCATAAACTGTGATCGATGGATGGGGCTTGCTCTATCTGTTGCTCGAGTAAGGAGCGCAGAGATTGGTTGTTTTTGCGAATATCCAACAGCCATAAACGAATTGCTTGTGATGATACCAATGGATTCGAGGGCGGACTTTGTTTGGCGAAAATATCGACTTTATCCAAACGCGCATTCACAATGGCATTCAAGGTGACATTGAGGAAATTGGTCAACAAAGTTTGCGCTTCAAGCGTGACAGCCGTGGCTTGATTTTTCAAAACCAATTTAATTTTATTTTGCAAAGCCAATACGGTAGTGTAAAAGCAATCCAAGGCTTGATCAGTTCCACTGTCTAAGGCTTGATAACTTGCGCTTAAGTCATTAATTAACGTGTGGAAGTCAGGCAGTTTGGTCTTTAGGGCAGTAAAGACTGGATCAACCTCTGCTTGACTAATTCGTTGATGTTTTAGTTCCCTTAAAGCAAAGCGCTCCCATTTATTTTGTGCTTTTTCTTTTACACTGAAACTGCTCTCGTTAACTTTTTTATGCGATTGGCAAAGGCTGAGGATAGCCGTTTTTTCATTGACCACTAATTGATTAAATACCTCCAAACATTTCAATAGAAAGCTTGATTCAGCTGGATTAAGAGTATAGTCATTCAGCTCTTCAGGATCGTTCTTGCGCAGCAAATTATACAAAGGCCCTTTAATATCTTCAGGTAGTTTTCTAACCGTACTTTGTAAAGTTGCGGTACTCAAACTAGCAGTTAATTCTTCCGTTTGCAGCGTAAACAGTGAGTTTTTCAACCACGGTTCATCAAAGACTTTGAGCATGTAACTTTGTACACGTTGTAGTAATTGATCTCTGCGCGTTAAATGAGTCAATAACATACCATTAAATTGAAAGAGCTTAATAAATGGCTGTTTCTTATCCCGTGGTAAGGATTGATAAATCTGCAATAATTGTTTCAGAAGGCTGATTTGCTCAGCCCCTAGAGAAAAGAAGGAACTTGTTTCTTTCGCTATCGCTTCATAATCAGAGCCAAACTTCGGATTTGTAACGCAACGATAAACCGCGTGAATGATACTTTTATTGACGAAGAAATTATTCTGTTTTAACAGTATAGCTAACTCAGGGTAGTCATCTGCAGGTAATAGGGGTTTAAATAAAGTAAGCCATTCATCCTCATTCAATGAGAAGTGAGGATGTAAATTAGCGACGTACACGCTCAAATCATTATCAGTGAGATCCCGATCACCTGTATCGGGATAAATAGAAACAATTAATTGGCTGATATACCCTGAAAGCTGAATTTTTTTATCGGCTTCACTTAATTCTGCTCCCAACAGCGTAAGTAGAAAATCTCTTGTTTGTGCCGCCGCTAAAGTTTTTAGATTCGGCGTATTGGCTGGTGCTGCTGGAAGGGACAAAGGATTTTTTTCATCTTCTGCAGCTTTGGGCGTAGTCGTTTCAAACTGCCAACTTAAATAATCATACACCATATGAAAAGGTGTAATTGCTGTTTCACAAGCACCTAGCACAATACCACTGCATAAACCAACGACTGCGCCTTGGAGTGCCCAGAGGCTAGGATATGCGCTAAAGCGATGACTAGCGGCCATTTTTCTGGCTTGTGTAATAGGATCGGAAATCGGTCGACGAATCACTGAAAACAAATTGTACCTATGCAACACTTGCGCACTAGCACCCACAAACTTTGCCAGTCTATCAGTGAAAACTTCATAGCCTTGAGGTTTGCCCAAGGGGGTGCCATTGGGATCGTTATAATAAGAAGGGAAATTCTCTTCATGCAAGACTTCGCGGTAATCCTTGTCTATGGTTTTTGAAGGACCGCCATGTTCCATTTCAGCAAAGAGCATGCCTGGCGATTGTTTGCTGGATAAATTAGTCTGTCTATTTTTTCCTAATTCAGCAAAATAGTCTGAAATCCCTTTCGTTTTTAGTAAAGGTTTTACCAACAAGCTAGCTTGTTTTGCAATGTCTTTTGCTAAATCCTCGGTAGGTTTAGGATAAAAGAAGTCAGTGAGCTGGCGCAGGTAAGTTAAGGTGGCTATATAACGAGACAATTGCTCTGCACTACCAGCGACTGGCTTATTAACAGTTAGATCGCGGATTAGCTTTTCGCATTTAGCGCGAGTTGCCGAGTTAAAAAACTCTGGGTTTTGTACAAAGGAGAGATAGACACTTTTGAAATGGGCGTCGTCGCGACCTAAGGGGTACAAACTGTAAATAGCATTTTTAAATAGGCTAAAAAAGCGATGATCACAAGCACTAAAAGTGCGATTGTTTGCCCTTAATTCTTGTTCAAATTGTTGTTGTTTCTTATGTAGGTAGGTAGAAGCAAAGGGTGGCAAGTCAGGCACTTTACTGTCTACGGGGGGTAAAAAAAGAGTTTTGAGTTGATCAAAGGCAGCCTTAAAGGTTGGGCAATACTCCATAATGCGCGAAGACTGCAGCATACGAATTACAAAAGATGCACACAATTCTGGGTCTTGGCCAAAATGTTTATCAAAGTTTTTGGGGATGACACCAATAAAAGGAAGCAGGTCTCCATTTTTACTACGAATAACTTGGCCATAATAACTGTCTTCAAGAAACTGATCAGCGGCAATAGGATCGTACACTACATGCCCACGGCTGCTAGTAGACATTGCCAGCGCAGCTTCCAATTGAAGAGGGCCTAAGGGATTGCCGGCATAGGATACTCTTGATTGTTCGCAGTAAGTGGTATTTTTTGGGAAAGCACGAACATCCAAAGTACCTGCTTGCCGGTACATTGGGGTTTGTTTCACCGTGCCTTCTCTATCAGCAAAATAGGTGCCTTGTGGACTGTCGACTAAGTAGCTGTCAATTTGCGTCAGCCCTTCTTTATCGGGAACAACGACGTATTCCTTACGTTGTTTGACGTAAGTGCTATTTTCATAATAAGCAGGCTCAGGTAAAAGCCCCTCTACTAAATTATCAATTAAGGCGTTGCGCACGACAACCGGGGTTTCAGTTTCCTGCAACTGATTCATATAATCAAAGCTAGAGAAGAAAGCCTGAAACTCATACTTTACACCTAAGCCCGCATCCATACGTGTTTCCGAGGGGCCTTGGCGATGTAAGCTTAATTGCTTAAATCGCTTACCCCAGGGAGCTTCTGACTCAATGAATTTATAGGCATGAGCGCTGGCTTTATTGGCGAGATTAACCGTTCCATCCCAATTGGCACCAATACCTAAGGCCAGCCCAGGATTGACTTGAAAGCCTTGGATTAGCTCAAAGAGATATTGTGCAATAATATCGAGTTCAGCTTCATCTGCTTTTAAATCATTCTGTGGTAATTTTGCGAAAATTTCTCTGAGTTTACTGCGAATTTTTTCAGGATTTAAAAAACTAATCGGCTCACTAAGAAAAGGATTAATGAGTATATTGTTGGTCTCATCTCCTTCATTTTTTTGGATAAAAACCAGACCCAAATCTTGTAAGGATTTTTCTATCCAGTGTTGAAAATAAATGGATGGTTGTTCTTCAATGCGATGAGAGAGTTGTCGTCTTATGATTGCGAGAAATAAGGCGCGCGCTAGAAACTTAGGCGGGTATTTTACTTGCGCATCAAAGTGACCACCGATTTTCATGCCGAAGGCATTGAGTAGTAAAATCTCGGTTTCACTGGCGAGTCGACCTGCGCCATCAAAATTAAAATCGTAGTTTGGTATAAAAGGGTTTTGAGGTATTTCAGTCTTAGGTTGCGTAAGATCTTGCACCGTAAAAGTTGTTTTGCCTAAGGCTGGACGTGGCTTTACTTCTTGTGAATTGGTAGCGGTTGGTGTTGGCTTGGTAAATAGAGTGATTGGAGATAGAGTTGACCAACCACAGAGCATCATCAACAATTGATGAATAGTTTCTGGATCACATTGTGGTCCGTGCATTTTAATACTATGTAGAATGTCCTGATAACTTTGCTGTAACTCTAAATCATCTAGCTCACAATCTTTATCAAGATAGTGGTTCTCAATCAGTGCATTAAATTCTTGAATAGCCTTATTAATTACGCGACTGTGAACTGGAAATTCACTGAGCACTACTGGTAGGCGGTATTTGAAAAGGGCATCGCTATTGAACTGATTATCTAGCTTAGAACAAAGTTCTGCTTGCAAGGCTGCCATTTCTACCGTGGTCAAAGCTTGTGGTAGTTTGAGGCTGTCTGCACATTCCTTTAAAAGCTTACGATCTTTACTGATTTTTTCAAGCAAGGGATAGGCTTGAGCTAAAACAGCCTCTTCATTTTTAAAAGAGGCATGAAAAGCAGTCGGTAGTGACTGCTTTAACGTTTGGAAAAGTGCTTCATTTACAACGGCTACCATTTTTTATTTTCCGTTACACATTGGCTGTTGGAGTAGCTCTATCATCATCGTCATTATCATCGTCATTATCGGTCGTCGTTGCGCTATCATAACCGGGCGTTTGGTTAAGCGGTGTTCTTTCGTCAACCGTTTCTTGGGTGTCGGGTAGTTCCCTGTTCAATAGTTCTTCTCTTCTTCTTCTCAGATCCGGTTTTTTTCGTCGGTCTTCTTTGGGATGAAAAATACTATGGCTAAGTTGTCTATCCTCCACTCTGCTCATAACTCTTTCAACTAAATAGTTCCAACTTTTCTGGGCTTTGGTCGATAAGGTTTTATTGGCTAACTCGCGATTAAATTTATTAAATACGGAGTTAAAATTTCCTTCCGAGGCAGTTGCTTGTCGAATAAAGTATTCTGTGAGTGTTTCGATACGATCATTGCCTTCATAAGTTTGATCTCTAATTAGGCTATTGGATTTTTTCGATTTAGTCGTTGTTATCCCGCCGTATTCGCTATGATAATGGCTTAATGCAATACCACCGCGATGTAAGCGTTTGATAAGATCCTCGTAACTTTCATCTTGGTGACCATTGCCGGATAGTACTCGGATCATCAATTCATAGAATTTCTTTAATCCAATCACTTGCTTGTCCCTTGATGAATTTTCCTCGGCATCCTCTAACATAGCAATTTGCTCAATGAGTTCGTCGGCTGCTTTCTCTCGAGCAGCAAGGCTATTGTCGGTACTGTGAGAATTTGAGGTGTCCGTTCTAGTGGCAAGCGTTGTACCTGCTAAAGCAATACTTCCTGCAACAGAGGTGCTTTTGGTTTGCTGATTGGTACTGGCGCCTGAACCATTGGGTTGTGATAAGGCTTGCGTTTCTAAAGCTAATGCACGGTCTGGACGTCGGTTAAGACTCAGGATTTCCATAATCTTGGCAATGGATAAAGTAGTATCAAGACCTAGTACCGAACCTTGTAACAATAGTTTAGTGGCCAGTGTAACTAGACTGGTTACTGTATCTGTCGCCATGCCGGTGAGTAGCGAGCTTTCGCTTCCATCCTTTTGTGTACACTCCTGACTAGAGTGGACAGGTCGCAAAATTAAACAGCGGTCAATACTATGCAGGCAATCACGCAGTGAATCGATACTGCCAACTCCTGTGAGTGGGGCAACGGATACGGCTGCGGTTAAGGACATCAAACTCGAACCGACACTGCTGCACATGGACGCCATGGATTTTAGAAAGGCACGTTGCCCTGTGTGTATCTTCAAGTTGTCTTGTAAGAGGTCAGGATGCGATTCTATGTTCATCGCAAGTCGCTCTAAAGAGACGCCAAGATGAGAGATGGTTAATCGTAAGGCCGACAAACCCCGAGAGGTCCCGTCATTTTCACCAATACCACTGTCTTGCGCAACCCCTTGTTTACAGACCTCAGACTCATCTTTAGTATTTTTAGTTGAGACGTTTGCTGTATTATTGACTTTCCCTCTATCCAATAGAGTGAAGCTGCGGCTAAAAGTAATTTCAAGAAGTTCTTCGATTACTAAAGACATAATACAGGAAGTGAACATCGCTACGTTGGATGCGTTATCCGCTGAATTATGCGTGGAAAAATTTCGCATTTTCCCATCTAACTTTTGCGTTTCCATTGCAGAATTATTGGTGAATGCTTGAATCATGTTGAGTGCAACACTGATCGAGTTAAAGGCTTCACTTTGTTGGCTTAGTGCTTCATTACGAATGTCGTCAGGAATAATGCTGGCTTTTTTAGCTGCAACAATAGCTCTCAACATTGGTGCAATGAAAACACTGTGAGCGGAAAGTGCACTGGCAATTGCTGAGTTACTAACACCAGCTAGGCTTGAACCCATGTCACGATTCAGACCAGGAATTTGGTTGAAGTTTTTTTCTGCATCATTCAGTACATTCAAGATCGCTTGCTCTAATTTGGGTATCAAAGCATCTGACAACAAAGCACTATCTAAATATCCAGCGATCTCAGCCTGCTGATTGTCTGCCGTTAGGCGACGTAATATTTCCTTTAAGGCACCCGAATGACAAAGCGCTACTGTTAAGGATCGAGAAGCAAGCGTTTCCGCTGCGGTATAAGTGGCTTGTGAAGCTGTCTTAGTTGCTGATGAAAACCCGGGCAAGCCATTGGCAATTAAGCGTGTTAAATTGCTAAGGAAACTAAAATTAAATTTAGATCCATTTTGGGAGCGGATAGCATCAACTCCATCGCTCAGCCTTTGTCTTTCGGTACTTAATCGTAAACCACCAAATAGTGCTTCTGTACCAATGCCAGATTCTAGAGCGATTAAGGCAAGCACGCCTAAAGCACCCATGATAGACCCAGTGCTGTTAAATTTTGCAGACGCAATAGTGGATTTGCCAGCAGAGTTGATATTATTTCTAGGGTCATTGGGCTGAGTAAAGTTGTGGTAAGAACGATCAATTAACACCACTTTATTCATGATACTTTGCAGATGATTGTGCAGTGACAAATTATCAGAAATTATTTGAGTTCCTGAAGAAGCACCGGTTTTTTTGTTGGAATCAACAACGGATTGTGCGGAGTGTTCGGCTTTTAGCTTTTCGGCTGCATTTAACTCTAGTACATGACTGGGACTTTCAGAAAAGGTGCCTAGTTCGCGCAGAGCAAAAATCATACCTGCCATCATGTTTAAGGAGGCAGAGAGTGATCCTGAAGTTACCACCTCACTCAAGCCTAAGGCAACCGGTGCACTGACACCCAATTCTTCACAACGAGCTAAGCGTTCTTGCATAGCACAGACTCGAGTCATCAGCGCATCTAAGTCGGCACCTGTCATGTCCTTTCTGCTTTGCAAGACTTGCTTAAATTCTGCTCCAGTTCCTTTATCATTTTTGAAGAAATCTACAGTGCCACTCACTTCACGAGAAACCATTCCTGATAAACCTACAACAAGACTGGTGGCAACAACTAAGGCAGAATTACTTCGTACCGTACTCGCGGCACTTGTAGCTATTGCGCCATGATTGGGAATCGCTTGTAAATCATTATCTATATGGCCGATTGCTACATCAAATTGTTTACAAAAATCACTGACATTTTGTGAATGGTGGATAGCATCACCATTGGAAACATCCTTGATTAAACTAGCTCTAGCGGCTGAATTTTGAGTGTGTGCGGTAAAATTTTGTTTTTCTCTGCCCATCGCATTTTGTGCTTCACTTAAAGCTAAGGCTGAGCAATTCACCGAAATCAAACTTTCTACAAAAGGTGCAGAAATCAAAAGGCGTGTAAGGACTGATAGAGTAGGGCCGCTGATAACATGGTTGCCCCCTATTTCTGAGGCTTGTTTAAAATTACTGACTGCCGCCTCAAGATCTCTGAGAGCTGCCAAAGATTGAGCGCAGTCTTTGCTTTCTGAGAGTGAGTCGCTGCATTTATCGAGGGCCGCATAAATATTTTTTTCTTGCCGGTTTTCTGTTTCTTGTTGCGAGAAGTGGGTGAGACCACTCACTTCTCGCATGGCAGAACCGATCACGTCGAAAACAGTTGCAAATAAACCAGCAGTAGTCATGCCACCAGCTAATACTGCTGATCCCATAGTCTGGGCAAAATGATCATGCGATTTACCCGCACTTCCTTGCTCTGGAAAACGGTTATGGATCTGTTTGCTCATCTCATTACGCATGGCATTAAAGTTGTCGACTAGTGCACGGCTATTGGCGAAGAAACCGGATTTTTTTTCTTGTAATTCTTTATTGGCATCGAGTGTAGAGGCTTCTTCTGTTTTGGATAAGGCTTGATAATTTCCTGCATTGATTAATCCCTCTATTGAGGCTTTGATATCGAGAGGTAATTGGGCAATTAATGAGGTGAGTAGGACGGGTGAGGTTAATATTTTATCGACCGAAGTAGCAACACCGATTATCGTTGCTTGATTGGTATCTTTTAATTGGTCGGGAGAAAGATTGACTCCTGGTATCTCTTTATCCTTATTTTCGTCATTCACTTTAAACAAAATATCCATACTTCTTAAAAGAGTCTGGCTGTCTTTGGAATTTAGTTCTTGTAGCGCGTTAGTACTGTCTTCGACTGCTTTTGATGCGCCAATTGCCACACCAATTACTGCTGCACCAACGGTGCTGGGTATAGCTGCAGTAGATAAAGTAAATGGGTAGGAGGGATTGGGATTATTATTTCCAGGCATGGTGAAATCCTTATTCAAGAATTAAAAGTATTAAAAATGAGCGGGTCCTAAAACTTAAAACGCCTTTTATCACGTCGGCATTATTTAGACAAGATAAAAAAAAATTTCACAGTCCCGGTCTCCCCATGTCATCCCTCGCATCACTCCAAATGACGTGATAAAATCGCGGACCGAATAATGTAAACAAGGAATGTTGCTTTATGGCGCTTAACCAACACGAACAAATTCACGCTGAACCCACCGAGGGATGGTGGATAGCTAAAATCCCTGGAATCATCTGGGATTACATTGTAAGTAGGTATAATCAGTTAGTCAGTTGGTTATTTGGATCTCCAAGCGAAACCGCAGCCACAGACCCTGTTCCAGGTCAAACCGCACCCCACCTAGTGTTTAAAAAACCCATGCATGTCAGAACAAAATCCTCCACCGAAGTCATTCAAAATCAACTTGAATCAACCACACCTAAATCTCCACCCATAGCCGATGAAGAGGCGATAGATTTCATCAAAAATAAGGGTATAGACTTTGAGAGGGGTAAAGAGAGATTACAGTCTATGCTTCATTGGGTACTCACTCCTGAAAACCATAAGTCTGAAGAAATGAAGGCTCTAATTCAGCAATTTATTATTGATTTTGTCAATAAAGCCGACACCCTTGATCTTAGTGAAAAAGAATTTTATGTTAGTTTATTTTCCCAATTGGATGAGCAACAACTCATCCTCTTTACAAGATTACTTCCTGCAAAAACTCTACAACAGCATTTGAAAAAAGAGCATCAGGCGGCCAGTCTCTCCGACAGGGTAAGTAAAGAAATAATTGGTGCACGTATAGCTATCATGTACCGAGAATTTGCCCCCGATTTAGCAAGCGATCTATTCCACTGTCCTGATTTTTGGGAGCTCATTGCTACCTTGCCCTCCGAAGCATCTTCGGGTTTGCAAGCTGGTTTGCTTGCTCGGTTGACGCGGCATTTTGGCAAAGATAAATTAACCTTAGCAAGCCTTGAAGAAGGGCCTAAGAAAAAAGTTAAAACAGAGAGGATAGACTATTGTGGTCAATGCCTACGCGTTCTCATTGCTCGCTTTGAAGAAGACGATACTCTCAAAGAAAAATTATTGGCTATTACACCCTATCAAGATCCCGTTTTTGAAGTCGCCTACCAAAGTAAATTGATGCGACTAATACAGTTGACCAAAGAAGAAGACAGGGCTGAACTGCAAAAACAATTCAACGACGCAACCAGCACGGATTCGAAAACTGAACCTAAAGTGGAAGAAGAACCTGTGGATGATCCACTAGATGACGTTGTTTTGGAGAACACCGGAGTTTTCTAATAGTTACCTAATATGCTTTTGCTATTCTTTTTGTTTTATTTTTATTGGGGTGCCCTATGTCAGAAAAAAAATTTACCGATCAACAGCTAAAAAATTTCCAAGGCAATTTCCTGCGTTTATATCAACAGTCCTTTACTGTTAACCCGGGGATTTCTGCGGATAATTTTCATCAAAGCATTATGCGCGTTATGCATGAAGAGGTAGGATCTGCTTCTGGATTTTATTATGATCTCGATCAAGATGAGAAAAAGAAAATTTATCAGGCCTGTAACGCACTTTTTAAAGCAACACCACTATATCAAAACTTATCACTCAATGAAAAAAAACAACTATTTAAAAAGAGAACTGCTTCGAATGAGAACACTATTGATGGGTCTATTCTGACTTACAATCCAATGAATACCTCAATTTATCTGCAGGATTTAAGCTTGTTAGGACGTAATCTTGATAATCCCAACTATAGCAATGAGCAGCAAAAACTACTCAGTAATATAATGCATGCTCAGCACTCGCGTTCCGTTCTAAGCGATCTTCGTAATCCAAGTTTACTCTTGGCTTGGTTGGGTGTAGATACACTGGCCTCTTTTTTAGCCGCTTATTTCGGCAGATACTCCTTACCAGACTCTATAGTACCTGTCTTAATTTGGTCCTTAGTCCTTCCAATTGTTGCCATGGGTTATACGTCCTTGCGTTACCTTTTTAATCAATGGGCCAATGTTATTGAAAGACTATGGCATCATGAAAGTCAGCTCAAAGATTTAGTTTTACCATTCTCAACGCTCATGATTTTTGCAGGCATTGCTCTTTTTTGGTTTGGACCAGGTCCTATTTTACTGGTTTTAGGTCTTTATTCAGGCTCTTTGCTTATGCTTTTATCTTTTACACTTTCAGCCTTATCTACCGGGCTGGTGGCTAATGCAGTATCCCAATATGGTTTAAATGCACTCACTAATTATTTCAATGACTCTGAGGCCTTAGATCCTGCTGATGAAACAAGGTTTGCACTGACAGAGGATGATGAAAAAAGTTTAATCAGTAAAAAAATAGACCCCATAGCCGTTAAATGTGCGATTGTGGCCTTACGGGCTGAGATGAGTTATCAATTAGGCAGTGAAGATCCAATACCTGGCTATTATGCGCGTCATTCTGAGGGAGGAGAATCAGTTCAATCGTTGCTGGACAAGGTCCGCGCTTTGCGTAAAGGTGAAATAACAATAGTGCAGGTGGGACAACTACATTTCAATTGCCGTATACCTAATTATTATTTTGCACAACAACATACGGCACTCTTTCAAAATCCACAAACACCTTACGAGCAATACGTGGAAAGGCTGCAACCACTAGAGTCTGAAACCTTAACTATGGTAGATGAGCCAACAACTGAACTAGCCTGTAATTTTTAAGGCTATTCTTCTTAGAAAATGAACTATATTTAATGAAGGATAGTTGTTGAAAAAGCAATGGATGCTAAGAGCTCACTATGAAGACATGGATAAGGCTGACTTTTGCGGTATTACTCGGACTATCGTTCATGAGTCAGGCCGCAGACTCACCTAACCTTATTGTTAATGGTGACGCTGAAGCCCACATCTGCACTAATGATTGGGCGGCTCAAACGCCAGTTCCTGGATGGAAAGTTTTAAACGGTGCAGCAAGTGTACTTTGCTACACCGCATTTAACTCGACCAAGGAAACACCCCTGTTACCCCCCAATGGATTACCTGGTAATGCTCTATTTACAGCGACTGGTGCTGATACTGCTATTGAACAAACTGTCGATCTGAGTGCTGCCGCTTCGGCAATCGATAGTGGTCAAGTAAATTTCACTCTCTCAGGCTGGCTTGGTGGGTGGGGAAAGCAACCCACTGGTGCCTCTTTAACTGCCATTTTTTTAGACGCTAAGGGGCTTGCGACCAGCGATCCCATTATGTTTTCGAACACGGATGGTAATGCACGAAGCAATGCCACGGGCTTTGTTATTCGCCAATCGACTGGTATTGTTCCTGCACAAACACGCAAAGCAGTGATTACGGTGCATTTCGTCAGTGCATTGACCTCTTATAATGAGAGCTTTGCTGACAATCTCAGTTTGGTCTTAAGTGGTCCAGTTGAGGCCTTAAGGCCGGGCGTTTTGCAAGAAGTTGGTGATAATACACCTAAACTTGCCCATGTTTATGTAGTTATGATGGAAAATTCTCATTACGCGGATATAATAAACACAGGCTCTGATGGAAAAGTAGTGATTAACCCGCAAATGCCTTTCCTTGCCTCCCTTGCCCCCAAAGCAGTCATCCTAAGTAATATGTGGGGAAACTACCATCCAAACGATCAAAATTACCTGGCTATCGTTGCCGGCGATACTTTCAAGTACGGACAAACCTATTACCCGTTGAATTTGGCGGCTACACACCTGGGGGATTTACTAGATAAACAGGGAAGGGGTTGGTTTTCCTATGCGCAAAATATGGGTAAACCCTGTAATAGGGAACCCTCGCCCAAGGGGGGCTTTTACAGTCCAGAAAATGATCCTTTCTCACAGTTTTTAACTGTAACTAGTAATCCAGCACAATGTAAGGCAAAAAGACGAGATCTGAAGGATTTTAGTACTGCGATCACTAATAAAAATTTACCCGATTTTGCGTGGATTGCTGCCGATGGTTTTTCGAATGGTGAAGGCGCTTGGCTTAAAAATCTTAGTGTTACTGAGTCATTAAAGGTGCAAGATAATTTTTTGCAATCGACGTTCAAACCTCTTTTTGAATCGGCACAATGGAAAGAATCACCATCCTTGCTAATAATCACCTGGGATGAAGGTCAAGCCACTGGTTGGCCTGATAATCACCTTCCAACTTTGCTCATTGGATCCCCAGGTTTATTAAAAGAAGGTACGGTATCAACGACGCACTATGATGGCTATAGTATTCTGCGTACTCTTGAGCGGACTTTTAATCTTAGTGGATTAGGGCGTTTTGATAAATACGCTAAGCCCTTTGATGAGGAATTTCAAAACGGCTCCATTTTGCCACTGAATGCTGACTTAAATCCGCCGCTATCAGTCACCACCCGTGGTAGCCTACAAGACAGCATAGGTGTAGTGACTGTACCTGCTGCGGTTATTCAAGGGACACCTTTAGAGTTATCTTTAACTGCTACTCCCCCAAAGGATACCGTGGCGATTTTAATACCTTTCGGACAAGTACCTGATGAGCAATCGCTTAAAGTGCAGTTTGCCGCTGGGGCTGCAACGCTCACTATCCCCACTAAAGATCTAGCGCCAGGCGTTTATGGCGCCTGGCTTGTGCGAGGTAAGTCATTTCCTACCCGAGCACCGGTGGTGATAACTATTGCTCCACAACCGACATTGACTCCCAATAACGCTGATGTGGAAGTATTGGGTTTTACAAGAGACAAAAAAAATCCAATTACTTTACGCCAAGGAGCAAATTTAGTCGTTTATTATTGTTTACCAGAGGCTGCCGATAAAAAAACCAGTTGGATTGGTATTTTCCCTGCCGGAACTCTGCCTGCCAAAATGACCAAAAAAAATCCGCAATTATTGCATTGGATTAAAACACCTGGCTACGATGCTAAAAACCAATGTGGTGAGGCAGCTGTTTTTACAGCAGGCCTTAAACCGAATAAAGGCTATCAGCTTTATCTATTTACCGCACCGGCTAAACTGGTAGGAAAAGGCCTGGCAATTGATATCCTTCCTGCATTGCCCTAACTAACAACACTTCTTAACTTTTAAATAGAAGTGTGTGCGATGCTTTCTTAAGGGCAGGGGGAAGTGATTGCTTCGTCATCGCTCTCTATTTCTTCCACATGAATTATAGTACTGTTTTCAATACTTTCATCAACTTGTGGTAAAGCTTGAAATTCAGCAAAAGCGTCTGAGTCATCGGTAGACTCGTAACTTTGCTCGTCATCACCATCGTAATACTGGCCGCGTAATTCAGCTAATACATCATCGGCTTCTGCTTGAATGTGAGGATTAAGTACTGTTTGGTTAGCTTTGCCCTTATGGCGATACGGGTTGTATTGGTTTTTTTCTGCCCCATTGGCTGGGTTGTTTTTCTTATTAAAAAAACACTCTTTTCTATTCATTGCTAATTCCTTAAAAGCAGTTATAAATCAGCAAAGAATAGTAGTGCCAAACTTAAATAAAGGCAATTGCTTCTATAAATTTTCAGTTAATCCAATCATTTAGCGAAACGCCAATGCCAAAACCTGTATTTTTGTGATTGTATTCGATCAGGCTTTGTCCATAGCCATTAAAAAACTGCAGGTACAGAGACATGGATTTTAATACGGGATAAGAAGTCGTTACTTGAACATAGCCACGTTCAAAACCACTTAGAATATTTTCCGCCTCGACACTGGTTTTTAGTTTGCCAAATTTGTAAGAAAGGACTAAATTTTCATACCCTAAATAATAGGCAATATCCGGATTATGAAAGTTACTCGAGCTTTCTTGGGCTATCAAGCCCCAGCCGCGCACTTGTATTAGCCAATTTTTACCAGTAATTTTAACTTGTCCGTAGGCACGATTCCAACTACGTTCAAGCTCCCCTCCACGGCCATTAGATTGGTGATTAATCCCCGCCTGCAAGGCTAAATATTTGTTAAAGTAGTTTTCAATAAATATTTCTGGTTCGTAGTTAGTCTCTCTAAAATACTGGGAATTAGCATAGACTTGCCAGTACATTAATTGGCTATAAGCAATATTCAATGCTAAGGGTTTGTCCTCGTATAAATGACGGACTACTGGGATCAGAAAACTGAAATAGGCTTTGAGCTCTTCATTTTTTACGCGTTGACCATTGGGTGTTTGATCGATATAAATTGCGTAATAGGGGGCGTTGGTTTGATAAAATGGTAAAACATAGGTCGGTTTATAAACATTGATTAAATTGGGGTGGTTTTCTTTTTTATTTTGCGCTTGAATCTCTTGCTCTAAAACCGTTTTATTTTCTTCAGTCACTGTTGGTGTTGCGGTTGCATGTACAGAGGCCATGATAAAGGTCAACATGGTGAATAAAAACAGGGTGTTAAGTTTTTTCATATTATTGGAACAGCCTGGATAGGAACGAAGCACAGTATAGGAGGAGTTCGGAGCCGAGGCAAGCTTTAGAAATTCAGCGCGAGTTTATTTAAAAGATTTATTGCATTTAATGCTGCTATGGCAGTAAATTTTTGATGATTTGTAACCTAATAATACTTTCTATATCAATAAATGTGTCATTTTACTGTTATGGCGGTAATATTTTTTGTTCAATGTAATAACTGATTCTTACTACTATACTAAGAATTACATTCCTAAATAAAAACAAGTGCATACAGCATAAAATGCAGGGAGCATTTATGAAAAAGAACACTGCGGAGCAGTTGGTGGAGATTCTTAAAACAGCCGGTATTCGGCGGATTTACGGGGTGACTGGTGACAGTTTAAATTTTTTCAATGATGCACTGCGACGTGATGGGACTATTGATTGGATTCATGTGCGTCATGAAGAAGTCGGTGCTTATGCCGCGATGGCAGAGGGCGTTTTAGGCGGCTTGGGCTGTTGTGCGGGTAGCTCAGGTCCCGGGCATGTGCATTTGATTAATGGACTGTATGACGCGCATCGTTGGGGAGCGCCTGTATTGGCTCTTGCTTCGACAATTGTGTCAAAGGATTATGGCAGTGACAGTTTTCAATCAACTGACCTCGGAATGTTTGATGGCTGTAGTTATTACAACCAATTAGCGCAAACTCCTCAGCAATTACCTAGGATGGCCCAACAAGCCTTGCAACACGCCTGGAACCATAAAGGTGTGGGTGTCTGTGCCTTTCCCGGTGATTTGATGACGGCCAATGCTGATGATCAAGTTCCCCATGCTGAACTCTATAAACCCACACCTTTATTAAGACCCTCTGATAGCGAATTGGAGCAACTTGCGGCTTTAATCAATGAAACTGACGACGTGAGTATTTATGCGGGAGTAGGTTGTTTGAATGCCCGAAAAGAAGTATTGGAATTGGCGGAAAAAATAAAAGCGCCGGTAGCCTTTACTCTTAAAGCTAAGATGACACTAGAGCATGATAATCCTTACTGCGTAGGTTTAACTGGTTTGTTGGGAAGCAGTGCCGGTGCGCAGGCTGTGACTAAGGGTAAACTTTTACTGATGCTGGGAAGTGATTTTCCCTGGCGTGAATTTTTAGATGGCAATGTGAAGATTGTGCAAATTGATCAAAAGCCTGAGAGGTTGGGTCGTCGAGTCAAATTGCATACTGGTCTAGCAGGGGATATTGCCCCAACACTTAGTGCTTTATTGCCACTACTGCAAACCAAAAGCAAAGATGATTTTCTGCAAAGTTGTTTGAAAAAATACAATTCAGTACTCCACACGGAAAAAATTCATGCGCAAGATAAGGGCACAGAAGGTTTAATAAAACCAGAGTATGTGGCTGCAACTATCAGTGAACTGGCGACTGACGATGCCATTTTTACTGCAGATACAGGTATGTGTACAGTATGGGCTGCGCGTTATATTCGTAGTACTGGTAAACGGTCTTTGATGGGAAGTTTTTCGCACGGCTCTATGGCCAATGCGATGCCACAATCGATTGGAGCCGCGCTTCATTCACCACATCGGCAAGTTATTGCTCTATGCGGTGATGGCGGGATTTCTATGTTGATGGGTGATTTGATGACTATTTCTCAATATCAATTACCAGTGAAACTGATTGTATTTAACAATCGGTCCTTGGGGATGGTGGAGTTAGAAATGCAAGTTGCAGGCTTGCCTGATTGGCAAACTAAAATGGTTAACCCCAGTTTTGATCAAGTGGCCAAAGCTTGTGGCATTCGTGGTTATGCAGTGCATCAACCCGAACAGCTTGAGGACACGATTAAAGATGCCTTTAGTCACAATGGACCTGCATTGATTGAAGTGTTTACCAATCCCCATGTACCGGTCTTACCACCACATACTTCTGTAGGAGTTATCTCACGCTATGTTGAATCGCAAATAAAGTTAACTGCCAATGGCCGTTTTAATGAGGTCTGGGAATCGATTAAAACGGCTTTAGGGTACGTGCGGGATTTGAAATAGTGAGTTTTGGAAGGGTAAAAAAAACAGGGGTTTGTGATAACCCCTGTTTTTATTTTCAGGTGAGTTAAGCGTAGAAGTAATCCATTCCATAGACTTTGAATAATAAAAATAGTCCAAATACAAGAGCTGTAATTGCAATAGCTCTTACTTGCATCGGTTTGTTAAAAAATGTGCGTCCGATTCGTATTGCGCTGTCTATGCAGTAGAGACGGGCAATACCACTTATTAATACTATCCACGCAAAGATAGTGATAGAAACTGGCCAACCCATCACCCAAATGTTATGGCTAGCTACCATCAGTAGACCCATGACTATGGTAAAAATTGCGAGTACAAAAAGTACTCCCCGTTGCACGAAAAGTTCATCTACAATTGATCTTGCATACTCATACCTCGTTAGTAAAAACAAGCTAGTAATGACTAAATACCATCCGATAACTGTTGCTAAAAATACTGTGATCATGGCCGTGCTCCTAGGTTATTTCCTTATACTTTAAGTATAGTACCTTTGTGCAAAAAGTGAGCTTTGTTTCGAGGCGACTAGTCTCACTAGAGGAAAACCCGGATTACGCTAGCGCTGCATCCGGGCTACGTTTTGATTTGTCCTGTATATTACATGTAGCCTGGATGCAGCGTTAGCGTAATCCGGGTTTCCTTAATGTAGGTTATCTTGAATTCTTCGGTAAAGAATATCGGTCCAGGTCAATCCTTCACCGTAAGCAACGGTTTCAAGTATTTCGGTCGATTGAAAGCCTTGAGCTTCATAAAAACGTTGGGCTGTAATATTTTTATCCAAGACCCAGAGCAAGATTTCGGTGAAGCCTTCTTGTTCAAGGGCCTTCAGTGCAACGTGCATCAGTTTACTACCAAGACCATAGCGCCAGTACAGTGGATGCAAATAGAGGGCACTAATCTCACCTTGCTCAGGAGTGGCTTTGGGGCTGCGGAAGGGGCAAAGACTGACAAAGCCGATAATTTGTTTTTGCTGCTCGATAACATAGATCATCGTTCTTTGTTCAAGTAATGAAAGCCAGAGTTCAATGCGCTCTTGAACGGAGATATTATCGAGATAGTCATCCTGCAAAAAACCGCGATAAATTTTTTGCCACGACAATACATGTACTTTAGCTATTCCCTCTGCATCATTGGTATTTGCGGGCCTTATTTGTAGAGTTGTTAGATCGACTAGGGTATTCATTTGGTAAACCAAGGTAATCCTTTGAGTCTTTCATTATGCAACTATTTCTTTTGCTGTCTATACTAATCGGTGGGTTAAACTTTATTAAGGATAATGAAAATGTATAAGTCTATTATAGGGATAGTTGCTTTAGTGTTCTCTCTAGTTGGTAGCCAAGCAGTTTTAGCGAATGAATGGGGTTGTGGTGAAGGTCTAAAATCAATGCTTCAATCATTAAAATTACAAGATACACAAAAAGAAAAAATTAAGCCTATTCTTGATAATCTTAGAGAAGGTATGGTTACTAAAGGAAAAGCAATTGGTGATTTGGATACGCAAATCGAACAGCAATGCATGTCAGCCACTATGGACCAATCAACTGTTGATGGTCTAGTTGATAAGAAAAGCGCGCTAATTGGCGACATGATGAAGGCAAAAGTGACCGCTAAAAATCAAATTTTCAATATTCTTGATGACAAACAAAGAGCTTCTCTACAAGATATGATGAAAAAATTAGAAGCGAAGCTTGAAGCTAAATACAAAAGTTGTCATAAAGACGATTAATTTCATCCTACGTTCCGCGGACCTTCGGCCGCGGAACGTAGGGCTTTGACCATCTACACCCACCCATCCATAAAATATGCACTATAATTTAAATAGAACCGATAATTCTGAGGTGCACTATGGCTGATAACAAATCAAATGATGTTAAGCCTAAGTCCTTTGAGCCAAAAGACCTAAATCCAGATGCTACTCCCTTGGTTGCTCACAATGCTAATGGTTTTTTTCGTACAGCAATCGCAAAAGTAGGGCAGTTGTTAAAGGATGAATACCAAAGAATTAATCCTGTATTTGTTACTGATGACATTTCAGATGAATCAGTTCAATCAGCCGATCATGACAACACTAAAGATTTTAAGATTTAGGAGTTTCATAAAGTGGAATTATCCGCTAAAAACAAACCCCATCTCGCATTAATTTCAGGTAAAGAACCTTTTTACTGGGATTTTAGAAGAAAACCCCCTGACGGCAACTTAAATGTACGTCTTCTTTCGGGCTGGGAGCTTGATCTTGAGCACCTGCATGACAGTATGATGACCAAATTACTTGGGGTTGCTCAACATAATCAATTGGAATGGCTCAAAGATGGTATTAGACGCCATATTCCCCTAGATCTCATACATCCTGAGGGTCATACCGTTCTCACTATAGCAGCGCAATACGGCTCCCTAGAAACCATGGACTATTTATTGGATCTGGGCTTGAATCCTGCTTTTTATGTTGCAACGCACATGCAATATAATGCGTATTTTGCCGCCTGTGCGGGTGGGCAATATGAAGCCGTGAAACGTTTACTAGTACATCCTAGTAAGAAAATCCGTATTGGAATGGAGGAACCACGCCACCACCAATCTGGGTTACAGGTAGCAGTCCATAACACCCGGTTTGATTTTGCAAAACAACTCATCAACGACTACCCAGAATTATTAAGTCACTGTGACAGCTTAGGTCGTACGGTCTTTGGGACTGCACTAAGCATTTTCATTACCAGTACTTTTATAACCTTTATTCAGGATAAAACCCGTGAAAAAGAGCTAGAATCCTTTTGTTTAGAGATGCTTAGCTTTGAAAATCCTTTTCAAAAAATGAGTGATGAGGCGGTTGCATCTATAGAAGTACTACTCAATCCTGTTTTATCTACCTTTGATAAGGCTAATAAAGAACAAAGAATGACGGCTGAAAATGCGGTGATTTTAATTCAATTGCTTTCCCCTCAACTAGGCAGTGCCCTTATCAAATTGGCTCAAAACACTAGTCATGAGCCTTTGGCTCAAACCTTTTTAGCCATTTGTGACAAATCACAAGGAATTTTGCACCGTTTTAAAAGCCAACTTCAGCCGCAAGAAAAGTAGCTACCCCTTATACAATCTGCTCCAAACCCACATATGTTTATTATTTGAACTATACTTTACTTATAATCAAGGCTATTGGAGAGTTTCATGGGGATTGAAAAATCAGAAGGCTCTGTGCTCGAGCGACTAATTAATGCTACCAGGGACGCAATAAAAAAGCGCGAGGAACGTCAAATAGTCGTTGAAGCTGAGGTAAACGGCCTATCAAAAAAATTTTCAGGACTCTTGGGTTTTCTAAGAAAACCCTTTAATAATCAGGATGTGCAAAAGCTTACGTTGCGGCAAAATGAGCTAAAAGTATTGCCTTTGGAAATCGAGCAACTAAATTCGCAACTTAAAGATCAAGAAGCTAGATTAGTTATAGAACAATCTAGAGCGATAAATGCTACGCAGAAACCAGCATCAGCACCTACGCAACCTAATCCTAATGCGATGCCCAAGGCCACTGTTACACCAGCAGCCCCACTACAAACCTCTCATTATGGAGTCGGAATAGACGCGCTTATTGGGAAACGAGATGCAGGATTACAAAAGCCAGCCGATCCACCAACTGCAACTCCCCCTATTTCGGTATCACCACCAAAGCCTCCGATGTCACCGTTAAAACCTCCTAAGTCGAGTAAAGTAGAACTACCAGCTGCGCCTGAGGACGATCCGACTTATCAAAATATAAGAAATGTTGATCGAGTTGCACAACTTGCATCACGAGCTAAATCCGGTGCGAATCCCAGTCCCAATAAAGAGCATTACGTTTTATCTTCCCAAGTACATAAACAAGCTCAACAAGCTCCTCAAGCCCCTACTGAAAAACCTGCTGCGGCTTCTGCAAAAAGTCCTCAGGCTAATCTGTATAATCAAGTACCTCAGGCGCAAGATCCCATTAGAAAATATCATAATCAAATACCGGCATCACTTCGCTCTGCTCCCCAGGATACTAGTGCTCCCCAGGATACTAGTATGAAACCCCATCATGGTAAATTACCGCCACCTCAAGCAGCAACAACTGTTGGGGCTAACCACACAGCAGCTGCGAAAGCTTCAGTTTTATCTGTAAGGCAGCAGGGAGTGCAACAAGAGCAAAACAACAATGCCACTGAGGCTAATTCGCCTCATAGACGGCCTTTACCTACACCTGGATCATCGTAGGTTGTCGCGACCCAACATGGATCTTAAGATTAGAAAAGATCGTTGTTGGGTTATAACCCAACCTACACTTTCCTAACGTACACACTACGGCCTTTAAGCTTTCCATTTTGTAAATAACTCAAAGCATTGTTAGCCTGGCTTTTATGTATGGCAACGTAGGAGTGCATTTGACCGATGTCAATTTTACCGATGACTTCACTCTTTAACCCGGCATCTTTGGTCAACGCACCGAGAATATCACCAGCACGTATCTTTTCCTTTTTACCGCCAGCTATACAAAGCGTAACCATCTCTGGAGTGGCTATTGGTTGCTCTGTCTGAGGCAATTGACTGATCTGACCCCAAGTAATGCTTTGATTAGACTGCGCTTCAATGTCACAAAGGCGTTGCGCATCAGCCGGAGTCGTTATACTAAGAGCTAGACCTTTGCTCCCAGCTCGACCTGTACGGCCTACACGGTGCACGTGCACATCTTGCTCAAAAGCGAGCTCGTAATTAATCACTGCGGGGAGGTTTTTAATATCTAGGCCACGGGCAGCAACGTCTGTTGCAACCAAAATAGCGCAGCTTTGATTAGTAAAGCGGATGATTGCTAAGTCGCGTTCGTATTGCTCCATGTCGCCATTAAGAGCGATGGAACTATAACCTGCGTGTACGAGTAGATCGTTAAGATCTTGGGTTTGTAATTTCGTGTTGCAGAAAATGAGAGTTGAGCTAGGTTTAAAGTGCCCAAGAAGGGTTTTTAACGCTTTAAATTTATCGTTCTTGTGCGCTACTTCATAAAAAATTTGTTCTATGTCGAGTTCTTCTTCCGGCGTATCAATGATGATTTCCGTTGGATTTCTCATAAACTGCTTAGAGATTTGTTTTATTTCATCAGGAAAGGTTGCAGAAAATAATAGTGTTTGGCGTTGTTTTGCGCAGACTGAGAGAATAGTTTTAATGTCATCGAAAAAGCCCATGTCTAGCATGCGGTCGGCTTCGTCTAAAACGAGCGTTTTAAGTTGGGTTAAATTCAAGGATTCTTTGGCAATATGTTTGAGCACTCGACCAGGGGTGCCAACGATAACATGGGCGCCATGTCGCAGCGAATCAAGTTGTGGCTTCATAGGTATGCCACCAGATAAGTTAACCACTTTTACATTGGGCATCAGGCAGGCAAGGCGTCGAATGGCTTGGCTTACTTGATCTGCTAATTCTCGTGTTGGGCATAAAACTAAGGCCTGGGCGCCGAAAAATTCGATTTTAAGGTTGTTTAATAAGGTGAGGCCGAAGGCTGCTGTTTTACCACTCCCGGTTTTTGCCTGGGCAATGACGTCTTTGCTTTCGAGCATCAGTGGTAGGCTTTGACTTTGGACCGGGGTCATTTCTTCATAGTTTAATGAATCGAGACTTTTTAGTAACTCTGGTCTTAGAGGGAGTTGTTTGAAAGAAAGAGTGGTGTTGGTTGGGGTAGCTACAGCCTGATTCATGAAGGGTTACTCGGTTGTCAAATCGGCTGGTATGATAGCATGGATTAGTTCAATTTTGAAACAGGTATTGTTTTTTTTAGTTAGAGATGAGTTTGCGTTAAGTAAAACCCGGATTACGCTTTACGTAGGTTGGGTTATAACCCAACAATTATCTTCTTCGAACATCAAGATCATGTTGGGTTATAACCCAACCTACATAAAACACAATTCGGGCTTACGCCCAGGGCTAATCTAACCCTCATCACCCTCTAAAAAGCTTCGCAACTTTTCTGAACGAGAAGGATGGCGCAATTTACGCAGCGCCTTGGCTTCGATTTGACGTATACGTTCACGGGTTACGTCAAACTGTTTACCAACTTCCTCTAAGGTGTGATCGGTGTTCATTTCAATACCGAAGCGCATTCTTAAAACCTTGGCCTCACGCGGTGTTAAGGTTTCTAAAATTTCTAGGGTTGCTTCACGCAAACCTTCTGCGGTCGCCATATCTATGGGTGATTCGATATTATTGTCTTCAATGAAGTCACCTAAGTGCGAATCGTCATCATCTCCCACTGGGGTTTCCATTGAAATCGGCTCTTTAGCGATTTTCAAGACTTTACGAATCTTGTCTTCACTCATTTCCATTTTTTCTGCGAGCTCTTCAGGAGTAGCTTCACGTCCTGTTTCTTGCAGAATTTGTCTGGAAATTCTATTGAGTTTATTAATCGTTTCAATCATATGTACTGGGATACGAATAGTACGCGCTTGGTCAGCAATAGATCGCGTAATGGCTTGTCTAATCCACCAGGTAGCGTAGGTTGAGAACTTATAACCACGACGGTATTCGAATTTATCAACCGCTTTCATCAGACCAATATTACCTTCCTGGATCAAATCAAGGAACTGTAAACCACGGTTGGTGTATTTCTTCGCGATAGAAATTACTAGACGTAAATTCGCTTCAACCATTTCTTTCTTAGCGCGACGTGCTTTAGCTTCGCCGATAGACATTTTACGGTTGATGTCTTTAATCTCACTGATGATCAATCCGTACTCGACTTCAAAAGACGCTAATCGTGTTTGTAGTCGTAAAATTTCTTCCCTGAATTCTTCGATACGTGTTAAATCCAATTTCTTAGCATTTTTGCTAATTAAATTATCAAGCCATTTTTGATCCGTTTCTTGACCTGGGAAGGTATCGATAAATAGCTTACGTGGTATACGTGCTTTTTCAATACATAAACGCATAATACTGCGTTCAAATTCTCTTATGTGGTTTCTTAACTGTCTAAAGTGACGTGTTAATCTATCAACTTGTCTGGATGTTAGCTTAAGTCTTAAGAAGGAATCAGACATCTTTTCAAGTAAATCGAGGGTTTTTTGATTAGTTCGACCATGCTCTTTCAGGCTGGTCATTGCGTTGTTAAAATTCTCACGCAATTCATCAAAATATTCTTTAGCTATTTCAGGGTTGGGGCCATCATCAACTTCAGCAAGACCGCCTTCACCGTCTTCGTCCTCTTCATCAGGGACTACAGCTGTCGCGAGGATTACTTCTTCTTGTTGATCATCATCCAGCATAGATCCTATGCTGGCAGCAGGAGCTTCCTCTTCTTCGGAGTCGGCAAAACCACTGATAATTTCATTCAGGCGAATTTCTTCAGCTTGGAAGCGCTCGTAATCGTCAAGGACTAATTGTACCGTTTCTGGGTAGTGAGCTAAGGATCGTAGAACCTGATAAATACCTTCTTCAATACGCTTAGCGATACGAATCTCACCCTCACGAGTGAGAAGCTCAACTGTTCCCATCTCACGCATGTACATGCGTACAGGATCGGTTGTACGTCCGGTTTCTTTGTCGACAGAAGCAAGTACCATCGCTGCTTCTTCGATATCGGGGACTTCTTCCGTATTGAGAAGCAGGGCAAGTTCGTCATCGCCAGGAGGTAGCTCAAACACTTTAATGTTCATGCCTTCGAGCATGCTTATAATCACATCAAAATGCTCTGTATCAACAATATTAGGGAGTAAGTCGTTAATTTGACTATAAGTCAGATAACCCTGTTCTTTTCCCAGGCTGATGACTTTAGTAATTTGCGAGCTTTGCTGTTCTTGGTCATTCATGGTCATAGGCACTTCTTCTAGGGACAATTAGAATTACATCTACATTCGTCACCGGGGTGCGAAATGTCAGATTACAAAAAGTTTTTGATTATAAACTGGGTTGTAGCAACATACTAGTATTTCAGTTTTTTTATTTTGTATAATTAATGCGATAAATTACTAAACTGGTAAATGCCTCTCTTTGAGCAGTATTTGTAAGTTAACTTTCTCAGCTTCGCTCAGGCCTTGTTGCCTTGATTTTTCAATCAATTCGCGAATGATTTGCTCTTTATTTTGTTTCTGTAAAAATAACAGAATATCGATGAACTCTTTTACTAATTCTGCTTCGGGTACTTGATGTTCCCAGGCTGCAAGCTTATTAATCGTGTCGAAATAGCTGCTTTCGCGCCATGATTCGATGAGGGTTGCAGTATTCGCTTGGGGATTTTCAGCCAGTTGTTGCAATATTTTTAATAAAATAAAATGATCTTGCTTGTTAAGCAGGGTGGTATCCATCTTTTGGGCATTTTTTGCATAGATTTCAGGGTTTTGCAGCAATAAGGCGATGGCAATACGTACTGGAGAGCGGGATATTGCGTTCGATTGCTCAGGAAGTTTTACCTCGGCATTGTCGACCAATAATTGATTTAAGCGGTGGCTTTCGATATGGGTTAGGCGCGCCAGATCATCAATGACTAATTGTTTGTAACTGCCTTCAACCATTTTATTGAGGTAGGGTTTGGCGGCATTAATTAACTGTGTTTTTCCGGCAGGATTTTGCAAGTTAATGTCTTTGGCCAGAGTATCAAAGAAAAAGCGATGTAGCGGAGTTGCCTGTTTCATCCGAGCTACGAAGGCCTCGCTACCTTCCTCACGAACTAAACTATCGGGATCATGTCCATCTGGAAGGAAAATAAAACCAGCATCCAAACCTGAGTTTAAGTGCGGTAAACTGCTTTCCAGACCCCGCCAGGCTGCTTGCTTACCCGCGGCATCACCGTCAAAACAAAAAATTAATTGTTTAGTATGTTTGGCTAAGAGCTGAATATGAAAGGTACTTGTTGCCGTACCTAAAGTAGCAACGGCATTATTAACACCGTGCTGTGCAAGCGCTATAACATCTAAATAACCTTCTACAATTATGATGCTATCGACTGATTTTTTTTGATTAATGACTTGGTGTAACCCGTACAGCTCTCGGCTTTTTTGAAAAATTACTGTCTCAGGTGAATTGAGGTATTTTGGTTTTTGATCCGCTTCAAGAACTCTACCGCCAAAACCTATAATACGTCCATGACGGTCATGAATAGGGAACATGATGCGTTGACGGTACCTGTCGTAGATTTTTCCGTCATCATTTTTGATCAACATTCCTGTGGCAATAAGTTCTTTCTCATTACGCCCAAAGGTTTTTACCAAGTTATGCCATCCCTCAGGAGCAAATCCTAATTGGTATAACTTAGCAATTTCACCACTTAAACCCCGAGAACGTAAATATTCTATGGCTTGCGTTCCCTCGTGCTTTAGTTTGGTTTGATAATAGTTACTAATCTCGGCCATCAATTTGTAGAGGTCTTGGGACGCATTCTGGGTTTGTGTTTGCCCTTCGCGTGGTACGGACATGCCTAAACGGGTCGCCAGGGTTTCTACGGCCTCTGCAAAACCTTGGTTCATGTAGTTCATGATAAAGCTAATGGCATTACCGGAGGCGCCGCAACCGAAACAATGGTAAAACTGTTTCTTGGCTACGACATTAAATGAGGGGGATTTTTCATTATGAAAAGGACAGCAGGCGGTATGGCTGTTGCCTCTTTTTTTAAGAGGCACGAAGCCGTCAATTAATTCAACTAGATCAGTCCTGTGGAGGAGATCATCAATGAATGGCTGTGGGATTAAGCCAGACATATATCCCTTAGTTCAACTTGGATTTGATCAAGGCACTAACTTGGGTCATATCAGCGCGTCCTTGAAGTTTGGTTTTAATTTGTCCCATTACCTTACCCATATCTGCCATTTTCTCAGCACCAGTGGTACTGATAGCTTCATTGATGAGCTGTTCAATTTCGGCTGTTGACAGCGGCTCTGGCATGTATTTAGCAAGTATGCTTAACTCATATTGCTCTTGGGCAATAAGGTCGTCACGGCCTGCTTTTTCAAATTGGCTGATGGATTCTTTGCGTTGCTTGGTCATTTTATCCAAAATAACTAGCATGCGATCTTCACCGACTTCGATACGTTCATCGACTTCAATTTGTTTGATTGCAGAGGTGATAAGACGCAGGGTGGTGAGCAGATTTTTATCTTTAGCACGCATTGCATCTTTAACATCGTTATTGAGTTGTTCTTTTATGGTCATTTTTTAAATCCTTAAAAACCAAAAGGCCACATAAAAATGTGACCTTTCAACATTAGTGTACTTGTTAGTGAGCAACCTAAGTTAGGTCTGCTTTTTCATCAACAGCACTCAAATCTGACCTGCTTAAAGTCTTGTTAAACAAAAACGTAAGAATTACTTACGTCTGTGTTTCATGCTGCGTCGTGAAGAAGTATCGCGCGAAATCTTTTTCAAGTGACGTTTTACAGCGGCAGCTTGTTTTCTTTTACGCTCAGCAGTTGGTTTTTCATAAAATTCACGGCGGCGTAATTCTGTTAAAATACCGGCTTTTTCACATGAGCGCTTGAAACGGCGTAGTGCGTATTCTGGGTTTTCGCCTTCTTTCACACGAACTGTAGGCATTAACTAATCCTCTGGTTATTTGATCTTAATAGGTGGGCAATTCTAGTGCTAGATTTCCCTTACGTCAAGATTATTTGACAATATTTACATAAATCGATGAACAAAGTGTTTTTTTTAAACAATATCAGAAATTAAGGCAAAGTGGTATGATCAGCGCAGTCTAGCAATTTTGCACTCAAACTAAGCCTGCCTAGGTTATGCACTGCAGGTTTACGTTGGTTTTTTATGGTTGAGGTTTGTTAATGAGAGTACTTGGTATTGAGTCTTCCTGTGATGAAACAGCGGTAGCTATTTATGATGCAAAAGCCGGTTTATTAGCACATGCATTACATTCCCAAATCGCAATCCATGCTGTGCACGGAGGCGTAGTTCCTGAGTTAGCTTCTAGGGATCATGTGAATTACTTGGCACCTTTGGTTGATAAAGCCCTTGCGCAGGCTCAGGTCAGTATCAACGACATTAATGGTATAGCTTATACCGCCGGTCCAGGATTAATCGGTGCCTTGTTAGTAGGATCCTGCTTTGCTAAAAGCCTTGCAGTCTCCCTGGCCATTCCTGCTCTTGCTATTCATCATTTAGAAGCCCATATTCTGGCTGCAAAAATGGAAACTCCTTCTTTGGATTTTCCCTTCATAGCACTATTAGTTTCCGGTGGCCATTGTCAGCTCATTGAAGTCCAGGGCTTGGGCGAGTACCAATTATTAGGTGATACTCTAGATGATGCCGTGGGTGAAGCTTTTGATAAAACAGCTAAATTAATGGGCATTCCTTATCCAGGAGGTGCAGTACTTGCAGCTTTGGCAGACCAATGTGAAAGTACTCCCTATCGTTTTCCACGACCTATGACTGATAGACCTGGCTTTGATTTTAGTTTTAGTGGTTTGAAAACCCATGCTCTAACGACTTGGAAACAGAGTGCTCAAGATGACAAAAGTCGCGCTGAAATTGCAAAGGCATTTCAGCAAGCAGTGGTGGAGACGCTGATTATTAAATGTAAACGAGCAGTTCAACATACCCAAATAAACCGTTTAGTAGTTGCGGGTGGTGTTGGCGCAAATAGTGCCTTACGTAGTGGATTGCAAGAATGGATTAAAGGGTTGAAGGGGGAGGTTTATTTCCCTGCTATGGAGTATTGTACCGATAATGGCGCGATGGTGGCCTACGCCGGTTGCTTGCGGATGATGAGAGGCGAGCAGGATGCTGAGTTGGGGGTGCTGGTTAAGCCGCGCTGGCCACTGGCGTAGGTTGGGTTATAACCCAACAGAGGATTAAGATAGAGCGGTAGGTTGGGCTTTGCAACCCAACCTACCTTCTTACTACGGTTCTACTCTTTTTTAGCTTTTTTAGGTTTTGCTGCTTCTTTTTTCTTCGCAGGTTTTTCTGCATCAGAGGCCTTTTTCGCCTTAGGCTTCGCTGCCGCTTTCTTAGCAGGTGTTTTAACCGCTTCTTGTGCAGGTACCACTTTGTCACCTTTAACTACCATTTCATGAGGATTGACAGGTGGGCTGACCATTACATCATGTAAGATGTTGCTTTTGAGAGTGAAGGTTGGTTCAACACCGTCGATTAAGCGTGTAATGTTTTCTCTGTGTTTATAAAGGACTAGGATAGTAATAATGAACAGGGGAGGAAACACTGTGATTTGACCGACTATCATGAGCGAAAAAATGGGTGCGCAGGTAATTGAAACAATTGACGCTAAGGAGGAGTAACGGAAAAACTTAGCAATTATTAACCAAACCGCTATTACCAATATTCCAACCATAAACTGGAAGCCTAAAAGGGCACCGATAGTTGTTGCGACACCTTTGCCACCTTTGAAACCAAAAAATACTGGATACATGTGACCAACTACTGCTGCTAGAGCAATAAAACCTAAGGTCGTTGAATCTGCACCAACTAGTTGGCCAAGTAGAACGGGTAAAGTACCTTTTAATATATCGGCAACCATGACCATAACGGCAAATTGCTTTCCTGCAATGCGCAGCACATTAGTGGCTCCTGGATTTTTTGAACCGTGTTCCCGTGGGTCTGGGAGTGAAAACATTTTGCAGACAAGCACTGCAGAACTGATTGAACCCATTAGATAACCAATGGTTACTAATACTATAAATGATATCACCGAGAGCTCCTTTTTCGATAAGAACTACTATTATCAATTATTCTTTATTTTCAAGCAACTTATAATTTAGCAGCAATTCTCAATTTGGAATTGGAAACCAGCACCGATCAGTACCAAAGATCCCTGGATACCGTGCATAAAGCACGGTAGGTTGGGAGTTTGCACGGTAGGTTGGGAGTTTGCACGGTAGGTTGGGAGTTTGCACGGTAGGTTGGGAGTTTGCACGGTAGGTTGGGA
>Ga0075158_10000165_pt1 | contig 50588 bp, 44 predicted proteins | sample JI91814BDNA_FD_70968 | JGI IMG/M metagenome (GOLD analysis project Ga0075158, IMG submission 70968) | Wastewater effluent complex algal communities from Wisconsin, to seasonally profile nutrient transformation and Carbon sequestration -... | ecosystem: Engineered > WWTP > Effluent > Algae... | reverse complement strand
TGTCATCGGTTCAGTCTCAATCCAAGGCATCTCAGACCCTCATTAGGTTATCTGAAATCCAGTTTAACTGTTACCGATGTGCCCGGTCATTTCTGTTACCGATGTCCCCGGGTCGGACCTGCTTGTCCCACCTCCTGAGGTTTTTGAATTACTGGTTACTGTGCTATTGGTAACAAATGCCATAGCATTGGTTGCCTCAATACCAGAAGCAGTAGCACTCGTCGATACACCTGAGGTGTTTGAAATTGCGGTAGCTGTGCTATTCGAAACGACTGCATTTCCATTTTGAGCCTGAACTCCTCTGACTGTAGAGCTTCCGTTAGTTGCTGTTGCATTTCCAGATAATGTGCTATTAGCTACCGTAGCAGTCCCATTGACGGCAAGTACTCCTATTGCTTGTGCATTAAAATTACCGGTAATGCTTACTGTTCCTGCTAAAACACTATTTATTACAGTCGCATTTCTCGAGGCCGAAACTGCAAAGGCACTATTAAGTGTACTTTGAGGGGTAGTTAAAATGGCTGTTATTGCACTATTGTTTACATACATATCACCAGTAGCCCCTACACCATAGGCTCCACTGCCAAAGGATGTTGTTGTGGGTATGATTTGGTTATCATTAATGACTCGCATGTCACTAATAGCACCGTTAGCAGTGGTCGTGTTAGTACCCCAGAATAATCCGCCGTTAATTAAAGGTCTTTCATCTCCAGCTGCGGCCCGTAACCAGCCGGTGTTTCTACCTAGTATGGTTTGGCCGTTTTGAAGATTGGTCCAGTTTGAGCCTGCGTTGGAAGGCAGGTCATAAGTTCCGGTTTCAAATAGAAGATTGGCGTTGGGGGCGATTCCAGCAATACCACTTGCCAAGTAGGAATCGAGAGTTAAACAGGGGTTTTCGGCAGTACAGTTAGCTTGAGTCACAGGAAGAATCATTAAGCTATTAGCCGGTTGAAAGGTACCTTGTGGGCTAAAAAACCAGGCGTTATCGATAGCCACAAAAGTAGGGCCGGTTGCTTTGAAATCTTTGCGGGTAGGTAAGGCTGCACCGTAAGATTGGCGTGCTAGGTGTCTGATGATAGGTGAGGTCATGCGTTGTTCAAGAGTACCGTCTTCGGCCTCAGAGCCGCCTAAATTCACGCGTATGCCGACTGAAAAACGGTTTTGGTTTTGGTTGTCGTAGTTTTCTTGAATAAGGAAGGCCGTATTTTTGGTCATTGCAATTTCAGCATTGGCCTCGACGCCATTGATACTGTTCACATTTTGGTAATTAAAGTGGTAACCGCCTAAACGCAGCCAGAGTCCTTTGCCATAATCTAAATGAACACCTGCTTCTAGCTCAACGCCAGGACCGAATTGTTCATAGAGTCCCACAGGGGTATCGTATACTTGGTGAAAACTTGCAAAGTTGAGTGCAGAAGTAGTATGTCCTGAATCTTGTAATACATTTTGAGGTACTATGCTTGCAAAGGTATTGCTGTACAGTTGGGACTGGCTGTTTAAAGGAATGTAGCCTTGTAAGCGTGCTTCATAGCGCTCATTTAACCACTCAAGACCTGGGTTTAATTGCCAGTAGCCATTGTTTAATGCGGTATCGAAGTATTCAGTGAAAGCGTAAGCGCCTAAAATTCCTCGTCCCATACCAGTGTTGAGAATCCCGCGATAGCCCAAACCACCGCTGTAGACTAGATTGTTGGAATCACCACCCATGAGGGCGCCATCAGCAAAAAATATCCGGTCTTTGCGTTGCATAAAAGGTAGCATCGCATCACCAAAGCCTGCTATTTGACTTGCGTCACCTGCCAGAATTTGTCCCGTATATCGGTTGGGGTATTCTGTGTTTTGTGCGAGTAGTGAAGGTAAGCTAAATGCAGATTGTGCGCTGATTAAAGCGACGCTTAAAAGTGATAGACGAAGATTCATGGTGATAATGTCCTTATTATATGCTTATTTCATGTGCTCATTGCTTTGGAAATGGAGGGTAAAATAAAGGGTTCCAATAGGATAAAGTATCGTAAAATACATGGGGTTGTCAAAATGATGGCGACATTGGATACATTAATGAAAACCCTTATTCGAGTAGGTTGGGTCGCCACCCACCCCGTCCTGGAGAACTTTAGTTCTTGGGAGCTCTGTACTGCGATGTTGATTGGGCCTCAAGCTCAACACCAACCTACGATGTTATCCTGCATCGTAATCAAATAAGCTGACACCATTTTGATCGTTACCTTGGCTTATTTTGCAGGTGTGCTCGACCCAGCCTATCGTTTTTGCGGTGACTGCGTTGGAGTGTATGGCGCTTAGAGTCGCGGTGTCGTCTTCAAATACTCGGATCAATTTGTAGCGATTATAGGTGCCTTCGTTTTTACCTGGAATGGTATTAGTGGCGATGGTTCCAACGGAAAATTGAGTTTCATTGGGGAGTTTCTGGATTAGAAAAAAGCCTTGATTGAAGCTTAAACCAACGGAATCAAATTGGGCTTCATCGGCTAGGGGTGTACCGCCTGTGGTGGTGCATTTTTTAAATTCGGTGACGCTGGTGACTCGGTGACCGTTTTTTAGGGCTTGTACGAGTTGGGTGTAGCTTGTGAGCCGGGTGACTGATGAGTTCGAGATAGTGGATAATAGAGCCGCGCTTATTGCTGTTGCTATGAGCCATTTTTTGCTGAGTTGCATAGTTTATTAGTCCTTTAATTTAAGTTTAATGTAGGTCGGGTTATAACCCGACAAATATATTCAATTGATTCCAAAGTGTAATGATTAAATCCTTTGTTGGGTTATAACCCAACCTACCCTTAATGTGAGCGTTCGGCTGCGAAATGAGCTAGCTCTATTAAGGCTTGTTTATAATCCGAATCTGGAAGAATGGCCAACGCTGAAAGTGCTTTATCAACTTCTTCATTGGCAATTTTTTTTGTGAACTCTATGGCTTTAGTATCATCAATTGCTTGGAGGATTTCTGCTAGGTACTCTAAACTACCTTGCTTTAAACTCTCTCTAATATACTCTTTTTGCTGGTCTGTACCATGCGCAAGGGCATGGATCAAGGGTAGGGTTGCTTTACCGTCGGCTAGATCATCCCCGATGTTTTTACCTAATGTTTTAGCATCAGAGCAATAATCAAGTGCGTCATCAATGAGTTGGAAGGCATTGCCCAGGTGCAGTCCGTAGGCATAAATAGAAGTTTGTACTTCCTTGGATGCTCCTCCCAATATAGGACCTATTCCTGCAGATGCTGCGAACAACAGAGCCGTTTTTGCGCGGATCACTTCAAAATAGTCTTCAAAACTTAAGGCGGCATTGTGGCGATTAGATAGTTGTTTGACTTCGCCACAGCTAATCTGCAAGGAAGTATCTGCAATTAATTTTAAAATGTCGGTATTACCCACGGCTACCATTAACTGGACTGATTGAGTAAACAAATAGTCACCAACTAAGATGCTTGCCTTACTTCCCCAAATACTGTTAGCCGTTTCACGGCCGCGTCGGAGGGTGGACTCATCCACAACATCATCGTGCAATAAAGTCGCGGTATGGAAGAACTCAATCATGGCAGCCAGAGCAATATGATCCTCGCCAACATAGCCACAAGCTTTGCTAGTTAGTAGAACCAACATGGGACGTAGTCGTTTACCACCGCTTTGGACGATATGTTGTGACAAATCGTCTATTAATCCAACCTGAGATTGGATTTTTTCGATAATGATTGCATTAACTGCGTCAAATTCATCACTAACCCGCGCTCGTATACGATCAATAGTCATTGTGGGTTCCCTTCTACTTTTTTAAACGTTAAAGCGAAAATGCATTATATCCCCATCGCATACAACGTATTCTTTACCTTCGAGACGCAATTTCCCAGCTTCTTTTGCACCTTGTTCACCGCGACAAGTGAGGAAAGCATCATACGCTATAACTTCCGCACGAATAAAGCCTTTTTCAAAGTCAGTATGAATAACTCCAGCAGCTTGTGGTGCAGTAGCTCCTTTGTGAATAGTCCAAGCGCGGACCTCTTTAACGCCGGCAGTGAAGTAGGTTTGCAAGCCAAGTAATTCATAACCAGCACGAATCACTTTATTAAGTCCTGGCTCTACTAAACCCAAATCGGCCATGAATTCCAGACGATCGGCGTCTTCCAATTCTACCAATTCTGATTCAGTCGAAGCACATAGAGCGACAATACTGGCCTTTTCTTGAGCCGCAAGAGCCTGTACTTTGCTTAGCAATGGGTTATTTTCATAGCCATCATCATTGACATTGGCAACATAGAGAACTGGTTTTTCGGTAAGTAGGAAAAGTCTGCGAGTGACAAGTGCTTCCTCAGGATTAAGTTCTAAAGTACGCACCGGTAGGCCTTCGTCGATGTGTGCTTTGATTTTTTCAAGGGTTTTCATCTCGAAAATCCCGTCTTTGTTACCGCTGCGGCTGTTTTTACCTGCTTTTAACATGGCTTTTGCCACTGTATCCATGTCGGCTAACAGCAGCTCGGTATTAATCACTTCAATATCACTAAGAGGATCGACCTTACCTTCAACGTGGATAACATCCGAGTTTTCAAAGCAACGAACTACGTGTGCAATCGCATCAGTTTCACGGATTGTTGCTAAAAATTGATTGCCAAGTCCTTCACCACTTGACGCCCCTTTGACCAACCCAGCAATGTCGACAAATTGCATGGTGGCGGGTAATACCTGCTGAGGTTTTACTATCTCACTTAAGGCATCTAATCTTGGATCTGGTACGGTAACGATACCTACATTGGGCTCAATAGTACAAAAGGGATAGTTTGCTGCTTCAATGCCTGCTTTAGTAAGGGCGTTGAAAAGGGTTGATTTACCTACATTGGGCAAGCCCACAATACCGCATTTAAATCCCATGTGTAGTTCCTCTTTAAGCGTTTAATTGATTCATTGCGCGAGCTATATCGCCCGACAATACTAAAGACATTACTGTAATGCCCCTATCTATAGCGTCATATATTAATTGCCTGTCCGATACGGAAGGTTTGTTTAGGACATATTGATGCACTAAGTCTTTATGACCAGGATGGCCAATTCCAATGCGTAGGCGATGGAATTCACTAGTGCCTAGTTGTGACGTAATGTCTCTTAGGCCATTATGCCCGCCATGTCCGCCACCGGTTTTAAGTTTAATACGTCCAGTGGGTATGTCTAATTCGTCGTGAACTACCAGTATTTCTTCAGGCAGGATACGGTAAAACTGGGTAATTGCTCTAGCAGGTTGGCCGCTGTGATTCATAAAAGTTATGGGTAGAGCCAGAGAACTTTTATGCCCATCCAGAGTAAGATCAGCTAACTCGGCTTGCATTTTTTTGTCTAATTTAAAGGAAGCACTGTTTCTTTGTGCTAAGGCCGTGACAAACCAGCCGCCAGCATTGTGGCGAGTGTGCTCATAGGCTGAGCCAGGATTTTGTAAACCAATGACAAGTTTTATGGTCATGGACAAGTTGTTCTTTTATATAAGGTTAGAAAGGTAGCTCGACAACTACTTGTCGAGCTAGATAAAACTTATTCAGCGCTTTCTTCTTCAGAGTCAGTTGTTGGCACATCACCTGGTGCAACTTCGCTCTCATCAGCAGCTTCAATATCTTCCATGGCAACTTTAGGTGCATGGATACTAACTACTGGTGAATCATGGCTACCATCAGTTACATCGATAGTTAAGTGAACGCCTTTTGGTAGTTTAATGTTAGATAAGTGAACAACATCGTTCATTTCTACATTAGACATATCCACTTCGATGAATTCAGGAAGGTCTTTAGCTTGGCAACGGATCTCAATCTGAGTCATGCTGTGGTTAACGATACCGCCTGCTTTGATACCTTTACAAACTTGTTCGTTAGTGAAGTGTAAGGGTACTAATTTAACTAAGACATCTTTCGCAGAAACACGTTGAAGGTCCATGTGCATTACAAGAGGCTTAACTGGATGGCGTTGTAAGGCTTTTAAAATGACGTGCTCAGTCTTGCCATCGATAGAAATATCAAAAACAGAGGAATAAATACTTTCAGTTTCCAGTGCTTTGACCACTTTATGGTGCAAAAAGTGAATAGATTGTGGCTTTTTATCCCCACCGTAGATTACAGCAGGTACTTTGTTCTCAAGACGACGTAGGCGGCGGCTCGCACCTTTCCCCATATCCGTTCTTGCTTCAGCTACTAACAATATGTTTGACATTGTATACTCCAAAAATTTAAGGTGCCCTTATCTAATCCGCGACCAGATTACATACCCGATTAGTACAATAAATACGGGAAAGGGTGCCGAAGTATACAATATTTTAAAATGAACTTGAAGTCATAGCGATAATTTAATAGAATATGCCACTTTGTTGAAAATGTTATAGCCAGTCAGGCGAGTTGGAGAAATGTATGTACGCAGTAATTAAAACTGGCGGTAAGCAATATACCGTTAAAGAAGGTGATGTATTAAAAATTGAATTGCTGCCCGATGATGCCGGCAAAGAAATCAAATTTACTGATGTATTAATGATAGCGGATGGTGACAATGTAATTTGTGGCACACCATTTATCGCTAAAGCTTTAGTAAAAGCGGATGTGATGGACCATGGTCGTCACAAGAAAGTTAGGATTATTAAATTCAGACGTCGTAAGCACCACATGAAACAAATGGGGCATAGACAATATTATACGCAGATTAAAATTACTGCGATAAGCAAGTAAGAGGGGATAGCAATGGCTCATAAGAAAGCAGGTGGTAGTAGCCGTAACGGTCGTGACTCGAATCCTAAGTACTTAGGTGTGAAGATTTATGGTGGCCAATACATTAGACCAGGTCAAATTATTGTAAGACAACGTGGTACTCGTTTTCATCCTGGAGTTGGAGTAGGTTGCGGTCGCGATCATACTTTATTTGCTCTAGTTGAAGGCTTTGTTAAGTTTGTTGTTAAAGGCGAGAAAAATCGTAAATTTGTCACTGTTGTTGCAGAGCCTCAAGAAGAAGCTGCAAGTTAATTATTGACAGAATAAGTTGTTGAACCCCGGCGACGGGGTTTTTTTTTAGGTTTAAGGTTTGTTATGCGTTTCGTCGATGAAGCAATTATTAAGATAGACGCCGGTAATGGTGGTAATGGTTGCGTAAGTTTTAGGCGCGAAAAATTCATTCCCTTTGGTGGTCCTGATGGCGGTGACGGCGGGGATGGCGGTAGTATTTATTTCGAAGCATGCAGTGATTTAAATACTCTGGTTGATTTTCGTTACATGCGCCATTACAAGGCTGAAAATGGTCAGCAGGGCATGGGTGCGAATTGTACTGGGAAAAAAGGCGAAGATTTAATTATCAAAGTCCCCCAAGGTACTATGGTTTTTGACATCGATACGGGTGAGTTGATTGGTGACATTAATACAGTCGGTGTACCGGTACTTATTGCTCAAGGTGGATTTCATGGTCTTGGTAATACCCGTTACAAAAGCAGCGTAAATCGCGCACCGCGCCAATCAAGTCCTGGAAGTCTTGGAGAGTCGAGACATTTGCGATTAGAGCTGCGCGTTTTGGCTGACGTTGGATTACTGGGTTTGCCAAATGCTGGTAAATCGACTTTGATTAGAGCGGTTTCAAGCTCTAAAGCTAAGGTAGCTGATTATCCCTTCACTACTCTTCATCCTGGTTTGGGTGTCGTCAGGGTGGCTTCTTATAAAAGCTTCGTGATGGCTGATATTCCTGGCCTTATTGAAGGGGCTGCAATGGGCGCTGGTTTGGGACATCGCTTTTTGAAGCATTTGGCTCGCACCTGTGTGTTACTGCATGTTATCGATATAGCACCTTTGGACGGTAGTGATCCAGTCGTTACTGCTAAAGCCATTATCAATGAGCTTAAAGAGTACAGCCCTGACCTGGTGAATAAACCTCGCTGGTTAGTGCTGAATAAAATCGATATGATTCCCGACGAAGCTGAGCGTGAAGAGCGGATCAAGTCTATAGTCAAAGGGCTAAAATGGAAGGAAAAAGTCTTCTCCATTTCAGCCATTAGTGCACAAGGGACACAACAGCTTTGTTATGCCCTAATGCAATTGATTGATGAGATGAAAGAGTCTGAAGCTTAGCCATTCTGCAGCGTGGTGTACTACAAGAGGATTACGGTAGGTAATCTCATGGGTTTCACCACCTTCTTGTTCTTGATTATTGTAATGAATAGTCAGTCTTGTTGGCCCTTTTTTGGGAGACTGTGACCAATATTCGTCTAAGCCACTGAGTTGAAAGTAAAGCTTGGTCTGTCTGAGATTATTGAACTGTATTAGATGCTTAGTCGCTGGTCTATCGAGTAAGGTCTGCAAAAGACCACCAGTAGCTTCGTCAATAATAGTAATGGGTTCATTCCGTTCTAATATAAGCTCGCGTAACTTATCGGATGCTTTTTTCTCTGGGCTTGCGATAATGTGGGGAGCTAGGATGGGGTCAATAATAGCAGTAACTTTCTCTACCTTGTCTGCGGTGCAGCGCACTTTGAATTCGATATATGGTGTTTCTAAACGATAGCCTGTTTGGCAATCAAGCGGTGCTAAAGCGTCTTCCAAAATTTGGGCAATTTCACTTTCCGCTAAGCCAAAAATGCGCCATTTAAGTATTTGCTTGTTACTATGCTGTGTTTTTTGCAGTAGAGGTAGGGCATACTCCATAAACATCGGCAGGCATTCTCGTGGCGGTCCTGGTAAAAGAATGTAAGTTTTACCTGCGTGAAGATAATAGCACCCTACGGCTGTGCCGTTTGGATTGGGTAATAACTTCGCATTAGCGGGAAAAAGACATTGTTGCAAATTACCTTCATTGATTTTAACTTTGGCATCCGTTAAGCGACTTTTTATATGGTCGAGTGCTTCTTTATGCTCTACTAGAGCTTCGCCTGTGAATTTTGCAAGGGCAAAGCGTGTTAGGTCATCAGTAGTTGGTCCTAATCCACCTATCAAGATAACTATAGAGTGTTTATTTGTTAAGAAGTCTAAACAGTCTGTAATTTCTTTTTCTTTGTCGCTACAAGCAAGATGATAGCCTAAGGGTATTCCTTCTGAACTTAGGATATGGGCAATTTCATGGCCATTGGTATTCAGTGTATCTCCGTGGATGAGTTCATCACCGGTTGCAAGCAGCGCAATTGTCATTTCATCGACTCAAAAGGGTTATTTATTCTCGTGGATTTTATAGCAGAATTGAAAAATTAAGTACATTAACCCCACCAAATAATGAAATTTCTAGGTAACAAAATAATGTTTTTGTGCTATAAACATCCTTTGATTTAATAAAATGCTAATTATTCAGTCAGATAGCTGGGGAAGAAAACGTCAGCAATTCTCAATTTTGAGTTGGAATCCAGCTTCGATCAAAACCAAAGATCCCTGGATACCGTGCATAAAGCACGGTAGGTTGCGGAGTGTGCACGGTAGGTAGGCGCTACGCGCCTACGTTCCGCGGCCCAAGGTCCGCGGAATCCAGACGATCTAAAATCGAGATCGGAGCTGGATTCCAACTCCAAATGAGAATTACCGAAAAAACGTGAGTCCCTTTGTTTAATCTCGACATCTTGACTAAAATTAAGGTGATACCTTACAAAATAAGAAGATGAAACTATGGAATTTTCTAGTCGTTATACCGCATATGTACCCGATGCCCAAGGCTTGGTGAATTATTCGGCACAAGAGAATCGAATTTGGTCTATTTTATTTAACAGGCAGATGAAACTATTACCCAATCGTGCTTGCCCCGAGTTTTTAACAGGGTTAGACACTTTGGGTCTTGAGGCTTCTGCTGTTCCACAGCTGCCTGATGTGAGCAATCGTTTAAAAGCTAAAACGGGATGGAAAATTGCACCAGTTGCTGCACTCATATCAGCGCGAGAATTTTTTGAGTTATTAGCCTGTAAATCTTTTCCTGCAGCTACCTTTATTCGAGCTGAAGAAGAGTTAGATTATGTGAAAGAGCCCGATATTTTTCATGAGATATTTGGTCATTGTCCCATGTTGACGAATCAAGTTTATGCCAATTTTGTCTACGATTATGCCACCAAAGTATTAACTTTTCCTGAAGCTGATTGGCCCTTATTACAAAGGATGTTTTGGTTTACCGTTGAGTTTGGATTGATTCAAACTAAACAAGGTTTACGCGCTTTTGGTGGAGGGATTTTATCGTCAACCGCAGAGACAGTTTATAGTGTTGAAAGTGATATCCCTCTGCGAGTTTTGTTCGACCCTATCGTCGCGTTTCGCACCCCTTATCGCATAGATATGTTGCAACCGGTTTATTTTGTCATTGATAGTTACCAAGTGTTATACGATTTTGTATTGTCTGATATAGGCAAGCATTTACAGCGAGTCAGGGAGTTGGGTGAGTTTGCGCCTCTATTTCCCGTTGATCCTAACAACCCTAATATTCATATTAGGGCCTGTTAACTGCGAATTGCTTTGGATGGCGAATTTTGTATTGTAATGAAAGGGTAGTCTTGTTAACATCGTCCCACGCGGTTTGTTCATTGACTGATTGGTCAAGGAGCATCATTTGATTAAAGTATTAATTGTTGATGATCATGCACTGGTGAGAATGGGTATTCGACGTTTGCTCGAAGACATGCCCGATGTTGAGGTAGTTGCTGATGCAGAAAGTGGCGAGCAAGCCTTAGTATTAGTTAAATCTCATACCCCAGATGTAGTACTCTTAGATATGAAAATGCCTGGGATTGATGGTTGGGAAGTCACACGTCGATTAAAAAAATCAAACCCGCATGTTAAAGTTATCGCAGTCACTGCCATGTGTTTTGATCCGCTTCCTACTCGTGTTTTGCAATTAGGTGCAATGGGTTATTTGACTAAAGAGTCAGGCTCTGAAGAAATGGCTGCGGCTATTCGTAAAGTCGCAAAAGGTGAGAAATATCTCAGTGCTGAAATTGCCCAGAAAATGGCAATTAACAGTTTACAAGAATCTCAGGATTCTCCCTTCGATCTTCTTTCAGAACGCGAAATGCAAGTCATGTTAATGATAACCAGTGGTATGAACGTGCAGGACATTGCCGACCGTTTATTTTTAAGTAGCAAAACGATCAATGGGTACCGTTATCGTATGTTTGAAAAACTGGCGATTAAAAACGATGTTGAGCTTACTTACTTGGCTATGAAACACAGAATCATCGAGCATCCAATTGACATGATGCAAGAAGACTAGAATTTTTACCCAATGAAGACTCAACAGCCTAATCCCGAATTAGCACTTTTCCTGACTAAGCTTCCAAATGACCCTGGTATCTATCGTATGTTGAATGATGCCGGCACCGTACTTTATGTCGGTAAGGCATCTAATCTTAAAAAGAGAGTCAGCAGTTATTTTAGTAAACAAAATACTGGTGCTAAAACTAGATCCTTAGTTAGCCAAATTCATTCGATTGAAATTGCCGTTACCCGCAGTGAAACTGAAGCCTTATTGCTTGAAAGCAATTTGATAAAAACGCTCAGACCTAAATACAATATATTGCTACGTGATGATAAATCCTATCCCTACATCCACTTATCTAAACACCCAAATTTTCCTCGTCTAGAGCTCTATCGAGCGAAAAAGAAACCCTTGTCTGGTGATTTTTTTGGTCCTTATCCCAGCACCACTGCGGTTAGAGAAACGCTATTGACGATTCAAAAAGTATTTAAAATTCGTAATTGCCGCGATAGTTATTTTAATGCACGTTCTAGACCTTGTTTGCAGTATCAAATTAAACGCTGTACCGCACCCTGTGTTGATTACATTTCACCCGAAGACTATCAACAGTCAGTTAATGATGCTGTACGTTTTTTACAAGGAAAATCGCAAGTCATCTTGGATGAGTTAACCAGGAGAATGGAAGCGGCAGTCGAAGCCTTACGCTTTGAAGAGGCGGCTCAGATAAGGGATCAGATTAAACATTTACGCTTGGTGCAAGAACAACAGGGAATGATGCAATTGCAGGGGGATGCTGATGCCATTGCGATCGAAGTTAAGCCGGGTTTTGCCTGTATACAATGTGTCACTATTAGAGAAGGTCAGGTGCTCAATAGCCAAGTCTTTTTCCCCGCAGTACCGATTCAAATGCTTGATGATGAGCAGGATTTAGATTCGCTATGGCAAGAAACCTTTGAAGCCTTTGTTAGTTATTATTATCTCGATACCCCCGAAAGAATACCCGCTCTAATTATTTCTAATCAAGTTCTAGCTGATCATACAGTGCTGGAAGAAATTTTAACGCAATACCGAGGTAAAGTTTGTAAGATCCAGATCAATCCTCGGGGTAGTAAATCGCGTTGGTTGGATTTTGCCTTAAATAATTTAAGAGTCTCTTTGACTGACTACAATAATAAACACACAACTACCACACAGCGTTACAAAGCCTTAGAGTCAGTGTTAGGTTTAACTACAAGCATCGAGAGAATGGAGTGTTTTGATATAAGTCATACACAAGGATCATCAACCATTGCCTCCTGTGTTGTTTTTGACAAGCAAGGACCAACTACAAGTGAGTACCGACGTTTTAACATAGAGGGAATAACACCAGGTGACGATTACGCGGCGATGGAGCAAGCTATCACACGGCGATTTAAACGCTTAATCGAATACCAATCTTTACCAGATGTGTTAATTATTGATGGTGGGAAAGGGCAAGTTGGCGTAGCTAAGCGCGTTTTAGAGCAGTTGAATGTTGTTGATGTAATTATACTCGGTGTTGCAAAGGGACCAATGCGTAAGGCTGGTTGGGAAAAACTCATTTTGGTGAATGAGTCACGGGAATTTATCCTCCCTGAGGACTCAAAAGCCTTACATCTTTTACAACATATTCGTGATGAGGCTCATCGTTTTGCAATCACAGCCCATCGGAAAAAAAGACAAAAGGTAGGTCTTGAGTCTACTTTGGAAAAAATAGAAGGTGTAGGGGCTAAACGACGTCAGGCTTTATTACATCGCTTTGGTGGCTTAAGAGATCTGAGCAAAGCTCCGGTCGAAGAGATCGCCAAAGTACCCGGAATTAGCCAAAGCTTAGCGCAACGCATCTTTGATCATTTTCATTAGTTAAAGGAGTGGACACTATAGATTAGCTTTTTGAACGATACCCCGTGCATAATCCAACTGCTCCGCTCCCTAACGGTCGCCGCTCGGATTGATCGGTTTTTCTGCTTGTTCTTCCAAGAAAGTGCGTAACTCATCAATGCGAAGTGGTTTCGAATAATAAAATCCTTGAGCAAACTGACATCCCATTTTTTTGACAACTTCGTGTTGCGCTTCAGTTTCAATTCCTTTTTGAATGACTTTCAGATGCAATTCCTGGGCAAGATTCACAATACCTTTTAACAGCATTTGGTGTTTGCTGCTTCTTTCCGTGCCTAAGAGAAGTAGCTGATCTAATTTAATAAAATCTAGAGGTAGTGCCAATAATTTAGGTAAGGAAACTTGCGGGCTGCCAAAATTATCTAAGCAAATTTTGAGTCCTAAATTATGTATTTTACGCATATTTTTAGCTATTTGTTGAAAATGAGGGGCTATGATGCGTTCGGAAATATCTAAAATGATACGGTCCTTGCTGATGTTGTTTTCTTTTAAATTGTCGCAAAAGGTATCTAAAAAACGAGCATCGTTAATTTGACTTAAGGAGATGTTAATTGAAAGTTTTGTCGTTAAGTAGATTGATTGTATAGTGGCAAAATCCTGCATGGATTTATCAATCAACCATTGGCTGATCAAATGAATAGATCCGGTTTGTTCGGCAATATTAATAAACTCATTGGGTAAGATCAGTCCCTGCTCTGGATGTACCCAACGCAATAAGGCCTCTAAGCCAATAATTTTATTGGAGTGGAGATCTATGATCGGTTGGTAATCGATATAGAGTTCATTTTTTATAGCTGCTAACTTAAGTTCTCTTCTAATAACCTCGTTACGTTTATCCTGAATGAAATGGAGGGTCTTAGAGAAAACAGTGTAATTATTTTTACCTTCACGTTTGGCTTGATACATAGCTATATCAGAGTGTTTTAATAAATCGCCAATCGTTAATCCATCGCGTGGATAGAAGGCTATACCAATACTGGCAGTAATCTTCATATGATACTCACCAAATTGAAAAGCGCGAGAGAGCACAGAGATCATTTTTTCCGCAACCATGGCGGTTGAATTGGCATTTGATTTATTAAGCAATACTATGAATTCATCGCCACCTAGACGGGCAATGAAATCTTCTTTACGCAAACAACGCACCATCCTTTTGGTGGCGGCTTTAAGAAGCATATCCCCAATAGGATGTCCAAGAGTGTCATTAATCGTTTTAAAATCATCTAAGTCAATCAGGAGTAGGGCAAGTTCATTGCCTTCCAGTAAATGCTCTTGAATTTTTTCTATCAGCTTTTCTTCAAAATATTGGCGGTTAGCAATTTGGGTCAGGGCATCAACACGAGCTAGGTTTATCATATTTTGCTCGGTCGTTTTTAATTGACTGATGTCAGTACCATAGATGTTAATCTGTTTAAAATCAGGTATGGCAATGAGGGTAAACAAATAAATCTTATTTTCAGCTTCCATTTCGACGCGAATAACTTGATTGGATAACTGTGCTTTATAGGCCTCTCGAAGAATCATATCGGGTAGGGCTGAGTACCTTTGGCGCCAATATTTTAGGATGGCTTTACCTTGGGTATTGGCAAAGATGACTTCTCCAGTAGGCTGAATTCTGATAATGGGATTGGGGTCTTGCTGGGGAATACTCGCCAAAAACTGAAGTTTTCGTTGACTTAGCAACCGTTCGATCTCTAAATTAACTCTCCCTAAAAATAGACGAAATAGTGTAGTATTTAATTGATTCATTTCTAATTTGTGAACGGTCAGGATAGTCATTAGGCCGACAACATTATCTTGGGTACTAATGATAGGACCACCTAAATAGGTGTTAATATTCATTTTTTTGAGTAGTTGATCTTTCGCAAACTGCTCCTGGACGTCATTAAAATAGCAAATATGCTTATCGGATTGTATTTTTTCACAGGGCGAGTCAGCTAGCGAATAGCTGATGTTTTCCTGTCGTTCGCCCAGGTGATAATAACTCACGGTATGCGCAATATGCTGGTTATCCAGTAAACTCACAGCCGCATGATCGGCAGAGAAGGCTTCACTGGCCAATTTGAGAATTTCATCGATAACCCCATTAATTTCTTGATGATTACCAATTTTGGCTAGGGACCACAAGACCCATTCAGTGATTTTCTCCTGCAGTACATCGATTAATTTTACGAAAAAGAGGCTAGTTCCCTCTATCTCTGACTTATTAATGACTATATTAAAGGCTGCAATGGGTTTGTCTGAGCGGCTTTCCACCCAGGTGAATTGCTGAGGTATACCTGCTTTCGCTTGGATAAAGTAGCGTCGTGCATGGATAAATTGGCGTTTTTTTTCAAAGGTATCGAGTTTGATTTGTTGACAGATATTTTGGTCGATAAGCTTTTTATGGGTTTTACCCAGTAATTGAGCTGCTTTTTTGTTTATGGCAACGATACGCCCTTCCTGATCCAGTGCAATCATGGCGTCGTGAGCAGTCCTTAACAATTTCTCAAGGTGTATGTGGTTATTTTGAGAATTTATTAAGCCAGTGGTAGGTTTGGACGTCTCGGTAAATTTTTGATGCCCCATAGATTTCTGCCCAGTCATTACTACCTTAAATATAGCAATAAATTAAAATATTTGTATTAACTCTAAACTTATTTTTGATTTGACCGAAAAAGATCATAGAGAAACGCGAATTAATAAAATTTAAGCACGGTTCTTGCATGTAAATAATAAAAATAAGCGCAAAAGGGGGAGTAGCATGAAAAATATCTTCAAAGCAGTCCTCACAGTCTTGATAATGTCCTCACAAAATGCATGGAGTTATTACGGTACAGCACTATGTGGGTTTCCTCAGTACGAGTGCATCAAAGTGGCCAGTGGTCAAACTTGGGAAAAAATGTTCCCAGATCCTGTTCAAAGAGACATAGTTCAACGAGTTAACAGAACCTATAACTCGCTCTGGACTGGAAGGGAAATAGCAATTCCAAGAAATTTACCTTACCTTAATGCCAATGACATTTCACCCTTCCCCATTAAAATGGCAGGTGAAACAGAGAAACAGGTCATAGTAGACCAAGATAACTTAGCCTGGGCTGCTTATGATGCTGAAGGGAATTTGTTGCGTTGGGGGCCAATCTCTTCAGGCCGTGATAAATGCAGTGATTCAAACAAGTCTTGCCGGACTTTGACAGGCATCTTTAGAGTGTTTAGTAAGGAAAATGTGCGTTGTGTATCTGACGTATTTCCTATCGGTAAAGGGGGCGCCAAGATGCCCTACTGCATGTATTTTCACAAAGGTTTTGCCCTACATGGATCAGATGATATTCCTGGGCAAAGAGCCAGTCATGGCTGTGTCCGCATGTTTACCATCGACGCAAAATGGTTAAATGAGAATTTTATGGAGTTGTCTAGTGAGCGTAACAATTTTACCGGAACAAAAGTAATTGTGCGTCCGTTAAGCGACAGTGAGAAAAAATCATGAACAAAATAACTAAAACAGGTTTAAACTCCGTATCCTTAATGCTCTTAACGGGCTTTTTAGCTGCCCCTCTTCAAGCAGACCCCGTGAAAAAACATGGGGCTGCCTTTGCCGCCGATGAACGAGAGAAGAAAGACAATCATCGTTTTCCTACAGGTTGTAAGCCTGTAGGGTTTAAACAAGCTTTAAGAGTGATATCCCTTTATCCAGGTAAAGAAGGTGCATTGCAATCGATGTACTTTTTCTATAACCAACGGCCAGAAACAGTCAGTTTATATCAAATGAATGACAAATCCAGTGCTTATTCTACCCGTTTTAACCACTCTATTCGCGGTGGGGCCTGGGCTGTATTAGCAACTGGCGAACCGATTGTAAAATTTATTTGTAGTTTAGGTGATGGTAAACAAGATTATGGTCAAATACTTGATTGTGCAGAGACAATAAAGGTCTGTGAATACGTTAACGTCAAATTTGGCTTGAATAATAAAGGTAATTTTTGGATAGTGGATGGTAATACAAGAAATGGGGCCGTTAGTGAGGTGGTACATTACGGAATTATACCTGGGGTATAAACCTGGCCATGGATAGAGGGGAATCTACATGAAAAAATTAGTGCCTTGGATGTGTTTACTGGTTGCGTCTGTCACCCAGCAAGCCTTTGCTGACGACGATTTTCGCTCTTACCGATTAGGAAATTATAATAAAGCTGCAGAACCGTTAATCCATAAAACTGGCAAAGATCCGGTTGCTGATTACTATCTAGGTCGATTATTCCTCTATGGATACGGGTCATTAAAAAATAATAATCTCGCTATCCGTTACTTCAGTAAGTCGGCTGAAAAAGGCTACTTACCTGCAGTTCAGCTTATGGCTAAATACAACTTATTCCAAGCTAAAAACCCAGAACTTGCTTTACGTTGGTTTAAGCAGGCGGCAGCTTCTGGTGATGTTAATGCTCAAATGTATATGGCTGCAGCTTACCTTTTTGGGGTTGGTGTCAAACCCAATACAGATATTGCCACCAAATATTATATTGATGCGGCAAAAAATGGTAACAGCATTGCGCAATTTGCCTTAGCAGAAAATTTCATCGATAGTCGCCATTCTTCAAACAATAAATTGGGTTTGATTTGGCTCTCCAAATCAGCTGCTAGTGGCAACGTTCGTGCAATTACCAAACTCGGTGCTTTGTATGTGAATGGTAAATTAGTCCCCAAAGATGTAGTCAAGGGAACAGAATTACTTAATACTGCAGCTGAACAAAATTTCCCTCCTGCCATGATTGAGCTGGGTGAAGTGGCATTAGGTGCTGCGGATTACCCAAAAGCGATTGAGTGGTTCAATAAGGCAGTAAATGCCAACGATAACCAAGCCTACCTGCATCTAGCGCATGCTTATTTACAAGATAAAAGCCCCATTTATGATGCTAACGCGGGCTTTTTATGGACTTTGAAAGCAGCCCAAAATGGTCTTGTTGCCGCAAAACTTGATTTGGCGAAACTTTACCAAAAAGGGATTGGTGTTGCTGCCAATGAAGCATTAGCCAAACAATGGTCAGAACAGGCAGCTAAAGATCAAAAGCAAAAAAGCACTATTCCAGCTATAGCGCAGGCTGCCCTGTGGTTAAGTAACAATGCTACTAATCAATTAGAAAAAACGAATTATCAGATGCAAGGTATCTTTAGTCCTTGGTTGAACCCTGCAGTATTAAGAGATAATGCATACAACCAAGCACCACAATTGGAAGAAATTACTCGACAAGATTTGTTTAAACCACAATTCGAATTGACGCAACCCAATGAAGTGCCTATCAATAGTTATTACGATGCTTTGGTTACTCAAGTAGGTGTCATTCAAGATAATCAGTGGACCTATCCTATCTATCCTTTAAATAAACAAATTGCGGCCATAGAAAAAGTTAATTCATCTGTCGTTGCTAAAAGTAAATTACCAGCACCATACATCGATGCAGATTATTACGATTATGACGATTATTCCAACGCTAATATTACCGATAGCTGGTATGAGGGATGGCAGCAACAAGCTAACTACATGGCAGTCTTCAATCAAATGTACTTCCGTGCTTTGTTGGGAGATGCGCAATCACAATTTGAGATTGGTCAAATGTTTCAATACGGTTTAGGTGTGCCGAAGAATGATCAATCTGCCATCATTTTCTATCAAAACGCGGCCCAACAACAGCATTTAGGTGCTGAGTACAATTTAGGTTTACTGTATTTACTGCATGCTAAGGAAGATGGGGATTATCAGTTAGCTCTGAATTGGTTAACTGACTCCGCTTTTAAAGGGAATAAAAAATCACAATTCGTACTCGCTAAGGTGTTGGGTAGAGGAGTCATTGGCGCAGATGGCAAAGAACTTATTAAAGCTAACACAGAGCAAGCACAATCCATGTTGTACCTTGCAGCGGCCAATAATTACGGTCCTGCTGAGTATGAGTTGGCTGAAAGTTTAGCGCGTGAATATGACAGTGGTTTGAGTGTTGATGTGAAGCAATATAAGCTGGCCTTGATTCGTGAACTGTATCAGGGTGCCGCAAATAATGGCGTCTCACAAGCCTTGTTACCTCTGGCCTTTTATAATGCAATGGATAAAAACTTAGAAAAACAAAATGAAGCCTTTATTGTAGCTCAGGAACAAGCCCAAACGGGTGATGAGAAGGCTGCCTTGTTATTAGGTATGCTTTATGATCGCGGAATTGGGGTAAGTAGCGATCATGAGAAGGCTATCTATTGGTATCAACGCGCAGGCCAAAATCCAGTGAGCCAATTTATACTGGGTACTTACACCACTGAAGGAAAGGGAGTGGCCGTTGATAAAGTGAAAGGTCAAGAATTGCTCAAAGATTCTGCAACAGCAGGTTTTTCCTATGCCGACTTCAACCTCGCAGTTTTGGAGCAACAGTCAGGTCATGAGTTTTTAGCAGATCTTGTAGCAGCCTATAAATTAGGGAATAGTCATGCAGGGATAGTGTTAGCGGATTATTATCTCTCAGCTGAAAATGATACTGATAAAATGGGGCAAGCCAAAGCGATTTATACAGGACTAGCTGATAAAGGCGATCAATACGCACAATTAAAATTAGCTTATATGCTAGAAAAAGGAATCGGCGCTACACCCGATATGCTTGGCGCACAGCGTTGGTACACTGCGGCAGCAGATCAGGGTAATCCTCAAGCACAGTTCTTATTGGCACAATTTTATCAAGTAGGCGCGCTTGGCGAACCCGACTATAGTCTAGCCAAGGAACTGTATGGAAAAGCAGCAGGTCAATTGACACAGGCTTCTGTTGCCTTAGGTTTCTTGTATGAGACAGTGGATGACAACTATGCTGAGGCTTTAAAAAACTATCAACAAGCTTCTATTAAAGGTGATGCTAATGGGGATTACAATTTAGCACTCATGTATTTTTATGGTAAGGGAGTGCCAGTTGATTTCCAAAAAGCCAAATTCTTGTTTACTGAAGCTGCAAATAAAGGCGATGCTGAAGCAATGGCCCAATTAGGTGGCATCAATTTCACGGGTTTGGGACAGACTAGAGATGTTCAGCAAGGGTTAGTGTGGTTTAAGAAAGCGGCAGATTTAGGGAATGCTGATGCGCTTTATGAGCTTGGATTGCTCTCTGAAACTGGCACAATAAACCGAGTAGATTTTGCTGCTGCTCTGAAGTTTTACCACAGTGCCGCTGATAAAGGAAATGAACGAGCAATGTTGGCCTTAGCGCGTATGTACCATTATGGCTTGGGTGTTGAAAAAGATCTAAGGACTTCTGCAGATTTCTACCAAATTCTAGCAGACCGTCAAAATGCTTATGCCCAATACGTGCTTGGTACTTTTTATCTACAGGGAACTGCGGGTGAACAATCTCTTGATAAGGGCAAACAATTATTACAACAAGCTAGCGAGAATGGCAGTATGGAAGCTCGCCAAGAGTTACAAAAAATGGATTCACCAAGCCAGGCAAAGGTAAGTCTGGTTGACCATAAGTAATTACTAGCCCTCCTTCTTTCTCGTCATACCGTAGCTTAAACACTACGGTATGACCGAAAGTCATTAAGTTCTACAGACTCTTCTCAAGAAACTACTTTTAGTGACTAGCAATCTTATTGTATCGTAAACTTGCAGCTGCTAGTTGCTTAGGTATTTGGTATTGAGAAATGGACTTATAAGGAACGATGATGACAAAATTTGTAACTTTTTGTGCAACAGACGGTGAAGTGGAATCTAACCCTATGTGGCATAGCTGTATTTTACTGTCAGAGACGGATGCCGATGGAAAGGGGTTAAAAGTACATGAAACATGGGGTTTCTATGGACTTCCATCCACTGCCAATAAAGACTCTTGGTTTAGACGACTTAAAATTTGGTATGGGTTGGATGTTGACTGGACGGGCAATCATGGGATGCTGCGTCACGAGGAAGTGAGGTACATGGATAAAGGAGTGGGATTACACGGAGTCAGTTTTGAGCTCACAGATGAACAATATGAAACCCTAAAAATAAATTGCGCACGCATGGTGGCAGATCAGGATGAGGCTATTCGTGAAGTAGTTGAGTCACAAAAGCTCAGAGGGAAAGAACCCAAAGAGACCAGAATCTATTCTCATGAGCTGTATTCTGAGATAATTTATGAGCTTGAGAAAATCAAAGCGAGTCAGGAAAATAGAGAACCTAGGTTGAAACCCTTTGATTTATTTCCAGCAGTTAGTCTGTGGGGCATTGGTTTTGCGAATCCGCATACCTGTAAATCCCAAGCCATTGCTTTATTATCAACAGTGTTAACGCAAAAACAGATAGATCGCATTACTGAAAATGGCAAACACCCGACAATTCCGCGATTCAGTGGCCCTATGGAAGATATTTTATTGCATAGCACAGGGCAGTTGCACAAACATACCAAAGCTTCAGGAGCTCAGGTCAATTTCCGAGATGGAAAAGATCCAGACGTAGCACTTCATTGGACACTACCGCCGCAAGAGCTAGAGGCAAGCCCTGAGACAATCAATCGATTCAAAATCGATGAAAAATACTGTTCTGAGATAAAATCGGTTGTGAGAAAATTACAGAAATTGGAATGGTTTATTCGAAATGCTGCTTTTCCAGCTTGTGAATCAGTGAGTCCTGAAGAGCTTGAAAAGTATAGAGGGGCCTTGCTTACACAAATCATAGATCAATATAAGAGTTTCTTTAACATCGAACCTAAACCCGAGCCAATAAAGGATACTTCATGGTTTGGCTACCTCAGTTCTTTCTTTGCTGGTCCCAAAAGTGAGATAGAAGTCAGTACACTGCAAAAATTGAGTCAATCTAAATATTTATTCAATTCACTGTATATGGCAATGATTAATGGTTGGCAAATCCACAACGATTGCCCTATGGAAGATCATGAAACAGCCGCCTCCATAGCACACCATGAAGAATTGCAGGAGGACAAAGAAGACGTTACAGAGGCCCATTCGAATCCTCTAGAAGCCCTCGCCGCGTATTTATCGGTAAAAGATAAGCAGCAACTTTGCACGTTACTAGGTAGATCGTACGTTGAAGTGGAGAAGGCTTTAGAGGATTATCCCCAAAATGAAAGCAGTCAAGCGGTAAGTAGCCAGGTTGCTGCATTTCAATAGAGAACCGAACCGGTTGTTGAGACCGGTTCGGATATTTTCGGGCTTAGAGCGACGGAAATACGGGGTTTAAGCTGCCATCGCTTTTAAACGAGCGACTAGACGGCTTTTGATACGAGCGGCTTTATTTCTATGGATTAGACCTTTAGAAGACGCTTTATCGATAATTGGCTGTGCTTTAGTGAATGCAGCAAGTGCAGCTTCTTTATCACCGGACTCGACCGCTTTTAACATATTTTTAACATAGGTGCGGAACATAGAACGTGCGCTGGCATTGTGTTGACGCAGTTTTACGTTTTGACGGGCACGTTTGATAGCTGATTTAATATTTGCCACTTAAAACTCTCCACTCATTGAGATTTTACAAAAGTGCTAATCATGCACAATGCATTAGAATTTGTCAATACCAGCCTGACCTATTAGAGAGGATTATTTGGAAATAAAAGCCTATTGGCGCATAGGTTTAGGGGAAAAACAGTTCATTTGAGGGTTTTGACCATAATATTCATTAAAATTGGGTAAGATGCCCACTGTATTTAGAGCGACATCTCGAACACAGTGAGGATCTCCAGATTGTGCCCCTGCATGGAGGTCCCTCACTGCGTTCGGGATGACGTGTTATAAGGCTTATTCGTTGATATAGGCTGGTTTGCCGTAGATGTACGTGGCTTTGATGTTTTCTTCTGAGCCAAGCGTCATTAGGATAAACAAATACTCAAAAATATCGCTAACTTTTTCTCGGCGGTATTTTAGGTAAGGATTAGCATCCGCATCTATGACAATAAAATCGGCTTCTTTGCCTGCTTTGAAATTTCCAATTTTATCCTCAAGCTGTAATGCCTTTGCTGCACCAAAAGTCGCCATAAACCAACGCACCATACTAGGTAATTTGACACTATTGAGCATTGACACTTTATACGCATCATCAAGAACAGCAAACATGGACAAGCAGTTACCTGCGCCCCAATCAGTTCCCATGGTAATTTTGTCGGTATATTTTCTAGCGCGATCAAAATTGAATAAACCGCTACCAAGGAAATTATTGCTTAAAGGACACCAGGACATAATGGCACCTGACTTTTTAAATAAGCAAAGCTCGTCTTCAGTAGTGTGAATACAATGCCCGAATACGGAACGGTCTGTAACCAGTCCAAAATGGTCATAAACGTCCAAATAATTCTTGCTCTGAGGATATAACTTTTTAACCTCGGCAATTTCATTCACATTCTCATCTAAATGCGTTTGTATATAGCAATCGGGGTGCTCTTTTTTAAGCGAACCACATAATTCCAACATGCCTTCCGAACAGGCCAAAGCAAAACGAGGAGAAATACAGTAGGAAAGTCTGTCTTTATTGTGCCATTTAGCAATCAATTTCTGGCAATTATCGTAGTTTTCTTGTGCTGATAACTTTAAGGTATCAGGAGCATTTTCATCCATCAAAATATTACCCGTAATAAAACGCATGTTTCTATTACTTAACTCTTCGAAAAATATATCAGACGCATTGAGAAACAAAGGGCCGTAGGAGACAGCAGTGGTTGTCCCATTTTTGGTAAGTTGATCGAGGAAAAAATTTAAATCTTTTCTTGCACTGGCATCATCACTGTAAGTACTTTCAGCTGGAAATACATAATTATCCAGCCATTCCAGTAATTTATCCCCATAAGCAGCTACAATCGCACTTTGCGATGCATGCTGGTGCGTGTCGATAAAGCCTGGGGTAATTAATTTCCCCTTATAATCCACTAACGGAACATCGCTCAAATTCTTTTTTAAATCAGCATACTGCCCAACTTCGACAATGTGCCCCGATTCGACCACTAAGACACCATCTTCAATATAGACATACTGGCAATCACTGTCGGATTGTTTGTCCTTATTGATAGGCAAATTCGCAATGGTCGCCGTGTCTTTAAAATAGAAAATTGCGCCTCTATAGGCTGTTTTATCGCTCATTGTAAAACTCCCTTTCTCTTAAGACAGTACACTGTCTTTAATAAAATAAAGCATTATAATGGACATTATAAAAGCAAAACCCAGAATAAAGGTGCTGCTTGCAACGGATAGACCGACATTGCTCGCTAGAAGGCTGGTTTTTATTGCATTGGAAAAAACTGCAGAGGCGGTATTCAGACAGAAGGAGTAGACAACAAATAGGGTTGTTACTAGCCCCACATTGTACGGGTAATTTTTTTTCATAAACCTTCCCTGTTTATGCAACTGGCTAAGAACAATACTGTACAGATTATAGCATATTATTTAAACAGCGTGACCTCAGGATGGCTTATCGAGATGTAAAAACAGATGAACCTATGTTGCTCGCTTAATTCAGCATTTAATTATAATTGAAGCCATAGAAATTCAGCTACAAAATCTTTCAACTACAGAAAAATCTTCTTTAAGCGAGGTTGTTAGTTTTTCTATCTAACCTTCTTTCTGAAAAACGCAAGAATCATTATCTGTTTGACCATCATCATCATTGTAGTCGGGATAGAATACGGTCAATTTATCACCGTCTAAAGCCATAGAATACATTTCAAACATCATCATCCTAGTGTTATAGGTATTTCCCGATCCATAAACTGAAAATATAGTACGGTTGTATTCAAGACTTACGGTCTTATAATCTTGCCATTCTGCATACGAAACAGCGTTTTCGAGGGTATTTGGAGATCCACTATTTTCTAACTTAACTGTATTAAATGTATATTCATGAGGGGTTTTTAATTCTTCAGCTGTATCTGCATAATCCATTGAAACTGATATTTTATTTTCAATTTGTTTAATATCAAGATTTATAGTATCAACTTTATCCTCACTCTGACAATGACCAACCCAATGCCCAGAGAAGTCTACATGCTTGGTAGAAATTGGCGCTATCTTATGTTTTTTAACGTGAGTAATGTGCTCGATAAAACCTTTCGCAAAAACAGATCCACACAACAATGTACCAGTTAAAAAAATGACCCCATGTTTCATATTATTCCCCTTAAGTTTGTGTGCCATTACCATTTCAACTCAGATCTAATTTCAGCGATATTTTGCTCAGCTTTCAGTATCTCCGCTTCCTCCACGCAATCATAAACCTGTGCATGTCTTAAGTGAGTGAGGGCATCTTTGAGTGAATCATTTGCATAACGCAATGAATCATCAGCTATAAAAATAGCTGCTTCTTCGGTTTCTGTACTTGCATAATGAATATTGTCTTTACATTGGTCAATGGTTTGTAATGCTTCAATTTTAGCGAGTTGATTATGAATTGCGTAACATTTTTTAGCTAGGGGAACATTAATTTGAAAGGCACTATACGCACTGAGGGAAATTACAGAAAAGGATATTACAGCCAGGATTTTTTTATACATATTACTTCCATTTTATATTTAATTAAAAGTGCTAAGATACTTAGCTATTCCCTTGAACGCTTGAGATTTTACTCATTAATAATTCAATGTCAATTCAACAAAATGAAGGGCAGATCTTGGCTTTTGCCATTACTAATTCAAAGCACAAGGCAAGATCTGACCTTAGAAGCACTTTAATTCGCCTACAACCTTGGAGTTAAAAGACTTGCTTAAGCAACTGCGGAAGTAGTATTATTGGGCATCATGATTCCACCAAGAACAAATTATCTATATTAATGCAACCAAGAAAAAATCGTATTTGAAGTAGTATAGGTAAGCGGGGGCTAGACTAAAACCCCAATTTGCAACAAAGATAGGTAAAGTTGATGGACAAAACTTCTAAAGATCCACTGCACGGCATTACCCTCGAAACTATCTTAAATAGCCTGTTGAGAAGTTATGGTTGGGAAGGCTTGGCGGAGAGAGTCAAGATTAACTGTTTTAGTTCCAACCCCAGCATCAATTCAAGCCTTAAATTCCTGCGCAAAACACCATGGGCAAGGACTGAAATTGAAACCCTCTATCTTGATTCCCTAAAAAGTAAAGATTGCGACAACTCATAATTACCGGAGTAATAAATAATATGAAGGATGTTTTCATTAATAAAGAGCCTGTTGAACTCTTTAAAATTCTTAAATTTGAAGGTATTGCCACGAGTGGAGCAGAAGCTAAAGAAATCATAGCTGCGGGCACGGTATTGGTAAACGGCGTAATAGAAAAACAGAAAAGAAAAAAGATGGTTGCAGGAGATACGATTGAATACAATGGCGAGAGCTTTCGGCTAAATTTGGGCAGTAGTTAAGAACCTGCCCGTTTTATTGGGGCTTTATGACTGGAGCTTGATCTGGCTCAGGTTCATCAGTGCTCTGCTTTAAATCACTTATTGTCTCTTTATATTTAGCAACTGTTGCAGCTAATGCAGGTTCTTCAGTCGCTAACTGCCTTTTAGTGTTGGTTATTATTTCAACAATACTTTTAATGAATTCTTTGATTTGACTCCATAACCCCGTTACTTTCTCAAGTTTGGGTTGGTACTCTCGAATTATTTGAAGGCATTTCTCTGCTAATAATGACTGATTCTCTGTTCCCTCTGGTTCTATTGCGCGAGCACTAGCCGCCAATTGCGTAAATAGATCCTTTACAAATTTTTTTGCTACTGTCCTGTTTTCATCTGATAAGTTTATATTGGGATCGTTCAGAACTCTGCAAGTTTCTTTAATTAACGTTCTGACAGCCTTATCTACAGGGCCTTCAAAGGTAGTATTGTCCATGAATATTTCAAACTGTTCAACACCTAGTGTATCAAGTTGTGAATCAATAAATCCTTGTAAATCTAGATAGTCTGTTATTTCTTCCTCTTCTTCAATTTCTTCAGGTTTTAAAGGTTCAATCTCGACTTTTTTACTGAGAACTGCTTCATGAACCGCCTGAACACCTGTTTCATTCAATACTTTAATTGCAGAGGCACTTGGTGATCCATTGTTGTTCGATGTGAACTCTTTAATTGCTAACTTTAGTTTTTTGGCTAAATCGCGCGCCGCATCTTCACTCATTTGATTGAGTTCATCCAGATTTCCCTCGCCAATAGTTCGAAGTAGCGTGGCTACTGCTGCTTTTTTTAGGTCGCCTTCCTCTTTAGACTCAGTACTATGGGTATATTGAACGGCCTTTCTATTTTTTTTGCTCTTTGTAAGTCGTGCTTTTCCCTCTGCCTGCACATCATCAGGATGAGGGTAATTTGGAGGAGGTGGCGGATTCTTGGGAGGCGGAGGTGGGTTATTCGCATCATAAATGGGTTGTGGAGCATCTCCAGGCAATGTTTCTTCTTTATCTTTAGTCATTGTAACTCCAATATTCCTAATCCGATGAAATAGGACGTTGAACAATGCCTGAAATCAGGATTTGCAGTTTAGTATTTTAGTTTCATAGCAAGAACGTCTATGTGTTAAATATAGACTAATAATCGAACAATTGCTCGTTTAACTTTGTGATTGTAACTAGGCATAAATACAAAAAAGTTATCGACTTTATCGTCACTCTGACAATGACCATCCCCTCAATGCCTAGTTTTATCAATCTGTCTGCCAAATCGTTTTTTTGTCTTTACTGATAGTTGCGCGAAACCCATCAGTAATCTCAGCTGAGTCGACGATATCTACTTTAAACGGCAACAAAGATTCCTCAAAATCATAGGTTAGCAAGGCCATGACCTGGGTGCAGAGAGATAGGGATAGTGTACATCATGGAAATTCCTCGTTCCACTCGAGGTGACTTAAGGAGTTATTTAGGCACAGTTAGCCAGGGGATATTATTGGAGTATAACCTATGATCCTTTTTATTTAATTTTCTCACTAAGAGGTGATGTTGAAGCTGAGGGGAGTCGCCCGCTCCAACATATTCAATATTTTTATTGGTATACAACGCGTCTATTCCAGCCTCTGAAAATAGATTGTTGTAAACGATTAACCATTTCAGGGGACTGGTTCTCTTGGCGAAGGCATTCGCACTGATGTCAGTTAATTGATTGAACATAATATTCAAACGTGACAGGTTTGTTTTATTAGCAAGAGCAACTCCACCGATATCACCAATATGATTCTCTGACAAATTGATGCGGACGATTGAATTATTATTCGCGATCACAACAGCAGCCATGTCACCGATATTGTTATAAGTCAGACCCAACTCTTCCAAATTTGGGAGGGAGTTTAAAATGATTGCCCCTTCATCTCCAATTTCGTTACCTGGCAATTGGACCTCAGTCAGGTTTTTATTCTGACCTATCGTCATAGCTGCTTCTTTGGTAAGTCTCTGGTTCTTTAAATACACTGATTTCAAGTGCGGGAGTTCTTTTATAAAAGCAACTCCAGCATCCCCGACACCGGGTGTTTCATTTGTCTGCGTCGGATAAATATCCATGTATACACTTTCTAGATTTTTTAACTGTGCCAAATGATTTGTGCCAGTTGGAGTGACATCGGTGCTTGATAAATCGATTGCTTTTAGGGACTTTAAGGTAGCTATCTGAGCCAAATCTTCATCACTGACATGCATGGAAAAAATCCCTAAGTACTCTATATTATTTAGCAGTGATAGTGCATTAAGATCTTTAACTTGAAGATTAGTTAGGTACAAAGAATGGAAACTTGAATGCTTAGTAAACAACTCTTGCAAATCGTTTTCACTTAGAGTCAAACTGTTTAAACCCAATGACTTTATCGGGTGCTCATCAAGAAATGTATTTAATGCAGATATGGAAACGGCATGTTCTCCGAGGACTAATCTTTCAATTGATTTATTAGCTGCTAGAGAGAGGAAACTCGCTTCATCGAAATTATTGTCGACCAATTCAACAGAAAGCAGATGATCATTTTTTGCCAGGTGTTGCAATTCTGTTGCGGCAAAATTGGTGGAGTAGACTCTTAAATCGGTGATTTGATTGTTGTTCTCTAAGACGGTCACTAGAGCTTCTGAGACCCCTTTCTCCATGTGGACATCCAATAATAAAAAAAATGTATTTTCGTTATGATTAATAAAATATTGATTTATTTTTTCGACACCATCGAGTGTTAATGTACAACCACCCATGTACATTCCATCCACATAGAGATCCATACAATCAGGATAATCATCAGCTCTTACAGTTGTCGAAAATAGGGAGGCTAACAAAATAGCGATCGTGGTCCATTTTTGTAACATATTCATTCCATGAATTGATGTTTTGTAATTAATCTTTACTATAGCTAAGTTATTTGTAGCAAGATAGATGCGTTTTAGAAGTTGAGAATACTGAGTGTTCATAACTTGAGCAAATAGGGGTGTGGTGATATATTACCAATATATTTACTTACCACTATTACAACTGAGATTGAGTATGAGTTTAGAAAGACTTGGGATTTTTAATAATGAAATACCCGAAATTCCTTTTAATGGTATGAGACAAGAAGTCTGCGATACGTTTGCTTCTCTATATAACGCACCATTAGCTGACAAGTGTTCATCGGCGGCAATCTTTTGCCTGGTTGGAGTGGCTAGTTATAGTATGGACCTTTATCTGTTTACAGGACTAGTTGTATTGATAATAGTTCATCATCGTTTTAAACATCGTGATGATCCTTTGGTTTATGTGCCTAGTGAGATGAATTGTACTCGTTGTGCGTAAGCGCTTTTTTATATTTTTATAAGGGTTCTGTCAAACGAGAAATGTGAGCGCTAGCTTTGATAGTAGGAGATGGGTAAATTAATATGAGAACTCATATTGCTGACCGGTAAGTCCAGTTCTGTGGGGAGGGGCTTTATAGCCCCTATATGAGCAATTGTTCTAGTTGAGAAATCCGTTTTGCATACCAGCAAAGTTATTAACTGTACTCCCCTTGTCTTCAACGGTAACCTTTTTAGTAAGCAAACTTACAACTTCACTGTGATTTCCTTGTTCAGCAAGTTCTAAAGCTGTAACACCATGTCTATTTTGTATTGACGAATCCGCTCCTCGTGATAAAAGAAACTTTACTGTTTCAACACGATTATTTGACGCTGCAACTATAAGTAATGTTACTCCATATTCATTAGGTGTATTTACATCAAAACCGGTATCCAGCAATTTTGTAAGTTCATGGATGTCGCCTTTTATTGCAAGCACAAGTTGATCAAATGATAGTTTGTCTTTTGATTTTGAAGAAAACATGGTTACTGGTGATGGACTTGTATGACAAGCAGTAATTGAAGTTGAGGAGACGCTAGACGATGTGGCTGAGTTTTTCGTTTTACGGAGAGCTTCAATGACTTCATGCGCGTTGAGACAACCCTGATCAGGAGCTGGTGCATGAGAATCATTGTATGTTTTAACAAAAATAGTATCCGAACTAAAATCCACTTTGATACTTACTGTTTCCACAAAATCAACCATATTAGATTTAGCTAGAATGTTCCTCGCTTCTTCAATCGTAAACCCATCAAACACATTCTGTTGTATCGGGAATTCAGCAAGAACTTGTTTTACGTGCGGACTATTTTTGGCATTTTTAACAAGAGCTAGCAGAACCTCTGCTTTATCAAGACCTGTTATGTCTACTTGCGTTGGAACTTCTTGTGGTTTAGGCATTGTAAACCACTTTATTTGAATGGCGAAACCAGAATTATATTGGCCTTGCAGTTGTTGCATATCATTAAGAGTTTCACATATGTAATACTCACCCATACCAGCCCTACCAAATTTGTTCAATTCACAAATTAAAACCCTTGATGCATCTATATATGGGAAGTTACTGATATTTCCATTAAAATCCGTAGATATCATTGTACTTGTTAGATTTGATTTGGTTAAATCTTTACCTAGTTTTTTCATATGGTGATATACCTTCTTTTAATCAACAAAAAAAGCGCCCGAGATGCACAGAGGCGACATATTGTACCATATTTACGCATTGTTACTATAGGGCAGCCCTGAGGGTAAACAGTGATTTGATGTAAGTTTGTTGATTTACGTATATTATAAGTGCTATTTACTCTTGATTCTCTAAATTATGTCAGCGACGGATATTATGGTACCAAAACGGCAGAGTCTTTTGCGGTCTACATCTCTGGTTTCGATAATGACTTTCATCTCACGGATGATGGGTTTTATTAGGGACATGGTGTTGGCGAATTTCTTTGGTGCACAGGCGGGGATGGATGCTTTTTTTGTGGCCTTTAGAATTCCTAACTTTATGCGTCGTCTCTTTGCTGAGGGGGCTTTTGCTCAAGCGTTTGTGCCGGTTTTGGCGGAATACCAAAAAACCAAGGAGCCTGATGATGTGCGTGTTTTTATTGCACGGATTTCGGGGTATCTCACTTTTGTCCTGTCTATAGTCACGGCAGTGGGTATGATAGCTGCTCCTGTTATCATTTTTCTCTTTGCCCCAGGATTCAGTCACGATGGTATGCGTTCCCAGCTGGCTACCGAAATGTTGCGTATTACCTTTCCTTTTCTAATGCTGGTTTCATTGACTGCGATGGCAGGGGCTGTGCTCAATACCTATGGTTATTTTGGGGTGCCTGCTTTTACACCGGTTATACTTAATATCTCCATGATTTTAGCCGCTCTTTATCTGTGTCCTGCATTACCAGTCCCTGTTATAGGTTTGGCTTGGGGAGTTTTAATTGCTGGTATTGCACAACTGCTTTTTCAGGCCCCGTTTTTATACCAAAAAGGGTTGTTGATTCGGCCGCGTATGGTTAGAGATGATGAAGGGGTTAACAAAGTTCTCAAGCTGATGATCCCTGCCTTGTTTGGTGTATCGATAGCGCAGCTTAACTTAATGGTTGATAGTATATTCGCCTCTTTTCTCCAAGTGGGTAGTGTGTCTTGGTTATATTTTACCGACCGATTAACGGACTTTCCCTTGGGTGTCTTTGGTGTTGCTATTGCAACGGTTATCTTGCCACATTTATCCCGTAAGCACTCAGAACAAAATCCTGTGTTGTTTTCGCGAGCCTTAGACTGGGGATTGCGTTCAATCCTATTAATAGGCATCCCTGCTGGCTTAGCCCTGGCATTATTTGCTATGCCATTAATAGCCTGTTGTTTTGCCTATGGTAAATTTCATGTGATCGATTTGTTACAGACGCAAAAAAGTTTGATTACCTTAGCTGCGGGAGTTCCTGCCTTTATGATGGTGAAAGTACTGGCCTCCGGATTTTATGCGCGGCAGGACATTAGCACTCCCGTAAAGGTAGGTGCCTTTGCCATGGTTGTGAATACTCTATTATGTTCGGTTTTTATTTTCTATATGGCGCACGCCGGTTTAACGCTTGCTTCGGCGTTGGCGGGTTATGTGAACTGTGGAATGTTATTGGTAATACTTATTAAAAGAGGTGTTTATAAACCCTCCCCAGGCTGGGTGAAATATGGCATTCAATTAGCAATCGCTAATTCTGCAGTGGTTGTCTATTTAATATTCGCTAATGGATCTGTAAGTTATTGGCTTAGCTTCCCGCCGCTGATGCGTTTAACGCTTTTGATGGCACATGTCACAGCTGTTGTAGTGCTTTATATACTGATTTTAGGAATTACTGGGCTTAGAGTGAGTCACTTTCGTGGTCAAATCAAGGAATAATTATTATGCAAGCTGAATTGTTTTATGCAGCGCGGTGCGAAACCGCAGTGCCCCTCTATTTAATATCGCAAGGCCAATGGGAAGAGGGTATCGAGATCTTAAGTGCCAGTGAAAAAAATTGTTTCACTACTCGCGACTTTAAAGGCAAGCTTGGTGATTATTGTTTAATTAATAATGCAAATGGTCAGGTCAGTAAGGCGTATATTGGCACTGGAGATGGCAATCAAGAGTTAGCCTTATCACACGGCGCCTTAGTCTTACCTGCAGGTAGCTACGAAGTGCAGGATATGCTGGGACATGGAGCTGCGGTTAACTGGGCTTTGGCACAGTACCGTTTTGATGACTATAAGAAGCAGACTAATAAACCTCGAGTTCTAATAGTCAATGAAGAAGATCTCAACGCTATTTTACCTTTAAGTCAGGCTATATTTTTAGTGCGTGACCTTATTAATAAACCCACTAATGCAATGGGTCCTAAGGAAATGGCCGAAGTTGTGGAACAGCTAGCCAAATCCCACGGCGCACAGTTTAAACAATGGGTGGGTGAAGACTTACTGCGGGAGAATTTTCCAGCTATCCATGCTGTGGGACGCGCAGCAGCTGCAGCTCCACGACTGATATCCTTAACTTGGGGTGATGAAAGACATCCCAAAGTGACCTTAGTCGGCAAGGGTGTTTGTTTTGATACTGGTGGCTTAGATATTAAACCTGCTGCTGGTATGCGCTGGATGAAAAAAGACATGGGTGGGGCGGCTCAAGTCATTGGTCTTGCACAATGGATAATGACTCGTCAGCTACCGATTAGATTACGTGTTCTGATACCTGCTGTTGAAAACGCTATCGGACCTGATGCGTTTAGACCGGGGGATATTCTCACGATGCGCAATGGTTTAACCGTTGAAGTGGACAATACCGATGCTGAAGGCCGTTTGGTTTTAGCAGATGCCTTAGTGAAAGCTTGTGAAGAGCAACCCGATTTACTGCTGAATTTTGCAACTCTAACTGGAGCTGCGAGGGTAGCGGTAGGCACGGATATGGCGGCATTGTTTTCTAATAATGACTCCTTGGCTGCAGAACTTGCTAGTGCTGCACAAAAAGTTCAGGATCCGGTGTGGCGTATGCCTTTGTTCCCTGCTTATGAAGAATTTTTAAATTCAAACTGTGCGGATATTGCAAACAGCAGTGCTTCTCCTTATGCAGGAGCCATAGTAGCGGCTTTATTTTTGCAGCGCTTTGTTAATAAATCGATACCATGGGCTCATTTTGATGTAATGGCTTGGAATATTTCTAACAAACCGGGTAAGCCCGAGGGTGGAGAAGCTCTGGGTTTGCGAACTGTAGCGGAATATTTGTTACGGATGTATGGCGTTTAATCTATTAGATATTAGATTGAAAAAAACCGGATTTTAATCCGGTTTTTTTTAAGCTTCTATTTCATGAGTATGCAGAGAACAACCGTTTGCTCTGTATACTCTGTAGCGGGATCGGCTTAATTCTTTTGCCTCTTCAACATTACTTACAATTTCAATCACGCGTTTAAATTTATTGTAAAAGCTTGGAATCTCAGACGTGAGATTTAATAGAATATCGTTAAAGCCACGTGGTTCTCTACCGTATCCAATTTGCACTGGGGGTGGAGGCTCAGGTCCTTCGCCTAGGAGGTTATGAGGGATGAAACTATCGTCTCTAAAAGTCCAAAGTAACTCATCCAAGGTTTCAGCGGCTGTTTGGTTTTCACAATGTACATAGATTCTATGCCCACGCATGTAGGCTTTCTCTAAAAGACGGCAAGCAATCAAGCCAGATGATTCGGGTTGATCGCTTGTTAATAAATAAAAATCAACGCGATTCTGCGACATGGCGTACCAATTGAGTAAGTAAAGGAACAGGTCTACCGGTGGCATTGCGTTTTTTTCCACTAATCCACGCGGTACCTGCGATATCTAAATGTGCCCAACGGTATTTTTCCGTAAAGCGTGAGAGGAAACAAGCCGCAGTAACGCTGCCAGCTGTACGGTCAAAATTGGCATTGATCATATCTGCTAAGGGGCTATCAATTGCATCTTGATAAGCTTCATCCAAAGGAAGTCGCCATACTCGATCGCCACTTTCTTTGGCGCAGGTCTCAAGCAGTTTTGCCAGCTCTTCATCACTGGTCATATAGCCTGAAGAGACAGTGCCAAGTGCCACGATAACGGCTCCAGTTAGCGTTGCCACATCAATCACAAATTTTGGATTAAATCGCTCTGCATAAGTTAGGGCATCGGCAAGAACCAAGCGGCCTTCGGCATCAGTATTGATAATTTCAACTGTTTGCCCTGACATACTCAGAACTATATCGCCACATTTAACTGCAGATCCGCTTAGCAGATTTTCAGCACTTGCAAGAATACCCACTACATTTATCGGCAATTTCAAAAGGGCACAAGCTTTCAAAGTTCCTAAAACGCTTGCAGCTCCGCACATGTCGTATTTCATTTCATCCATAAAATTTGCAGGTTTAATGGATAAGCCACCGGAATCAAAAGTAATACCTTTACCCACTAAGACTATAGGGGGTGCATCACCGGCACCTTTGTATTGAATATCGATCAACCGCGGAGGTTGATCGCTACCTTGTGCAACAGCTAATAAGGTAAACATACCCATTTCGCGCATTTCGTCAGGCCCCATGACTTTGCAGCTAAGACTATCGAATTGCTTTGCTAACAATTCGGCCTGATCACCCAAATAGGTGGGGGTGCAAATGTTGGCTGGCATATTGGCCAAATGACGTGTGAATTCTACGCCTTGCGCAATAGCTTGAGCCAAATCTAAAGTGTCTTTGCTAGATCCTGGGAGGAAAAAATTAATAGCTTCTAATTTATGGGGTTTGGCATTTTTCTTCTTGAATTCGATAAGTTGATAGCGGATGTTATCAATTTGTAAGACCATTTGCTCTAATTGCCAATTGGCAGATTTATCGGATACTTGTGGGAGGCAAATGGTTGCTGAAGCTATTTTTTGTTTCAGTAAAGCTTCGGTTATTTCTGAAATTCTTTTTTTCAAACTAATGGCTGTGAAACTTTCTTGTTTTCCGCATTGGATGACTAAAAGACTGGTGCCTTTTACGTCGGCTTGCCAAAGAGAGTCACCGGCCTCGGTAATTTTCTTACTGAGTTTAGTGATTAACCCATCATGGTCTTTATCAAGACTTAGGGCAAAATCAGAAAGTCCTGTATCGGAAAACACGCCTAAGACTAGGCATTCACTGGCGTTTAATAGGGGGTTTTGAGTCAATCCATAATTCATAGTAGGTTCCTAACCGCTGTAAAAGCTGTAGTTTACCTAAAGTGGGCACGTATTGAAACTGACATTTTTTAAACTATTAGCCTCATCAGGCCTGAACTTTTTATGGTATTCTAATAAAAAATGCCTAGGGTGAGTTTTGCGTGATCATATTTCGTTATTTAGCTAAAGAGGTAACTGTAACTTTAGTCTCATTAACTACTATATTAATGTTAATTTTTTTAAGTAACCAATTCGTCCTTTATTTGAATCGTGCCGTCTCAGGAAACATTCCTGGTGCTATTATCATGAAATTAATGATGCTGGAGTTGCCCAATTTAATGGGATTGCTATTACCGCTAGGATTTTTTATATCCTTACTGCTAGCTTATGGTCGTTTATATGCTGACAGCGAAATGACGGTTTTACGCGCCTGTGGTTATGGGCCTTCTCATCTACTCAAACACAGTCTTATGATGGCCTCCTTAGTTACAGTTGTTGTGGCCATAGTGATGATTTGGGTGAGCCCACACATTGCTGTGGAACGCGCTAAACTAATGCGAACAACCGGTGTCCAGACTTTGATTCAAACTATTTTTCCGGGACGATTTCAAGCCATCAGTGGCGGCAAACAAGTTTTTTATGTGCAATCGATGAGCCGTGATCATAAACAAGCAGAACAAGTTTTTTTAGCAAAAAAGACGCAAAAAAATAGCAAAACGCAATGGGATGTTTTGTGGGCAGATAAAGCTTTTGCGCAAACTGATCCTAAAACAGCTGAAGAGTATGTGGTATTTCAAAATGGAAAAGAATACCAAGGAGTACCTGGTGAAGCAGAGTATCAGGTAGCGGAATTTGCTGAATATAAAACACGATTACCTCATCCGACCGTAAAAATTAAAGACGATATTCGTACCGCCTCAACGGCCAGTCTATTCCCCTTGAATAACCCAGACCGCCAAAAAGCAGCTGAATTGCAATGGCGTTTGTCTATTCCTTTAATGGTGTTAACTTTGACTTTAGTCGCCGTTCCCTTAAGTCGCGTTAGTCCGCGTTCGGGTAAATTTGCGAAATTGTTGCCGGCCGTTATTCTGTATATTTTGTATGCGAACTTTATGTTTGTAGCGCGCGATGCTTTAGTTTCAGGAAAAATCCCTTTATGGCTTGGGTTGTGGTGGTTGCATTTGTTGGTTGCCCTTTTAGGTCTATTTTTAATCTGGCGTAATAAGGTTAAACTAGAATGATGATAAAAATTCTAGATAAGTATATTGCTAAAAATGTGCTGGCCTCAATCGGGCTGGTTACTCTATTGTTAGCGGGCTTACAAATTTTTATTCTTCTAGTTGCGCAACTAGACTCTTTGGGAAAAGAGGATTTTGGTATCATCCAAGTGATTACTTATGTTTTGATGCAAGTACCTTTTAATGTCTATTTATTTTTCCCCGTTGCTTGTTTATTAGGGAGTTTGGTCGGATTGGCAGTGCTAGCTAATCACAGTGAACTTATCGTTATGCGTGCAGCCGGGATGTCTATTGGCCAGATTACAGGGTCAGTATTGAAAGCTGCATTAGTCGTTATTTTTTTAGTAACCTTATTAGGTGAAACTTTAATACCTTGGTTAACCCTGCAAGCTGCAGATTTTAAAAGTGCGGCTTTATCTGGTGGACAAAGTATCCGAACTGCACAGGGCTTATGGTACCGTTTTAATAATGATTTTATCACCATTGGCTCGGTAGAAATGGATAATACATTAGAGGATGTCTATGAGTTTCGTTTTGATGATCAACATAATTTAATCATGGCTAGAGTAATTGGTGAGGCTAAATTTGTCGACAATGCATGGGTTGCAAATAATGTGGAGCAGACGACATTTGCTATTAAACAGACTAAGGCAGAAAAATTCAGTACCATGCCTTGGGATGTCGAATTGAAACCGCAAATTTTAAAAATTACCAGTAGTGGTCCCAATGAGATGACCTTAAGGGAATTAAAACGGTATTTGCGCGAGCAAAGAGGTGGCCATCAAAATGTACAAAATTATAAACTCGCTTTTTTGCAACGTATTACACAACCTATTAACTCAATGGTGATGATGTTGTTGGCTATTCCTTTTATATTTGGTCCTCTGCGATCCTCAAGCATGGGATCAAAATTATTAGTTGGAGCTACAGTTGGTTTTGGTTTTCATATGGTTAATCGTTTTTTTGGTCCTATCAGTGCAGTGTATCAATTACCTGTTGAATTAGCGGCAATTGGTCCAACCGTCATTTTTGCAGCACTAGGTTTCTATTTAATGCGGCGAGTTAAATAATGTCCGTCTTACGTAATCTAATTGAATTACTAGTCAATCCCTTCTGTTTGAGCCTATTGTTATTGGCACTCTGTATTGTTTTTCTTTGGCGGCGCGCAGGCTTGGTTGGGATTCGTAATACGCTATTACTGGTGTTGGTGGTGCTATTAGTGATCAGCACGGCTTGGTTACCGCGATTATTAACTCGGCATTTAGAGAATGCCTACCCTGTAATTACTAAGGTTGATCCGCGAATTCATTATGTAGTTGTTTTAAGTGGTGGACAGGCGGTGGTTAAGGGGATGCCGGCTAACTCTTTGTTATATTCTGCGAGCATTAAACGATTAATTGAGGGACTACGGTTATTCCGACAATTGCCAGAAACCAAGTTAGTATTGTCCGGTGGTGGATATGGTGAGCAAGTGGCAGAGGCGCGTTTATTAGCTGAGTTAGCGGGTTGGTTTGCCTTGCCGAAAGAGTCCTTAGTTCTTGAGCAGGCCTCTATAAATACCGCAGATCAAGCGCGTGAAATTAGGGCCATAGTCGGAAATGCCCCTTTTTATTTGGTAACTTCTGCAGTGCATATGCCACGGGCGATGGTTTTATTTGAGCGTGAAAACCTGCATCCTATCGCGGCTCCCACTGATTTTACTTTTTTCTGGGAGGATGAGCGTTGGGGAAAATTGTGGGTGCCAAATACCTATAATCTGTTTTATTTCTCTATAGCCTTGCATGAGGTTTTAGGTCGTGCGTGGATTGGGAGTTATTAAAAGACAAATTGTTCTAAACAAACTTCTCGCTCTTGCTGAGGGGTTATTCGATTTGCTTCCAGATCTACGTTTTCTCTATTGATGGCTGGATTTGCGGTTAAGCTGCGCATCGGTGAAAACCAAGCAAATCGGTTGGTAGAGGCGCGGATCTGCTGATGGTTTTGCGGTTGGTTTTCTACCTCAATCTCAGGAACTGGCGGTGGATTGTTTCTAACCTGTCGGTCAATGATTGGTATAGTTATCGCAGAAATTAACATCATCCCTACAATGATATAAAAATAATTTTGGTAGCCTGCAATTCCTGATTGATCAACCATCAAACCTAAAAACAGCGGTAGCACGATGCTGCCTAAGTTCCCAAGGGTGGCGAATAAACTAAACATCGTAGAAGGGTTAAAATTTTCCAGTTTTTCGTTAATAGGTTTTGACCATATCAGGGCAATATTAGCTGGTGTTGCAAGACTGACACCTGAGCCAATATTGAAAGCTGCTAATCCGGCATAAAGCCAAATGTTTGATAAATTATAAGTTAGAGCAAGCGAGCCCAAAATGGTCAATACGCAACCCAGAACGTGAACTTTTACACCACCTGATTGTTTGTCCCATCTTGCAGTCATTTTATCCGCTATAGGACGGGATAGGATTACCAGTAAGTAAGCTGATGAGGAGATTATGGTGGCTTCAGTTTGACTGAGATTGTAACCATTGACTAAGACGCTGGGTAGAATAAGACGGGTAAACCACGAGCTAGCTAGTGAGGCCCAGAGCGAAACATTCAGTAAAAATCCGCGTCTATCAAACAGCACTTTGATATTTTCTTTTAATATCTCGCAAAAAGTATATTGATCTTGGACGCCAATTAAACTTTCCAATTGCCCGGATCGTATAGCAAGTTCGCGAGCTTCAGCGGGTGAATGGTGTTCTTTAAATTGGTTGTATGGTGAAGGTTTAAGAAAAACCAAAGCACCTGCCGCACCGATAAAGGCAATACTGGTGAAAATAGAAAAGGGTACCACGTAGCCGAAGGAGTTTAGATAGAAAACAATCGGTGGAGTGCTTACGAAGGCTGAGTCCACAATAAACGAATAGGCTTTTTGCGTTTTAGAAATATTCTCTTTTTTTGCAGCCCCCTTAAAGGTATCAATTATACTATAGTAAGCTGCAGCACCATGGCCAATAAAAAAACCAGAAGTAAGCATCATATAATAACGCCAATCGACCGCATCAATCTTTGGGATTTCCGTAAATTGCGACAATGCTGTTAACATAGCCATCCCCGTGACTGAGATGACGGTCATTATCAAAACTTCCTTCTTTCCCCCTGTTTGATGGACACGCCAAGTTAGAGGTATGGGAATTAAAATGGTAGGTACAACGGGAGAGATAGCTAACAAAATTCTTTGTGTTGGCGTCAGTGGCATGATTGCAATTGGGGGGTTAAAAGCTGAGCTACTACTACGGGAGCAATAAGCGAGTACTGTGCATGCATAAAGTGATTGAAGGTAGGAGCCTGACAATTCGACATTTGGCCTATGTCGCCTCACATCGGAATGGTGATCCGATTCGTTCATTTCTATCATTGATAAGGTCACTTTATTTTAACTGAAGAAAATTTGTGTTAATAATGAGCGGGTTGAAACTTATTTTGTGTTGATTTTAAGTTGTTATCAGGGCATTAGCAACAGGTCTGTCGCGAAATATTGGTACTTTGCTGACGCTAAGCGACCTGTCCGGCAGCCCATCCAGACGACCAGGCCCATTGAAAATTGTAACCACCAAGCCAGCCTGTTACATCCACAGCTTCACCTATAAAATAAAGTCCAGGCCTTTGGGTTGCTTCCATTGTTTTTGAAGATAAAGCATTGCAATCAATGCCTCCCAAGGTGACTTCAGCTGTGCGATAGCCTTCTGTTCCATTGGGCTTAATAGACCAATGGTTTATCTGATTACTTAGTATTTCAAAGTCGTTATTGGAGCAATCCGCGAGTTTTTTTTCTGCCAAGGGATTGGGGATTAACACTTCTACAACCCGTTTAGGTAAATACTGTACTAAAAGAGAATTGACTTGTTTTTGCGGATTTGCGAGACGGGCTGTTTTTAAGGTTTCAAAGAGATTGCATTCTGGTAATAAGTTGATTTCCACCACCTCACCCGGATTCCAATAGGAGGACAATTGGAGAATTGCGGGTCCACTCAGGCCTCTATGGGTAAACAAGGTATTTTCACGAAACTCGATTCTTTCATTTTTTACCAAGCTGTCGACCCCAATGCCGGATAAGACAGCGAGTTTTTCTTTGTCTTTTACGTCAAGGGTGAAGGGCACTAAGCCTGCGCGCGTGGGCCACACAGTTATACCAAATTGCTCAGCGATTTTGTAAGCGAAGGGGCTTGCCCCCATGGTAGGGATTGATAAACCACCACAAGCGATAACAAGTGATTTACAATGAATTTTTCCCTTAGAGGAATGAATAGTAAATCCATTATCAGCGTGCGCTTGAAGTTTTTCAATAGAGGTATTTAGATGAATAGTAACACCTGCATCAGTACATTCTTGTACCAGCATATCTACAATATCTTTTGATTTATTATCGCAGAACAGTTGCCCTAACGTTTTTTCATGATGAGGAATCTGGTGTTTTTTGACTAAACTGATAAAATCCCATTGCGTGTACCTGGATAGTGCCGATTTACAAAAATGGGGATTACGGGATAAATATTTTGCTGGATCTATATAATAGTTGGTAAAATTGCAACGTCCGCCACCGGACATCAGAATCTTTTTACCTACCTTATTGGCGTGGTCTAATAGTAGGACTTTGCGGCGGCGCTTACCCGCTTCAATAGCACACATCAGGCCTGCCGCTCCGGCACCTATTATCACAACATCTACTTCTTCCACAGAAAATACCACCTTATTGAAGCCTCTATCAGTAGGCTTTAAAGCGCAATTATAAATTAGTTTTGAAAAAAAGCCATAACACTTGTTCAGTGTGTAATTTTATTATACAATGTGGTTCCAATTCTTTAAGAGAGCATAACACGATGGAATTTATTAGCAGTATCCCTGAGCGATTATTCGCAGCATTGGCAGGTATCATAGTATTACCAGGACGTACTCTATTATACTTAAATAAGGCTATTAACCTTCCTCTTGGCATAGCAGTATTACTTTTTTTTGCTGTTCCTGGTTTTTTTGCCTACTTACTAGAAGAGTTGGAAGTTCCAAGATTTTTTAATGCACTTATCGTCATTTTAGCGGTTATACCACTTACTGTTGCAATCCTACTTCCCGTTCTTGCCTTAGTTACGCTTTATTTAATCGGCCATGCAGTGATTGATTTCTTCAAAAACGTTTGGATTGGGTTAACGGCTGGACTGGTAGATGGCTTAGATGGATTTTGGAAAGCCTACGAAGAACAAACATCACCTTTTGAGGACATGTTAGTTCGCCTCGGTGTTTCTATGCTTGGCACTTCTTATGAGCCTGAACCTTATGTTGACGGTGATCTGGCTGGTTTTCGCCAATATGATGCTCAAGGATTTGAGCGTATCCTAACTGATCTTCAAGACGTCGTAGTACCCGGTCGTGAACTTGATGTACCAGATTTGAATGCGGAGCGCGCACCATCAGTTTTTCAGCCATTAACTGAAGCAGAAAAAGCGACAGCGAAAAAAATTGATGCCGATTTTAAAGCCTGGCAGAACCCTCTTTCAGAAGCTGCGAAAAACAAGCTAGACTTGCTAAAGTTGAGAATTGAGCAAGTTACGGAACTTTCTGCTACGGTCGAAAAAGTTAAACAAGCCTTCATTATCAATGATAAATCCAATCTTGTAGATGAGCTTTGTGGATGTGAAATTAGGTATCCAATACTACTAGTCAAACAATATTTGACTGATAACAATGTATGGCGAAGTGTTCCAGCCACTAGTAAATTGGGTGATAAGGAAAATTTAACTAGTTGGTTGACTAGAAATCCTACTCATCCAACATTTAGAGAAAATATAGCTAATCCACCTCTACACGAGGGTAAGCCTACTCGTTTCAAATGGAATGAACTTACTGCAAACAACTGCCAGTCTTATGAGTTAGAAGATTCTGTCGGTGAAATTAGAGATCTGATGCAAGAGTTGACCCTCGAATTGCAAAATGCTCCTGCCGCAAGAAACGTTGCAAGTGTGCCACCTGTTATGCCTGCTCCGTCTGCACCATCAGTTGCTAGTAATGCACCAGCTGCTGTGGTCAACACCAATAATCCAGTACCACCAGCTTCTGATTATTATGTTGGTTTCTTTGGTAATGCTGGGAATCCTGTTGCAACAACTGATAACGCTGCACAAAGACCAGCATTATAGTATCAGGTTCATTCCTTCCTAATAGCGATTAGTACTCACTAATCGCTAGCTCTTCCCAATCAGAAATAAATTTGCTTAAAGATTGCTAATCAAGGGTATAATCTTTAGACGAAACTCGGTAAAATACATCACTTTATTCTTTTTTTGTTGCCGATATGCCCAAACGAACTGATATCAAATCCATCCTTATTCTAGGTGCAGGTCCTATAGTTATTGGCCAAGCTTGTGAGTTTGATTACTCTGGAACTCAAGCCGTACGTGCTTTAAAGGAAGAAGGGTATAGGGTGATATTAGTCAATTCCAACCCAGCTACCATCATGACCGATCCTGAGCTTGCTGATGCAACCTATGTTGAGCCAGTATGTTGGAAGGAAGTGGCACGTATTATTGAAATAGAACGCCCCGATGCACTATTACCTACTATGGGTGGTCAAACCGCATTGAACTGCGCTCTAGATTTAGTACGAGAAGGAATATTGGCAAAGTTCTCGGTGGAAATGATTGGGGCCACGAGAGAGGCAATTGATAGAGCTGAAGATCGCGAAAAATTTCGCCAATTGATGATCAAAATTGGTTTAGATATGCCACGTTCTGCTATTGCTCATAGTTTAGAAGAAGCCATCCAAGTACAAGCGCGCTTAGGTTTTCCAGCTATTATTCGACCTTCATTTACTATGGGTGGTAGTGGGGGTGGTATAGCTTATAACCGTGAGGAATTTGAAGAGATATGTTCGCGTGGTCTGGAGTTGTCGCCCACAAGAGAGCTTTTAATCGATGAATCAGTGCTCGGTTGGAAAGAGTACGAAATGGAAGTCGTGCGTGACAAAAATGATAATTGTATCATCGTATGTACCATTGAGAATATTGATCCAATGGGGGTGCATACGGGTGACTCGATAACTGTTGCTCCTGCACAAACGCTAACTGATAAAGAATACCAACGGATGCGCGATGCAGCTATTAAAGTCTTGCGAGCGGTAGGTGTTGACACCGGTGGTTCAAACGTTCAATTCGCTATCAATCCTGAAGATGGGCGTATGTTAGTGGTGGAAATGAACCCTCGGGTTTCACGAAGTTCCGCCCTTGCTTCTAAAGCAACAGGTTTTCCAATTGCCAAAATAGCCGCAAAATTAGCAGTTGGATACACACTGGATGAATTAAAAAATGAGATTACTGGTGGCCAAACACCTGCTTCATTTGAGCCAAGTATTGATTATGTAGTCACTAAAATCCCTCGCTTTAATTTTGATAAATTTCCACAAACCTCTGATATTTTGACTACTCAAATGAAATCAGTGGGTGAGGTTATGGCAATAGGCTCCAATTTCCAAGCGTCTTTACAGAAGGCGATTCGTGGGTTGGAAACTGGCCGAAGTGGTTTGCATTCAGTTTTTCAAAAAGGCGATATTGCCCGATTGCGTGGTCATTTAAGGGAGCCGACACCTGATAGACTTTGGTACATTGCTGATGCCTTTAGACAAAATGTTACCCTAGAAGAAATTCATCAAGAAAGTCGCGTTGATCCATGGTTTTTGGCGCAAATTGAAGAATTAGTTAATCTAGAACGATCTGTATATGGTAAGACCGTTCATGACTTAGATGAACCCAACCTGCGTTTACTAAAACGCCGAGGTTTTGCCGATAGCTACTTGGCTAAGTTGATGTATTGCAGCGAAGCCCAGGTGCGGGAGCGTCGAATAGAGCTTGGCGTCACACCTGTTTATAAACGCATTGATTCCTGTGCAGGCGAGTTTCCTAGTGACACTGCTTATATGTATTCTTCGTATGAAGGTACCTGTGAAGCACGTCCAGATCAGAATAAGAAAAAAATTATGATTCTTGGCGGTGGTCCAAATCGTATCGGTCAAGGTATCGAATTTGATTATTGTTGTGTCCATGCGGCTATGGCTTTAAGAGAAGCTGGCTACCAAACCATCATGGTAAATTGCAATCCTGAAACAGTATCTACAGACTTTGATACTTCCGATAGATTGTATTTCGAGTCAGTGACTTTAGAAGATGTCTTAGCGATAGTTGCTGTAGAGCAGCCTGAAGGGGTGATAGTACATTATGGTGGACAAACTCCGTTAAAATTGGCGCGTGATTTAGAGGCTAATGGGGTGAAAATTATAGGCACTTCCCCTGATGCTATTGATATGGCTGAAGATAGAGAGCGTTTTGCGCAATTAGTTACGGAATTAAAATTGCATCAACCTGAAAATGGTACCGTGCGTAGCGAAGAAGAAGCGATGACTCTAGCTAATCGTATTGGTTATCCTTTAGTGGTAAGACCTTCCTATGTTTTAGGCGGGCGTGCTATGGAAATTGTGTATCAAGAAGATGACTTGCGGCATTATTTATCACATGCAGTGGCCGTATCTAATGACTCGCCGGTTTTGTTGGATAGATTTTTGAATGATGCTATTGAAGTCGATATTGATGCGGTTTGTGATGGTAAAGAAGTATTTATCGGTGGCATTATGGAACACATCGAGCAAGCGGGAATTCATTCTGGAGATTCGGCTTGTACCTTACCTCCTTTTAGCTTGAGCGTCGTAGTCCAACAAGATTTAATGGCGCAAATGCGCCAGATGGCCTTGAAACTTGGCGTTGTTGGTTTAATCAATGCGCAATTCGCTATTCAAGCCGATGATATTTATGTTTTAGAAGTCAATCCACGTGCATCTAGGACAGTTCCTTTTGTCTCCAAAGCTACAGGATTGCCTTTAGCTAAAATTGCAGCTCTGTGTAAAGTGGGTATTAGTTTAAAGGAGCAAGGTTTGGTGCAAAGTCATCACATGCCTTCTTTTTATTCCATTAAATTGCCTGTTTTCCCCTTTATTAAATTTGCTGGAGTGGATTCCATTTTGGGTCCTGAAATGAAATCAACTGGCGAAGTAATGGGTATTGCCAAGCGCTTTGGTCAAGCTTATGCTAAGGCCCAATTAGGCGCAGGATGTAACATTGCTAAGCGACGTAAAGCCTTCGTTTCTGTACGTGATGCAGATAAGACACGGGTTGGTGAAATTGCTAAACGATTAATAGAACTTGGATTTGAAATTATTGCTACTAGAGGTACTGCATTGGCCTTGCAAGCCGCTGGAGTAGATTGTCGGAGGGTTTTTAAAGTTGCTGAGGGTAGGCCTCATGTTTTAGATTTCATTAAAAACAATGAAATCGATTTTATTGTAAATACTACTGAAGGTAAGCAGGCTATTGCCGATTCCTTTGCGATAAGACGCAATGCTCTGCAGCATAAGGTTAGTTATACTACCACTTTATCAGGAGCTGAGGCTTCATGCTTGGCTATGAAATATGAGGATCGAGAGACAGTTACTCGATTACAAGATTTACATTAGAGGTTGATATGAGTACTAAACATCCTATGACAGTTGATGGTGCCGAAGCGCTAAAGCAAGAATTACAACGTTTAAAATTTGTGGATAGACCACGAATTGTTGAGTCTATTGCTACTGCACGCGCTCATGGCGATTTAAAAGAAAATGCGGAATACCATGCGGCTCGTGAGCAGCAAAGTTTTAATGAGGGCCGTATTCAAGAATTAGAAGCTAAATTATCGCATGCGCAAATTGTTGATATTTCAAAGTTACCGAATAATGGAAAGGTAGTATTTGGTGCCATTGTGACTATCTGCCATGTGGCTACAGAGGCTGAATTGACTTATCAAATCGTTGGTGAGGACGAGGCGGATATTAAACTCAATAAAATTTCCTACAGTTCCCCAATTGCTAGAGCTTTGATTGCGAAACAGTTAGATGATGTAGTCACGGTCAATACTCCTGGTGGGTTAGTAGAGTATGAAATTATTGATGTGAAGTATTCTTAAGTAAAAAGCAAGTTGGGTCACAGTAACCCAACTTGCCATCTGCAGTGTTGCATTACAATGGTTGGACAACTTCCTGTTGTACACCACCGATGACCCATTCACTTTTATTATCAAATTGGCGGAAGTGCCAGATCTCATCTAATTGAATCTGTTCGTTATTTTCTTTGAGTAAACCCGTGAAGCGAACGCTAGCAATAGTAGAGAGGGATTGCTTAGAAACATCGAGTAACTGCGCATTTAACTGAATTACCTCAGTAGTGTTCGGTTCATTACCCCGCTCATCCAATTGCATTTTAATTTCAGCAAAGACTTCTGGTGCAGTAAAGGAGTTTAAATCTTGTAGATTTTTCTGATCATAGGCTGTTTGTAAACGAATGAAGAGCACCTTCGCATTCCGCAGAAAATCATCAGCGGAAAAACCTGCTGGATAATCAGAGTAGGAGCTTGCGTTGCTACTAGAGCTATTGGGGTTAAACTGACTAAAAGTATTTTGTCTAAAGGCATTACTTGTCTGTGATTGCATTGCAGGCTGCATTTTTCGTTTAAAGAAATTGATTGCAGCAAAGGCCACCAAACCGACCATGAGCCACATCATAATACCGTTAGCAAACCCATTGCCCATGAAGAGTGAAGCTAGAAGTCCGCCTATTAACATCCCGCCTAACATGCCACCCCAACGGCTTTTACTACTATTTCCTCGCTGTGAAAAAGCAGAGGAATTGCTGCTTGAATTTTGTTTGAATAAACTGCTTTGTGAACGCTGCACGCCAAAACTTCTACCTCCGCCAAAGCGTTTTGCAGAGGCCTCACTCATTACGAGACCAAAGGTAACAAGAGTAATTAGAAAAAAAGAAATAATCGTACGCATGGTAAGTAGACCTTTTATAAAAAACGAGCCGTGAGTATATCTGAGTTCAAGATTAATCCCAAATTTGCTGCTTTACTTTCACCCATCGTGAACTAGTAAAACAGTAGATTTATCAATATTTAGAGGATCTTACTCCGTTGCTAACAGAATCTGTTGCATTTAGTCATGCTCTTGATATTATGCTTAAGGTTTACTAAAAGGGATGTAATATTTATGAGTAAGTTAATTAATGTAGCAGCACTATCATTATCCACCACTCTAGCCTTTGCCTCACAAGTGAGCTTAAAAGGTGAGGTGGATGTCAATATAACCTCTAAACAGCAAAGTGGAGTTGCCAAACAACTAAAATTTAAACTACCGACTTTTGAACTATCTGCTAATGCAAAATCTTATTTACGTAATCAATTAGCGCAATATCCTAAAAATGCGGTAAATGTTGCCTCTTTTTCTTCTGAACTTCCACGCAAAATGAAACTTGGAATGCAACTTACTCCAGTATTAAACCAAGGTTATCACGGCAGTTGCGTAACTTTTGCTGTAACTGGAGCCATTGATGCTGCTCTTGGTGCTGGTGACTACATCAGTCAATTGTGCAGCCTAGAGTTAGGAAGTTATTTAGCGATTCATGACAAAGCACATTCTAGCGGTTGGAATGGTTCTTATGGTTCATGGGTGCTAGAACAAATCACAGAATATGGCATTATCAGCCAAAATTACCAAAAATTGAATGGTTGCGCCGATGTTAGAGAATATCCATTAATGGAAGAAACTAACGAAGGCAAGCCTATGAGCGAGTCAGAGTTTTTATCTCATGCTCTACCCATCAGTAATTTAGTGAGTTGGGAAGCTCTATTGAAGGATGAAGAGTCTTTCTCCGATTCGCGTGATATGAACCAAGTCATTCAAAAGATTAAAGAAGAGATTGCTATCGGTAATCGAATGACTATTGGCATGTTGCTTGATGTGAATGTTGGCGATGCCGGTGCGGTGGGTAATAACCGTGTCCTAAATGATACTTGGATGCTAACACCCGATATTATTTCTGATGCTATGAATGGTCAAATTTATGCCGGTCACGAATTAGTAATTACTGGCTATGACGATGAGTTAGTCGTTACTGACGAAAACGGACATGCAAACCGTGGTGTGTTTACCCTAAGAAATTCATGGTCTAAGTTGGCAGGTGACCAGGGTGATTATTACGTAACTTACGATTATGTTAAGTTCCTAGCCCTAGAAGTTATGGCAATTCGTTTAAAAGAAAAAGCAGCTAGTAACGCCTAGTTGGAAAGAGTTAGCTTAAACCGCTCTAACCATCGAGCGGTTTTTTTTTATCTAAGGTAAGTAATAATAGGGATTCGGAAGCTTGAATCCTTTTTCTGCATAACCACCTTCAAGATCACTGAACTGATCACCTATCGTCGCGATAATGGTATATCCTTTTTTAACGATATTAGCTCTTGCTTGAGATTTAAAGGGAACAATAGAGGGGTATTTGTAGATAACAGGCCGCAGGTATAAGCCTGACCACTGGGTATAACCGATATTTTTTAAATTAGTTTGGGTGGCATCCCGTTCAGATTCATTTCTACCAGTAATAAAAAATACTTTGACACCGTATTTCAACGCATCGTGATACAGTGCGAGAGTTGATTTGATGGCTGGAGAATTAGCTGCCATTATTTCATGATGCACTTGTTCACTCGTACCTACGAAATCTCTTTTGGCCATAAAGTCATAATTGGACAGGCTTGTTTCATCGATGTCGAGTACAAGAGCCAATTTCAAAGGATTTTTTCGTTGTTTATTAGCTTTGGCAACAGCCACAACATAATTATTTGCTTTTTGAAGGACCCAGTTTAATTCTTTTTGATACATACCTGAATCATGGTAATTTTTAATTTCTTTTCTTAATAACGTCAGGTTTGGGGGTTCTGCAGTTACTAAGCTTGAAAAAACCAGAATTGTGCTGGCAAGACCAATTTTAAATAGGTTAAGAATTGTGCGCTTCATGAATCTATCCACTTTTTTACGAGACGAAATATTATATAGTGATAAATCTGTTTGTCAAATGAGCATTTTGATGCTAACTGTTGCAACTATTTTGTCTTAAATGGAATCGAAATAGTCAGACCCACAAACCTACGTTATACTGATTTATTACTCTCTTAATCACTGACGACAACATGCATCTCAAGCAATTGAAATTAGCTGGTTTTAAATCCTTCGTGGACCCTACAGTTGTCTTATTTCCAAGCCAATTAGTAGGCGTCGTAGGGCCCAATGGTTGCGGTAAATCCAATATTATCGACGCCGTACGTTGGGTCACGGGTGAAAGCTCAGCCAAAAATCTACGCGGTGAGTCCATGGCGGATGTCATTTTCAATGGATCTTCTGATCGCAAACCGCTCAGTCAAGCATCGGTTGAATTGGTTTTTGATAACAGTTTGGGGCGGCTAACCGGTCCTTTTGCCAGTTATGGCGAGGTAGCAGTGCGTCGCGTTGTCA
>Ga0075158_10000164_pt1 | contig 50650 bp, 54 predicted proteins | sample JI91814BDNA_FD_70968 | JGI IMG/M metagenome (GOLD analysis project Ga0075158, IMG submission 70968) | Wastewater effluent complex algal communities from Wisconsin, to seasonally profile nutrient transformation and Carbon sequestration -... | ecosystem: Engineered > WWTP > Effluent > Algae... | reverse complement strand
CGAACTGTTATGAAACGGCGGCTTCTTTTTTACCCATGTGTTTTAGGTTTACCGCATACATGATAATGAAAGCAAGATCCAGCAAGATCATAAAAATCATACCGCCGTAGGACTTATTTTCCTCGCTTACCCCAATCGACAAACCAAAGAAATTAATGGCCAGTTCGGCAATGGCGTAAATAAAAAAACCGGTTTTATTTAAGCGCCACATCATGATGACACCCACCAGCGAAACAACGTTGGCCAGAAGGGCGTATAAACAATACATGCCTACTTCGTGGAAAAATTCCATGGGGTTCACGTCTTCCAGCTGCGGTTGCGTTTGCAACACTTTGTCCCAAACAGAGTTCACCGCTTCTTCATTAAAACCCAATACACTGGTGCCTATGGCAAAACAGATTATCATTAACCCACAGCCAATAAAGGAAAGGATACACAGCACCTTCAAAAATTGAGGTTTCTCGGGTAGTGGGACAATGTCGTTTACAAACTGTTCGTTAAAATTGTTTTCCATGTTAAAACTGCTTAAGTATGAGTGGTAAAAATGCTAATAAAAATAATGAAATGCTAATAACCCCATCTAAAACTATGAAGAACCGAGCCGGTAATTTACGAACGGCAAAATAATAAATTAAAAGGGCGCCACGTAGAAAAAACTGGCTTACAAAAAAAAGAAATGCCCCCCATGAAAGGGGGTTTGTCTGTTGGCCTTTTTCAAATTCACCATGTGTATAATGAGCAAAAGCGTTAGAAAAACCGCAAGCCGGACAATCTTGCCCCGTTATCTTTTTTATGGCGCAAGCAATGGGGTGTTTGTCAGGATAAAAAAAATAGGAATAGGTCAAGCCCATTCCTATTAGTATAAAAAACACCAGACAGATGATGACATAAGCAGGCGCTTTTCGCATGTTAATGTGGCATGGTATCGGTAATGTCTTTTAACTGTTCCAGCGCTTTGTTTAACGAATCCATTCCGCCATTTTCATTTAGCTCTTTTGAAATTTCCATCAGTGCTTCAGTAGAGTGGTGCATCATAAAGTAAGCGGCGTAAATCCAGTAAATAGCAATAATCAGACCAACGATAGAACAGATAAGACCACCCAGGGCCATGCCTTTTGGTGCACCTGCTTTCGAAGCCTGGCTCATGGCAATGGCCGATAATATTATTCCGACTACGGCCGGTAGTGCGGCATACATCCCCAGGCATGGGATAAAAGAAAATAACAGCGCAACAATGCCAACTATTAATCCTGCAGTTCCAAGACCTTTTCCGTTAGGAGCCGGTGATACCGGCGGTGTGGTTTGTGAATTTTCATCCATGGGGTATTAGTTTTAAATGGTTAATATGGATTGAAAATAGTTTCTTTTATTTAAAAAGACCATAAACCAACCCGTAAAGTTTTTAACAATCGGGGTTGCTTACCACTTTTTCCACGCTGCATAAGTCTCCGGGGCCTCAGCCGTGGGTGCTTGTTTTTCTTTTAATACCGGGTTAAAAAACCAGGTATTGCCTTTTTTATCTTTTTGTAAGACGATGGTTTTTAGTTGTTCGTTGCTGTTTACACTCAATTGTATCTCGTCCTGCCCCGAAAAATACCCCAGCCATTGCGCAAAATTATTTTTAACCATTCTGCCGTTCACCGCCACAATTTCGTCGCCGGCAAAAAGTCCGGCTTTCCAACCCGGTGAATAGGGGGCTACCAAGCTTACTTTACTAAAGGCACCGTTATCTACTACTTTAAATCCATAGTGGTGTTCGTGAGCGTTGGGCGACGGCTGCTTAATGAAATCGATGCCCAAAGCATCAAAACATTCCATTAGTGGCTGGGTGTAATCGTTCGCCGTGTACACATAGGTTTTAAAAAACGAACTCACATCCTGCGCACTGACTTCGTTTACTAAATCCACAATGTGTTGCTCGGTGTAACCAGTGCCAGTTTTGCCAAACCGTTCGTACAGCAATACACACACGTCCCGCAACGATTTTTTTAAACCGGTGGCCTGTAAAATTTTTACATCCAGCATAAACGCAATTAAATTGCCTTCGTCGTAAATATTGGTTTTACGGTAAGGTGCCCCAGGCACATATCCATCCAGCCAGGTTTCCCAGCTGCTTTGCGCCACGCTTAAATTGTAACGGCCAAAATTATCCAGGTGTTTGGTAAGCCGCTCCTGCAGGGTATTAATATACTGTTGTTGTGTAAACACCCCGCTGCTGAGTAACAGCTTATCGCCATAATAAGTAGTAAACCCTTCGTAAACATAACCGGTACGCGCGTAATTTTCGCGGGTATAATTATAGGGCATCATTTCCACCGGCCTTATAGTTTTTATGTTCCAGGTGTGAAATAGCTCGTGACAACTCACACCCAAAATGTCCTCGTAAGTAACACCGGAATTCATTGCGTAACCCGGGCCAATGGCAATTACTGTATTTTTCTTATGCTCTACCCCATGGTAAAAACGGAAAGGCAACACCTGGAAGAGAAAGTGGTATTCGTTGGTGGGGCAATCGCCCCAAAAGGCCAGCATTTTCGAGGTAAAGACGCCGAAGTCCTTTTTTAGTTTTTCAAAATCGGGGCGGCATTCCCCGTTTACGTGTAGGTAGAAGGTGGTGCCGTTTACCGTGTAACTATCGCTTTGTATTCCGGCAGAAGCGATAAGGGGCGAATCTACGAGCTCTTCATAATCGGTTGCAGTAAGCACAAAACCGTTACGTGGTAACGAGCAGGCTATTTTATAGTCTTCCGGTACTTTTAATTCCACCTGGTGCGGCTCGTTTGTACGCCCTACTACATAAAGGCAACAATGCACCGGATTAATGTAAAGCTGGCTGTCGTCGGCAAAACAGGCACCGGCGTTTAATTCGGCGGCGTAATAGCTATAGGTTACTTTTAAGCTGCGGCAGTTTTTAGTTGTTACCTGCCACAGGTCTTTATTAATTTTTTGAAAGGGAATGGCTTCATCCCGTTCGTTAAACATGTCGACCCGCTTTACATTTTTAGCAAAATTGCCCAACTCATAACGGCCGGGGCGCCAGGCCGGTAATTGCAGTTGCAACTCTTCGGTGGCTAGCCCATCAATGATCATATCAATATATACATAGTGTGAAGCCGGATTTTTTTGATAAATGGTGTAACGGATCATACAGATTTTTTTGCCGATAAATGTATATATTTGAATGATCGTCCAACTTATTTTTGCAAAATTTTATTCGCAATTTATAACCTTATTGTTGTGCTTTACCGATTTAGTCATGAGCAAAAAAGATAAAACCCGCGTTAATATTGTTTACTCTACCAATCCTGATTTTAAGTATGAGCAGGAACCCGAAGAAGAAACTGGACCGGTAGCGCCCGGACAACAAGCGTTAAAAGTTTACCTAGACCGCCTGGGTGGAGGTAAACTGCTAAGCCGCGTAACGGGCTTTAGTGGAAAAACCGGCGACATTGAAATGCTGGGAAAATTGCTGAAACAAAAATGTGGCGTGGGTGGTACTGTTAAAGACCGTGAAATCCTAATACAGGGTGATCACCGCGACAAAATCATTGCATTGCTTTTAAAAGAAGGGTATAAGGCGAAAAAAGCGGGAGGGTAAATGGCCCGGCCTGTTTTCTACTTACACAAACGGTATTTCTTTTGAATTAATCCGTAATACTTTTATACGGTGGAATAAGCCCCCTGAGGTGGTTAAAATGAGCAAACAGGTCCGGTCGGACATTTTTGGAATTATCAAAACAGAAAAAGGAAATGTAACCGGGTTGCACATCGCGCTCGGTTTCTATATACGTATCAGCTGGTACTATTTTAATTTCTTTTAATACGGCCTCCTCCTTAATGTCATTAAAGAAGCAGGTGCGGCCTATCAGGTACTGGAATTCTGCCCTGATGTTTTCGGCCTGGGTTTTTGAGAAATAGTTCATAACTGCTTGTATTTAAAGGTTCGTGTATCAAAGGTCGGTTAAAACTTACTACCATTTTTTAAAAATCGGCCAAGTGCGGTAAAGCACTTATTAAAGCAGTGATTTTACTGAGCAAACAAAAAAAAAATAAAAATTTCTGTAACTTTTTTAAAGTAGCGGTCGTCTTACTCCCAAAACCAACAGATAACAACCTTTAAAAAACACTACACATGAAAACTTTAAAATCTCCCTTTATCCTTTTAGTTTTGTTCCTGAGTCTGAGCACCATGGCGTTTGCCGCTGGTGACAAACCAAAAACTTTTACACAAAAAATTCAGGCGGCCCTTAGTGCGCCTAAACAATTAAAAAGCCAATCCGAAAAAGTAACGGTATGTTTTGTAGTAAATGCCGATGGTAATGTGGTGGAAGCCAATGCCAAAACTCAAAACTCCGAGATTAAACAACACCTCGAAAAACAATTTTTGGGTCTTAACCTGTGCGGGTTACAACCCTGCGTTACCAACAGCATTACCGTTAATTTCGTTACACAATAAATTACTTAGGGTCTTTGGCCTATTACCCCCTGCCACAGCAAATGGATGTATTGACTCCATCTATCTGTTGCGGGGGGTTTCTTTTTGAAGTTATTTTACACAGCACTCCTACACCACCTCCGCTTTGTCTCCGGATATCTCCCCACCATCGCCCTGTTTTGTTAAAATTTCTCTGTTTCGGACTACTCTCTTTTAGCGCTATTAAAGCCGCAAGCCATTCTTTTTAAAAATACTATAATTCGTAGCAAGCGACTGCTACAAAATACCTATACATTTGTGCATAAGTTAGCGGGAACGGTGGATAAGAATAGCGGAAAGAAAAACAAGGCCTTCTTAACTTTAGTAAACAAGTAATCTATAAAATAAGTAAATATGGCTAAGAAAAATGCAGAAGACGTGATGGAAGCCACCGACTCCAAAAAATCGGTGAACTCTGAAAAACTAAAAGCGCTTCAACTCACGCTCGATAAACTCGAAAAAACTTACGGTAAAGGCACCATCATGAAACTGGGCGATACCAAGATCGAAGCGATGGAAGTTATTTCCACCGGCTCGTTGGGTCTGGATATCGCACTGGGCATTGGAGGATTACCAAAAGGCCGTGTGGTAGAGATTTATGGACCTGAGTCGTCCGGTAAAACCACCTTAGCCATTCATGCCATTGCCAATGTGCAAAAAACAGGTGGTATTGCCGCGTTTATTGACGCCGAACACGCGTTTGACCGTTTTTACGCCGAAAAATTAGGCGTTGATACCGGTAGTTTATTGATTTCGCAACCGGACAACGGGGAACAGGCGCTTGAAATTGCCGATAACCTGATCCGGAGTGGCGCGGTTGATTTGGTAGTAATAGATTCAGTAGCGGCCTTAACGCCTAAAGCCGAAATTGAAGGGGAAATGGGCGACAGCCGCATGGGCTTACAGGCCCGTTTAATGAGTCAGGCCTTGCGTAAGCTCACTGGCACCATTAACAAAACCGGTTGCTGCTGTATCTTTATTAACCAGTTGCGCGAAAAAATAGGGGTAATGTTTGGAAACCCTGAAACTACTACCGGTGGTAATGCCCTTAAATTTTATGCGTCGGTGCGTTTAGACATTCGCCGCATCAGCCAGATCAAAGAAGGCGATAACGTAACCGGAAACCGGGCCCGCGTAAAAGTGATCAAAAACAAACTGGCGCCACCTTTCCGCATGGCTGAATTCGACATTGTATTTGGAGAAGGCATTAGCAAAGTAGGCGAAATCATTGACATTGGTGTGGAAAAAGGCATCATTAAAAAAGCAGGATCGTGGTTTAGTTACGACGATACCAAACTGGGACAAGGGCGCGACGCGGTAAAAGGCTTGTTTGCCGAAAACCCGGACCTGGCCGAGGAAATTGAAAACAAAATTAAAGACGCCTTAAACGCGGAAGTTGCGCCGGCGGAATAATTTTGAAGCAGAACACAGTTCGCTAAAAAACTAACCCTGAAGCAGAACACAGTTAGCTTCAGGGTTAATTGAAATAATTTATGTTGCCCATGGTTGTTGAGAGATTTGTGAGGTAAATAAATTCATTTCGTGAAAGCCACCTTCGGGTGGCTTTTTTGTTAATTAGTTTTCTCTAATAACTTACTATTCAACGCACAAACAAAACCGTTAAGCATCACTTCCATTGTCCGGCGACAATGGGAACCGCACTTGACCAAAGACTACAAACACAGTACTATCTAAAATAAAAATGCGGCCAGAGGAATTGGTTATAAATTACCAAGACTTTTGTATTCGACGAGTTTCATTTGGCTGATCAAATTCTATAAACCTTAATAAAAAGATATCGTAAAATTTACCCGACTTTCATCTTGTTATAAATAAGTTTGCGCTCAATTTTACCATAAAAAGAAATGACAGAAGTTTTATTTTCAATTATTGCCGGGCTGGTTTTATTCTTATTCGCAGTAAACAACTTATCGGAATCAATACAATCAATTATAGGAGACAGTGCTAATAAATGGATACAAAAATTTACTTCTAACACTTTTAGTAGTTTACTTGTTGGGATTTTTGTTACCACACTTTTAGACTCATCGTCAGCAGTCATTATTATTACCATTGTTTTGGTAAATTCTAAAATATTGACATTTAGACAAACAATGGGCATCGTTTTGGGTGCCAATATCGGTACGACCATTAGTAGCCAGATTATCGCCATGGATATAGGAAAATATTCGCCTATTCTATTACTGTTGGGTTTCTTGCTACTGTTTATTTCAAAATCTAAAAGAATTAATAATATTGGCAAAGTGATTTTATACTTCGGGGTGCTGTTTTTCGGATTGTTTACCATGGAAAATACCGTCGAGCCGCTTAAAGACGAAGCATTTTTCAATGAATGGATGAAAAAAACCGAAAACCCCTTAATGGGCGCTTCGATAGGGGCATTGATTACACTCGTTATACAATCGTCGTCTGCCACTGTCGGAATGGCAATAATTTTAACAAAAAAAGGTTTTTTAAGTCTAATAGGCGGTGTAGCGGTAATGCTGGGCGCGGAACTAGGTACTTGTAGCGATACACTACTTGCAACAATAAAGGGGAGTAGACAGGCGTTGAAAACTGGTTTATTCCACGTTACCTTCAATCTATTGTCCATCATTTTAGGACTACTCCTATTTTATCCGTTCGTTGAATTAGTAAAAAAAATAAGTGGCCAAGCATCAATAGAACGAACACTAGCAAATGCCCATATGCTGTTTAACATTTTTGGGGTACTTATTTTTATTTGGACAATTCCTTTGTTTGAAAAATTACTAAACAGACTATTGCCTGAAAAACAGATTTAAATGAAAGTGGTTTGAAAGCAAATGTTGGGTCTGGCAAAAGTGGCGGCTCAGTGCTCCTCAGACATACCTGCGATCATTCAAATATTGGCTCTGCCAATAAACATTCGTTGTAAACAGCCCTCCCGTCGCAGATCTGTAAGTCGACAATTTCAATGTCCGGAGACAATTGCTCGTCCAGATATGAGTTTCGACACTTTAAAAAGTTTGAGTGAAATTTACAGTAAAATAGCACTTAGTGTTAAGCAGGGCGTCATTAAGTATGAGACATACAAAATACATCGGCGTGTCGAAAAGCAGGTAAAAGTACTTGGACTTATGAGGCGAATCCCAATGACGGAGACTACCCTATTTCCAGGACTTACGCCTCAATTCAACACCTTATAAACAACAGATTTCGATTGAAAAACCGAGGCGACCAGGTAAACATAAAGTTACCTCTGTGCGCAACTACAATGTGGTAAAAGCAATATTTTAAATATATCTTCGTTAGGCAAGAAAACAGACGTCATGAAAAACAAACTTGGAACAACACTATTAAGTCTTTTCCTTATTTCAATCGGGCTGACACTATTTGGTTTTTGGATAGACAGCGACCCATCAGGTAGTCTTTCGACAACACTATTTGAATTCTTAATGATGACACTCATTCTGTTTTTAATCGTTTCCGCTATTTACTTTGGTTCAATTTTTACTTTTAAAAAAGTAAAACAATTATTCTCTTAATAAGCAGACTTTATATCCCGGACACATAAACTGCTCCCAGATAATACAATGATATTTGAGACTACCCGGCTTTATGCACGGCCACTGCAAGAAAATGACGAAGCGGCCTTTTTTGAGTTAATGAGCAATCCAAATGTCATGAATCCAATTCCTCAAAAACCTTTTAACAAAGAGGAAAGCGTTTCTAAATTAAGAGAACTAATTCTGTTGGAGAAATCCTCTGACACTAAAATATGGTGCCTTTGCAAAAAGGGTGATAACACCCTGATAGGAACTTGTGGCGTTTTAAAAAACGATGATAAGGAAGACGAAATTGCTTACCGTATTATAGAAACCTTTTGGGGCAATGGCTATGGAACAGAAATAGCAAAAGGCTTAATTGACTATTGTTTTGTTCATATAAAATCGGACTTAGTAACGGCCGACGTGTGTGTTGACAATGTTAAATCAGTAAAAATATTGACTAAATACTTTACCGTTAAAAAAGAATTTTTTAACCCCGAAGACAACTGTATGGACAGGCGATACATTGTAAGAAGAGAAAACTGGCTTTAACAACGGTCGGGCGTCTGCGACACTTTTCGTTAAACACATGCAAGTTGATGTTGGTGCTTCCTGCGTTTCTGTATTCGCACCAGCCCACTCTAAATGCCACAGGACTTCTGCCCTGCTCCGCCACAAATATTGAATTCCACGGATAAGATATGTTCGGCTGTTCTTCCTGAACGTTTTTCGCGAAAAGAACAAATAAGGTCGTTTCGAAAAATTTGCTGCCCAGCCAAACTTGCTTTATATTTATGGTGGGCGATGGGCTATTCGCGTTTATAATTACCGTTAGTACCAGTTCCCAACAGTTATGTGCTACTGTAAAAACACCCCTCCTATAACCAAATAATGAGAAACACCCTACAAATTGATAATGGCAAAAAGTAAGTTAATGGAAATGCACAATGTTGGCATTGTTGTTGAGTCCCTCGATAAGGCGGTTGCTTTTTTTACGGAAATTGGTCTGACTCTTGAAGGACGAATGATGGTGGAAGGCGAATGGGCTGGGCGGGTAACCGGACTTGGCAATCAGTCGGTAGAGGTAGCTATGATGGTGACCCCTGACGGACACAGCCGAATCGAACTTTCCCAGTTTCTGAATCCTAAAACCATAACAGACCACAGGACTTCTCCAGTAAACGCGCTTGGCTACCTCCGGGTTATGTTCCGGGTCGACCATCTCGACGAATTATTACCGAGACTTGAAAAACATGGTGCTAAACTCGTTGGGGAAGTGGTTCAGTTTGGGGACGTATACCGGCTTTGCTACATCCGTGGCACGGAAGGCCTGCTAATTGCATTAGCTGAACAACTCGGGACCAAAACAGCAACAGATATTTTAGAAAACTCTTGACAAAGCTTTAATTTCGAACGTAAATACCCTATACTGGAAATTCCAAATAGACACGGCCACATAACCAGTGTGTTTAAAAATTTCAACTAAATAGACTATGCTGCTGGAGTCGGCAAAAGGGTCGAATTACTTGAGCAGACTAAAAACCTATGGCAGATTCTTATGCACTTGTCCGAGTAAAAAATCTACCGGGCCTTGGATTTTGTTCTTGCTTTTGCTTCAAATACTTTAACTTCACACCGGACGTTAGCGTGTTTCAGCCCCCGTCGCAGATCCATTAGACGTAAGGCTGCCAAAGCGGCTCTAAAAATGAACAACTGACAATTTATGATAGAAGCGTTAAGCAACCACATAAAAAGCAGACTTGGAAACGACCTCCACAATTTGGACAAGGTTCTGTCTACTTTTAAACACATTACGACCAAACGAAACGAACAACTTTTACGGCAGGGAGACCCTTGCAAATTTGTTTACTTCGTGGCCAAAGGGTGTTTACAGGTTTACGTTTACGACAAAGACTTTAACGAAACTACAAGGGACATCGTTATTGAAGACAATTGGTGTTCGGAACTTATAAGTTTTGGCAATGGCAACCCGGCAACAGAAAATATCCGAACCGTTGAACCTTGCGAACTTTTTGCCATTGACCGACAAAATTTTCAGACCATGATGCAAACGGTTCCGCAGTTTGATAAAGTGTATAAACAAATTCTGGAGGCCTCTTATGCAAATTCTGTTTTTCGCATAAACACCTTTGTTTCCATGTCGGCATTAGACAGAATAAAATGGTTAATGGAATACCGACCAACGCTCATGACAAGACTGTCGAGCAAGCTCATCGCATCCTACCTCGGTATTAACAAAGACGTTTTCAGCCGACTAAAAGCCAAATTGTAAAACATCGACTTTTGTCATCGTTCAGGGAAATGTAATTGCTGAATTTTGTTTCATTATTCACACTTAAACATTAAAACAATGACAGAGTATTTATTATTATTTCGCAACGCCAGTGCTAACAACGGGTATCTGGCTACATCACACGATATGGCCGAAGACATGCCTAAATGGCAATCGTGGATCGGCAATATCGCCATGCAGGGAAAACTGATACATACTGCCCCTGTTCGTTACGACGCCTCCATTGTAAGTAGCAACGATGTTACAGTTGGGCCACACAAAGAAAACAACAGTGTACTCGTGTCGGGCTTTTTAATTTGCAAATCCGACAACCTGGAGGAAGTGCAAGACTGGAGTAAAACCTGCCCAATTCTTAAATACCCCAACAGTTCGGTAGAGATCCGGCCACTTATTCCATTTCCAACAAACTAATCCACACCGCCATGGACAAAATTTTAAACCTGGGAAAATACTTATTTCCCCTTTCGTTTTTATTGTATGTTGGATTACACCTTGGTAAACCAGAAGTTGGCGCTGCTTTTGTTCCCGACTACATTCCCTATCCATTGTTTTGGAACTACTTTACCCTGGTTTGCATTCTTCTTTTTATTATAAGCGCGCTCATCGGTAAATACGACAAGTTAGCTTATTCCCTAATGGCCTTGTATGTTATTCTGATGGGGATTCTGGTTCACCTGCCCCGCGCAATGGGACACGAATTTGGAACAGAAAACATGTTAACCGACATGGCTAGAGAAAAGGAATTAGAAATGGTAAACTTTTTCAGAAACATCATGGTGACCGGAGCATTATTGGCATTTGCAAAATTTGTTGCGAAAGACCAAAGAGTCATTGGTTAATACAAAAACAAGATTTTAACTTAAAGCCGAAACAAATTATGTTCCGGCTTTTTGTCGTTCAGTAAGCAACACATCCCCTCCACATTTAAAAACACGCCCGTGCAATTTTAGCAGACACCCGAATATCACGGCGGTAAATCGTCCATAGGCGGGAATTCCGTCATTACAAGCAAAGCACGGATAACCCCTTCCCTGATATAAAACAATTGGTTATATTTAATCCTATTTAAAAGAGTAATTATGACTTCAACCGACATAAAGCCCTCAAAAACTTTAAATGTACTTGTTTGGCTGGCCATTATTCCAACGTTAATAGGAGAATTCTTTAAGATCCAGCACTGGCCGGGCGCGTCAATTGCAATGGTGCTCGGAGCCTTCCTTTTTACTTTCTTTTATATCCCTTTATTTACCATTGAAAGCTGGAAGACAAAAGAAACAAGAAAATCAAAATTGATTTTATTCCTTCAAAGTTTTATTTTATTAAGTTTTTCTGTCGGATTCCTGTTCAAAATAATGCACTGGCCGGGGTCAGGGGTTTTTTACTTAGTAAATAACTTAATGCTCTTACTTGTTACCGTTCCATTTGCCTTGTATCATTTGGCAAAAGTCGGCAAAACAAGTCTCACCAAAACACACAGCATTTTATTAGTGATTTACTTTTTCTGCCACTGCTTTGGTTCATTAATGAACTCGAGTAGCGGGAGAATTAACATCGATACCGTTCTTCAGCAAGGCATAAATACCGAAGAAGCGCTTAAAGCGGCTTCCTCCAGAAACGCCCAATTATACGCCACGCTCAATAAGGTAAAACTGAACACAGATACCACTATTGTAAACAGAATCCGTCGATTAAAAGAGATCGCCAACTCCGCCTGTGTCCATATCAAAGATCTAAAATCATACCTGTTAATCCACACAGACAACCTCCCGAAAAGTACTGCGGATACGGTATCTTCCTTATACATTGAGAACAAAGTAAATTCTGACGTTCCAACCCTGATTATGATCGGGAACGAATACAGTCCTGCTACTGACAACTACTCCGCCGCAAAGTTAAAATCGGTTATTACTAACTACAGAGATACCTTGTTAAGTTTGGTACAAGAGCAAAACAGGGTCATTATTAAAGAAGGTTTAAATTTAAGTACTGACAATTACATGGGCGAAAACGGCGAACCTGTTAGCTGGGAAATGACTAATTTTTACAGAATGCCTTTGCTGCACGTATTTAATACCCTCACCAACATTCAATACGAAATAAAAAATGCGGAATACCAGGCGTTAACGGACATCATCAACTCTGGAAATAAAGATTTAAATACAGCGCTTTTTAGTCAGATTTCTGATTTAAACGCGAAATACGACGCCATTAAAAAACAAGAAGAGATTGCCAAATTGCAAAACGAAAATGTAATGGGTATGAAATTGCTGACCGCCAAGGATTCTGAGCTAAACGCTTCTAAACAAACCATTATCTACTTCGTAGTGGTTATTCTGGTGTTTTTAGTTCTGGTATTTTTTGTGATTCGCAGTAACTATTTGAGAAAACAAACCAACAAAACCCTGCTTCAACAAAAAGAAATTATTGAATCGCAAAAGTCGGAAGTAGAAACGCAGAAACATTTGGTGGAAGAAAAACAAAAAGAGATCATTGACAGTATTTCTTATGCCAAACGCTTACAGGAAGCAATTTTACCTCCACAGGAATTTATTAATAAACACCTGCCCGATAATTTCATTTTATACAAACCAAAAGATTTAGTAGCCGGAGATTTTTATTGGGCCGAGTGTGTTGGAGATTTGTTTTTTATTGCCGCGGCCGATAGCACTGGTCATGGCGTGCCGGGAGCCATGGTATCGGTGGTGTGTTCAAACGCCTTAAACAGAACCGTAAAAGAATTTGGATTAACCGACCCTGGAAAAATATTGGATAAAGCCAGAGAACTGGTGGTAGAAACCTTTGAAAAAAGCGCCAGTGAAGTAAAAGATGGCATGGACATTTCGCTATTGTGTATCGACAACAAAAACAAACATGTACTTTGGAGTGGCGCCAACAATCCCCTTTGGTTTATTCAAAATAATGAGCTCCTTGAAATAAAGGCGAATAAACAGCCTATTGGGAAAACAGAATCCCCGAAACCTTTTATCACCCACCAAATAGAGTTTAAAGAAAATACCACGTTTTATTTGTTTACCGATGGGTTTGCCGATCAATTCGGTGGTCCTAATGGTAAAAAATTCAAGTACAAACAATTGTCCAATTTACTTTTAAAGAATAAAGACCGTTCGCAAAAAGAACAATCTGCCATTATTGATAGAGTATTTACTGAGTGGAAGGGAGATCTGGAACAAGTGGACGATGTGTGTGTGATTGGGATCAGGATATAACCGGTAGCATTTCACAGGCGCATGCATTTTTGATTTTCAGTGGCAAAGACTTTTTGAGTTTCCTGGCACCCGGCGTTTAAAAGTGAGCGCCAACAGCAGGACAATACCGTTAAATGCCCGGATGGGGCTGGTACACTGGAAAATAAAAGATAACGGTATCCGGATGCAGACCCGGCGGGGCAATTGTCAGCCCGATAAACAACCGGGTGTATCACTTGGCAAACCTGTACTAAAAATTTATCTTTGTTTAAGCGGAAACCAAAACGCAACATAAATCCGATGCTGAGCCCGGAAATATGGCTTCTAAAGGTGTACTAGGTGTCGTCCATTTAAAATCTGAAGATGAAAGCACTATTAATTATCGACATGCAAAAAGGCAGTTTTAAACCTTACTCCCTGAGGCACGACACCTTAGGAACTGTTGAAAGGATAAATGCCATGGCAAAACAATGCAGGGACAATAATATCCCGGTCATTTTTATACAACACGACGGCTCCAACGAACAGCATTTTTATCCTGGCTCCGAAGACTGGGAACTGCTACCGGAACTAGAAGTACATTCAAGTGACCTCATCGTGAGTAAGACCGCTAACGACGCTTTTTATAAAACCCGGTTAGACACTTTGCTAAAGGATAAAAATATTACCGAGCTGCTTATTTCGGGCTGCGCAACAGATTTTTGTATTGACACCACGGTTAAATCCGCACATAATAAAGACTACAAAGTAACCGTCCTTGCCGACGCGCACACCACCGCATCCCGACCTTTTGTAGATGCGCCCACATTAATTAACCATTATAATTGGCTTTGGAACGACCTGTCGCCAACCAAGTATAAACTAGCGGTCGTAAAAACAAACGAGGTGGTAGTATCACCCTGATTGCTGTTGCCGGGTTTGCACAACTGTTAGTAAGTGCGTAACTTGAGCATGAGAAAACCAGACGCCAACGCGCACTCCGTTATAACTACTCATTAAAAACCATGAAAAAGCCCGGATCATTCCCCACCCGTTTAAAAGTTTACGCAACCGGCATTGTCCTTCTTATCTCCATTATTTTTTCCTCCTGCAAACTGGGTCGGTTTGTGTTTTACAACTTTGCCGACATTAAAGATTATAAAATATTCCCGTCGCGCCCCTTGCTGAGCGGTGAAACCAAATTCAAATTCCACGCCACCGACAAAGGGAAATACCCAAGGGCTATTAAAGTGGGAAATAAACCAGATTCTGTTTCTTTGGATCAACTGCTTGAAGCCAATAAAACGGTAGCATTTTTAATCATAAAAAACGACACCATTCAGTACGAAAAATATTTTAAGGGCTACAGCCAGGAAAGCATCATTCCTTCGTTTTCCATGGCAAAGTCCATTACCTCCATATTAATTGGCTGTGCGCTCGACGATGGCCTCATCCAATCGGTTGACGAACCCATTACCAATTACATTCCCGAATTAAAAAAGAATGGATTTGAGAAGGTATCTATTAAACAGGTGTTACAAATGACTTCCGCCTTAAAATTTAGCGAAAGTTATATTAACCCTTTTGGCCATGCGGCTTCATTTTATTATGGCAGAAATTTAAAACGTGAAATCGCTAAATTAAAAATAAAAGGCACCCCCGGGCAACAATTTGATTATGTGAGTGGAAACACCCAACTTTTAGGTTTGATCCTGGAGCGTGCTTTAAAGAACAAAACGGTGACACAGTATTTTCAGGAAAAACTATGGACCCCTCTTGAAATGGAATACGACGCTTCCTGGAGCATTGATAAAAAAAATAACGGAATGGAAAAAACATTTTGTTGCGTGAATGCACGGGCCAGAGATTTTGCTAAAATTGGGCGACTTTATTTGAATAAAGGGAATTGGAATGGGAAACAAATCGTATCCCAAAAATGGGTAGCGGAATCAACCAAAGTGGATACCACGGAAGGAAGCGCCGCTTATTACCAGTACCAATGGTGGCTGCCATCGGCAAACGGCGACTTTATGGCGGAAGGTATTTTGGGGCAATACATCTACGTAAACCCCGCCAAAAATGTGGTGATTGTGAGGATGGGTAAAAATAACGGAGGCATTAACTGGTCTGATTTTTTTATTTTGTTAACCAAATACATGGACAAAAAATAAGCGCCTGGCATTTGACCCAAATAATACGATCAAACAATAATGGCAGCAAAAAAGATTTTAAAAACCTGTAAAAACGGCCACAGCTTTTATAAAAGCTCTGATTGCCCCACCTGCCCTATCTGCGAGCAAGAGCGAAAACCCAAAGACACTTTTCTCTCGCCCCTGAGCGCACCTGCGCGACGCGCATTGGAAAACAATGGCATCACAAGCCTGGAACAACTTTCCAGGTACAGCGAACAAGAGGTACTCAGTTTTCACGGTATGGGGAAAAGCAGCATTCCCAAACTGCAAAAATCATTGGCAGAAAAGGGATTGGCATTTAGTATTAAAAAATAGTTCTCTTGTAAGGGCTCAAAAAAACAAACGCAGGCTGAAAGCGTTTTTACTTTTACCAACTAAAACCCGTTAGGGTTTGTTTGCCACGGTGTGCTTCTTTACTCACCAATAAGTATTTGTTATTAAAAACAGAAATTAGTTAGCTCTTTTAACCCACACAAAATCTTTATAAAAAGGGTGGCCCGTGCAGGAGCAAACAAAATCTCGGCAAAAAATCGGTAAATACGGCCAAGTGAAAAGGAACAGCAACAAACAGGAATTGTAAATGTATTTTCCTTACTTTTAATTATTATATCGAACGTCATGAAAAAGCTATTTACCACCTTAATGATTGTTTTTGCTGTTTATACAAAGGCACAGATCACACAGGAAACTACCTATGCCAATGCGGGGAATTTCGGAGGGAATAATCAGGGCAACCTTAGTTCTGAATACCTGAGCGCCGCGGGCTATAAATACTCTGTTCGAACCAGCTCCGCGATCACGCTTTACAATCTCAATCATTCGGTGTACACAACAATTGCCACACCCACGGTAAGCGCACTGGCTTGCCCCCAGTGCCCTTTAAACATCTGGTACATGAGCGATGCGCTTTTTGACACCAATCCCAATACCATCGAATACATGTGGGTATATGAGCTTCAAAGCACGCCCAATGTAAGTTACCTGAGGGTTTATAATCAATCGGGCAGTATTCTGCTGGCCGAAGATTCTGTTGTTCCCCGATTTCCAGGGGATGGTTATGCCGGACGGGATGCCTTCCTGAATTACACCCCCGCAGGCGTAAAAATGATTGTGTATAAATCCAATGGTGCGGCCAAAGTGTTTTCATTACCCGGGTCATTACCGTGTTATCAATGCTCAGGCGGTGTTATATCCGGTATGGCTACTCAGGGAGGTAATACTCCTTCGCAGCAACTCAGTAATTTTCCTAACCCGGCTTCCGATCAAACCACCATTGAATACCACCTGCCAAAAGGAATAAATACCGGAGAAATTATTATTTACGACGAAAAGGCTCTGGAGATTAAAAGGTATCAGGTTACCAGCGATTTTTCAAATCTTCTGTTAAGTGTTACTGATCTGCCATCGGGTATTTATTATTATGTACTTAAAACCCCCGACGGAACATCTACCTGCAAAAAAATGGTGGTGATGAAGTAGTTTTAGCAAAAAACTAACGGAGTAATTAAAGGTTAAGCCGGTGTTTAATAAATTTAGTTTTGTGGCTGGCGTTAAACAACGCCACAATTGCCTGTTCTCGGTCTTAAGTAAATAAACACATAGCCCCAGGGCTGAACATCTCATTTTGACAGAAAGGTGCATGAAAAAGAACTTATTAAATCAGTATGTCTTTGGTCTCCTCGAATCCATCGAGCAGAACCTTTCCAAGTATGTAAAAGATAAAAACCCCGACCGCCTTCACCAGTTAAGGGTAGGTATAAAAAAAATAAGGGGTGTATTCGCCTTTAGCGAAAAGGTATATAATGAATCCTATAAGGCGGTTCAGCTAAAACCGCTATTCGATAAAGCGGGTGAAATAAGGGAGATCCAGATCAACATGCATTTACTGAATCAGTTTCCAAAATCACCCAAAAAACTCATTGAACAGTTAACGAAAAAAGAAACGATTTTAACCAGGAAATTTATTGCGTCTAGTTCGCACTACGCAAAACACATCCGCTCATTTAGAAAAACGGTTTCTTTACCCAGCCTATTGCCGGATATAAAAACAATTAACAACTACTTTAAAACAGAGAAACGCAAAGCAACCCGGAAACTTAAAACGAAAAAGCGGGAGGATGCGCACCGCTACCGGATAAAAATTAAAAAGCTCCTATATGCTTATCAGGCGCTCCCCAAAAGCCTGCAAAAAGAAATTAAATTTAATGTAACCACCATAAGCAGCCGGCAGGAGGATCTGGGCGACTGGCATGACACCTACTCGGCCATCCAATTTCTAACACATCAATCCCTACCCACTTCGGCTGCCGACTACGTTTTACAGCTCAAGCAAAATGAAAAAAAACAATTTAATAGCTTGTTCAACTAGCAAAAGCTTTTTTGTAGGGAGAAGGTTGTCTTTTTTACACCCTCTGCTTGCTCCTTTGTTGTTTACCCTGCTGGCCTGCGAAGAAATAAAGGAACCGCCACTGCCACCAACCCAGGCGCGCGCCACTATTTTGATGGATTCCATGGGCAGAGCAAACATCCTGGCCTGTTTTGCGGAAGAGGGCGGCATTTCCATTTTAGCACGCAACCAAACAACTAACAAGGCCGCGCGTAAATTCGTGTACCGCACAGGCTACCCGGTTTTTACCGACAGCCTGGTTTGTGTCAAATACGACGAGTTCAGGTCCCCGCGTTTTACTACCACCTATTTGATTAAGGACAGCAGTGTACTTACCATCCGTTCTGTAAAAATAATTCACCCCTCCTCCAACTGGCAGGGACAAACCCCCTGGACACAACCTTATGTAAACACGTATAAGAGGATGGACCGGATGGATGAATAAACTCCCAGACAATCTCCCACTCAGGAGCGTGTTTAATCCTGAGCACACTTGCCCCGGTTAAAAGGCTTCCGCGTTAAAAAAAGGGCAGGGACCATTCCTTTGTTTTTCATTTTACTATCTCAAAACACCTGCGTATATTTAGTTCCCTGAGCCCCTGCAAAAGGATCAGCACTTTCTGTTTAAACATGTATACCTTATGAAAACATTCGCTACTTCCCTTATCCTGTTTATGGTTTTCACCACTTTTGGTCAGGATACGTTATTCTACGATGCCAACTGGAAAAAAACCAGCAAACTGCGTGGGTCAGAGTACTACACCGTGATAGTGAGGGATAAGCTGGATAGCACCCATGCCAAAGAAACTTCTTACTTTAAAGGGGGCCAGCTGCGGCAGGAAACCTATTATTCCAATTATGCCAAATACATTAAAAGCGGCTCCTCCAAAACCTGGTATAAAAACGGTAAATTAAAAGAAGAGGCGCATTACACCAATAACCAGTTTAACGGCAAACTGCAAACCTTTTGGGACAATGGGCAATTAAAACGCGACGATACCTACGACATGGGTCGCCTGGTGGCTGGCAAATTATTTAATTCCGATGGCGCCCCCACCCAGTATTACGATTACGAAATCATGCCCCAGTTTCCCGGCGGGTTTAATGAGTTGGTGCGGTACCTCAGTACCAACATCCACTACCCGAAAAAAGCCAAACGGCAAAAGGTGGCGGGCAAAGTGATCCTTAAATTTGTAGTGGATACCGACGGCGCCATTCAACATATTACGGTAGAAAAAAGTGTGTCTAAAGAACTGGATGCAGAAGCCATTCGCGTGGTTAAAAAAATGCCGAAGTGGCAACCCGGCTTGTTTGATGGCATTAAGGTAAAGGTGTATTATTTGTTGCCGGTAAGTTTCACGTTGAATTAATGGTATCAACCACCCTTCATCCGTAGCTAACTAATTATGCCCCCTACAAAAAAACATAATAACCCTTCGCTGCACGCGCTAAAACTACTGGCAGTGCTTGTTTTATTTGCCGTTACACGTGTGGGATACGGCCAGGAGAACACGCCCGTTCAACAAAAGGAAAAAAAATGGTTTATCGTGTTGCCACTCAGGTTTACCCAGCTTCAAAACGAAAATACCATGCTGAGTGGCATAAAAATTGGCCGGGCAATAAGTCCCCGTTTTAATGCCTCCATTTCTGTTTACCACTCCTTTTACTTAAAAGCCTTTAAAGCCAAAGCCAACCTGGATGGGTTTGCCGAGCAACCGCGGCTTTACATAAACTGTGTGGGCACCGAACTCGATTATTCTTTTTTTACACAGGATCGTTTTACCTGCGGCCTGCACCTTCTGGTGGGCTGGGGGTTTATGAAATACGATTTAAAGCAGCAGCAGTTTAAAAGTAAACAACTAAACTTTTTTGCTTTGGAACCGGTTTTAAATACCGAATACGCGCTTAACGCCTCCACCCGTATTGGTCTGGGAATTGGTTACCGGCCAATTTTAAGTAGTAAAACCATTTCGTACTCTTCCACTTTTTCAAACGGCCAAATTCCTGTGTCAAAGTCCATGCCCAACGGTCTGCAGGTTTTAGTAAGTTTTAAAGGGTTTATTTAAGGTGTATGGCGGGCTAACCGGTTGAAGGAATAAAGATTGTCTTGGCTAAGACTTGAGCAAAATCGGTTACTACAATTAAAACAAATGATACATTTAAATTTCATAGCTGGCAATAAATTTGATTTAGACGATTTCAAGAACCTTGAAAAATTTGTAGACTTCTACCCAGACTTTCAAACTGTAGTTCTAAATAATGAACAAGAACTTTATGTGTTATTACAATTAATGGGGATTGAAAAAACTGGTTCTACCGAGATAAACGGGGGCTATTTTTCGAACTATTGGGATTTGTCGAACCATAAATTACCGGAATATAACGAGGAACAATTTGCCAAATTCTATATGAAATGGATTGATGTTTCGGGTAGGGATAACACGATGGATGAATTTGGAAACTTGATTTTTCTCAAAAGCATTAGCTCAATGTGGAACAAATTAAATTACAGAATAGTACTAAAAGAGAATGAAAAAATTTGAAGATAAAGGAGAACTCCTAAGCGATTTTTGTAGTTATCGGATTGTTGAATGTCCGAAATGTTCAAAGCCCGTCGATTTTTTTGATTTAAAAGTGACCTGCCTCCATTGCGGTTATCATAAACAATTTAAACCAATGGATTCTTGGTATAATCTAACTCCTATAACTGTTGAAATAGAAGACTTTCTAAAAGTTCCTTGTTGCGGGGAGACCCTTTGGGCAATGAATTTAGAACACTTAGACTTTTTACAAAAATACGTGGAAGCAGAATTGAGAGAGCGAACTCCAAATATAAACAAGAGTTTAGTCAGTCGACTACCTCAATGGATTAAGAGTAATAAAAACAGGCTTGAAATCCTAAAGGGTATTGCAGTGCTTAGAAAAAAGCTGATACAGAATAATTATACACCCGCTCCTCGAAATTTATAATCCTCAGAAAGCTAAGCTTTTGAATTTTGCAGTTATGTAATCTCATTTTCATCCCGCATCTAATTCACATGTAACATCATTTCAACCAAAGGGAGAAATCTCATAGTAAGAGCTACACTTCGGATTTTCTTTTTTCTTGAAAAAAAAGAAACAAAAATTCAAGGCTGCATAAAATTCAGCTAAAATCCTTTGTGTTTCAAGCCGAGGCTATGATCATTTTCTGGCGAAGGGCCAGAAAAGCATAGCCTCTACGCACTGGCTTTCCAAAAAAGCCCCGAACCCTACTAAACGCTCAGGCTGTCGCCAGCTTTTTTGGAACTCTTTTTGAAACACAATGGATTTTTAACGCTGATTTTTATGAGGCCGGGGTAGCAATCCGGTTCTTTTAGCCCAGAATGTCATTTCAACCAACGGCAGAAATCTCATAGTAACAATCATCATTGAGATTTTTCAACTGAGACGAAAAAAAATTTTGCCCAAAAAACAATAGTTCATACATTTGCGTAGTTAACTACCTATTTTTAAAACCATGGAAAAAACGCGGGAACAAACAAACACCCAACACCTCAAAAGAACAGACTCCACCCACCCCGACTTTATTAGCCTGGTGCGCCTGCTCGATGCCGACCTGGCCAAACGCAACGGCGAGGACAATGACTTTTACGCGCAGTTTAATAAAATTGATTTAATTAAACACGTGGTGGTGTTTTATAAGCACGATGAGGCCGTTGGCTGCGGCGCCTTTAAGGAGTACAACCCCCAATCGGTAGAAATTAAACGGATGTACGTGCGCCCCGAATTTCGCGGCCAACAAATTGGCGCGCAGATCTTAAAAGCCCTCGAACAATGGGCCGCCGAACTTAACTACAGCGCCTGCGTACTCGAAACCGGTAAAACAAACCCCGAAGCCATCCGCCTGTACCAACGCGAAGGCTACACCCTCATTCCCAACTACGGGCAATACATAGGCGTTGCCAACAGCCTGTGCATGAAAAGAGAAATACAGTAACCCCGCTAAATCCCCTTAAAAATGGCTACAAATTATCACATCCAATTTATCCCTAAAGAGGACCTAAATAACATACTCCCTTTTCTGCAACTGCTCAACCCCAAAACAAGCAGCGCTGTTTTACAACAACGGCTCGATGCCATGAAAGAAACCAGCTACACCTGCGTGGGCGTTTACGATCATAACACCCTCATTGCCGTTTCGGGAATTTGGATGCTGGTAAAACACTACACCGGCAAACACATTGAACCCGACAACTTGATGGTGCACCCCGACTACCGGGGCAAAGGCGTTGGCGAACAGCTCATGCACTGGATACACACCTATGCCAAAAACAACGACTGCCTCGCCAGCGAACTAAACTGTTACGTGGCAAATCCCCGCGGGCACAAATTCTGGATGAACCTGGGCTACGAAATTATTGGTTACCACATGAAAAAAATACTTTAACCACTCCTCATGAACCTCATCAACGAACTGGGCGAACTGGCCATGGCCACCCGCCTCATGCGCTTAAGCGAACAAACCCGCAAAGATACCACGCGCATTTATCTGGAACACCGGCTGCACTTCGAGTCCAAATGGTTTCCGGTATTGTATGTGCTCTCAAAAAAAGGCACCCTGGGTGTAATAGAACTGGCCGAAGAAATTGGTTACACCCACCCCTCGGTCATAGCCCTGGTAAAGGAAATGCAAAAACAGGGCCTGGTAAAATCACAAACCAGCAAAACCGACAAACGCAAACGTTTGTTGTGCCTCACCGCCAAAGCCAACCACATGATCGAGGAGTTTAAACCCCTGTGGGAAGATTTCAGGGCCATTAACCGCCTCATTTATAACAACGGCAGCAGCCTTTTAAAAGCCGTGGAAGATTGTGAAGCCGCTTTGGCGAAACAAAGTTTTTACGAACGGTATAAAGCGTTTGAAGCAAAACGAACAACGAAGTAAAGGTGTTTGTTTGCTAACGCAATGTTATTTTCACCAAGGTGAGAAATCGCTCGGTAACAATTATCGTGAGCGTTTATCATAGGTACTTCTCAGCCCAACGTGTCTCCAACACGTCATTTCGACCAACGGGAGAAATCTCATAGCAATTGTTTTTTTAGCGTTCTTTTAAAATCTAACTTTTCTTCCTTGATGAAGAAAAGTTACAAAAGAAATCAAGGCTGCATAAAATTCAGCTAAAATCCTTTGCGTTTCAAGCCGAGGCTATGATCATTTTCTGGCGAAGGGCCAGAAAAGCATAGCCTCTTCGCACAGGCTTTCCAAAAAAGCCCCGAACCCAACTAAACGCTTAGGCTGTCGCCAGCTTTTTTGGAACTCCGTTTGAAACACAATGGATTTTTAACGCTGAATTTTATGAGGCCGAATTTGTAATTCCGTCCTTTCATCCCGCAATGTCATTTCCACCAAAGGGAGAAATCTTTTAATAACAATTATCGTGAGCGTTTATCAGAGGTACTTCTCAGCCCAACGTGTCTCCAACACGTCATTTCGACCGCAGGGAGAAATCTCATAGTAATTGTTTTTTTTTGCGTTCTTTTAAAATCTAACTTTTCTTCCTTGATGAAGAAAAGTTACAAAAGAAATCAAGGCTGCATCAAATTCAGCAGAAATCGGCGCGATCTCAATTCAAATAAATTCTCTTTACTTTTTCTTGGTCAAAAAGTAAACAAAAGACAAGGCACGGCAATCTGTCACCGCGCTCTTGATTTTTATCGAAAGACTGGCAAAGTAAAAAAATTCTGTCGCTGAATTATTCCGATAAACAGAATTTTAAAAGCCTTAGCAGGCTCCTTTACCGTCTTTCTACTAAAAATCAATTCACTCCACGCTAAGCCCAGCGCCGTGCCAAGCCCACGCACCTGCGTGCGGTAGTGGTTTAGGCCTTTTTTGGAACTCCGTTTGAAACACAATGGATTTTTAACGCTGAATTTTATGAGGCCGGGTCGGCAGTCCCGTCATTTTATCCCACAGTGTCATTTCGACCAACGGGAGAAATCGCATAATAACAATTATCCTTGAAATTTCTCAGGCCATCGATTTACCGACCAGTTGCCTTCGAAATGACTGGCCATGTAATTAAAAAACTTGGCCTTAATAACAACACCAAAAACCCCGCAGCGCCCGGCGCGGGGTAATTGGCGTTTCAACGCCCTGTTGTTCGTTTTATTTCAACCAAAAAAACAATACAGAAATTTAACTACTTAACAGCCGTTACAACATGCGCCTGTATAGGCACTCTCAATTCCTTTGCTCCAAAGGTTTCGGTTAATTGTTGAATTAAATACGCCATAAAACCACCAATAGCATTTGCATTTAATTCTTCAATAGCTGTAACGGTTGGCGTTCCCCGGATAAGACCGGTGGCAGCATCTTCGGCCGAATGGGCAAAACCCTCCAGCTTCAGCGTTTCGGCGCTGCGTTGATTAAAACCGGAAACAGCAAGGTCGGCCATTACCTGCTGCAGATCAAAGTATGAAAACGGCACACTGTAAAAGGCCGGGGTGTTAACCGGAAAAAATTTCTTTAACGCCTCATTGGTAATGTTTGCGGCCTTATTGTTACTAATGTGATCCCAGCAACTAAAAATAAACCGTCCGCCCGGTTTTAATACACGGTAAGCCTCGCGAAAAGCTTGTAATTTATCGCTGTAAAACATCACGCCAAATTGAACCACCACACAATCAAACTGCTCATCGGGAAAAGGCAACGACACCGCGTCAATTTCCATCCAACTTACTTTTGAAGCTTTTGTTTTGGCTTTACCAAAAGCCACCATGGCCGGATTAATGTCCGATGCGTAAATGGTGCTGGTGGAATCGAGCTGTTGCTCCAGGTGTTTGGTTAATCGGCCGGTACCACTGGCCAGCTCAAGCACTTTTAATGAAGTTTGGTTGCACACCCTCTCTGAAATGGCCAGGGCAAAAGGTTCAAAAAAAAGAGGGCCTAAATAATGATCATAGTTTACAGGAATGTTTCCTGAAAAAGCGATGGGAGTTGTTGATGCAGACATGGTTTTTTTTTCGGCAAAATTAGAACCCGCATACTAAGTTCACTTTACTTAAACGTCCAACTTAATTACTTTAACGTTAAAGCAATTTTTTGCCGATGGTCTGCCGGCGAAACGCCAAAAGCCGTTTTAAACGCCCGGCTAAAATGGGCGGGATTTTCGAAGCCGCATTCAAAGGCTATTTCATTCATGTATTTGTTACTGCTGGCAATCAGCCGGCTGGCATGTTGCAGGCGCCGGTTAAGCAACCAGCGGCCCGGGGTCACACCATAGTGTTCATGAAAATCCCGTTTAAAAGAAGACAGACTTTTGCCGCAGAGGCGGGCAAAATCTTCCAGACGCAGGTTGTACAAAAAGTTTTCCTCCATCACCCGTTTCATCTTATCCTCTGTGGAACTGCTCTTCAGTCTGTGAAAATAATTGGCAACGCAGTGGTTATTTTCGTTGGCCACCACGTTTAAAATAAGTTCTCTGAATTTAAGCGCCAGCAACAATTTATTTACCGGTTTGTTACTTACAAAATGCGGTTGTACCGAAAGAAAAAAGGCCTCCAACGACTCATCCACATCAATGTAACAAATTTGTTCCAGATCGGGGGCAGGCTTAACAGCCTGCGGACCCAGCTCCACCTCCGCAAGGGTAGAAGCAATAAACGCGTCGCTCAAAAAAAAGAAAACCACACAAAACCGGTCGCCAAAAACCTGCTCCACCACGTTAGCCCCTTTTCGCACATACAGGCACTTGCCTTTGGTAACATCAAACGCGCCGGTGCTTGTGTGCCATACTTTACGGCCTTCGAGCACGTAAGCAATGTAATCCTGTTCCGCCCACATAGGCTGTCGTTGTGATTCGAGCGGGCACGTAAATTCCGTTACAATCTGCTCGTCAACCGAAAGCTGTTTGTAGGTGCCGGGATTGGCTTTTATTCTATCCAGTAAATTAAACACGCTGAAAGCGCAAATTTATAAAAAATAACCCTGACCCCTGGCAGGTTCTAAAATCCGTAAGCTGCCAACATTGGCTAAGCAAGCCCCTCCACAAGCCTACTCAGGGCGCAAGTATTTTTAAAATTATTTTAATTTTCGGGGCTGGAGGCGTACCTTTAAGCGCTTTGGCTTCCCCAACAAATTTGGTACGAGCCATTAATAAAAACACAAGCACCCGCTTAAAAAAATGACTAAAACAGAAATTGCCAGCGCCTTTTCGAACGGGGAATTTACTAAAACCTACCCCTACCTTTCCGATAAAGTAACCTGGGCCGTGGTAGAAGAAAACACCTTTACCGGCAAACAAGCCGTAATCGACAACTGCGAACAGGTAGCCAATTATTTTAAATCAGTAACTACCGTTTTTAAACCCCTGAATGTGGTGGAAGATGCCTACCGTGTAGTAATAAATGGAACGGCAGAGTTTTTAAAAAACAACAAACGCGTGGCGTTTGTTTCGGCCTGCGATGTGTATGAATTTGATCCGAATAACCAATTAGTAAAAATTACCTCTTACTGCATACAACAAAAATAAACCAGAACGATACCAACAGAACTATGAACCTGCACATTGAAAAAATTAAAAAAACAATTGAACCGCTCCGCCAACAAATTATTAACCACCCGGTGTATGCCGAGATCCGCGACCTGGATGACCTTAAAGTTTTTATGCAATACCACGTGTTTGCCGTGTGGGATTTTATGTCGCTGCTAAAAACCCTGCAAAACAATTTAACCTGCACCACTGTGCCGTGGTATCCGGTAGGTTCCGCCGATACCCGCCACCTTATTAACGAAATTGTTGTGGGCGAAGAATCAGATGTGGATAGTTTTGGTAATAGAAAGAGCCATTTTGAACTTTACCTGGATGCCATGCAGCAATGCGGAGCCAACACCACCCCCATAACGCTTTTTTTAGAAACGCTTAAAAAAATGGGCGACTTTAATACGGCGTTTAACGCCTCGGGCACACCAAACGAAGCCCGTAACTTTGTTGACTTTACCTTTGAAGTAATTAACAGTAACAAAGCGTATTTGCAATCGGCCATCTTTACCTTCGGAAGGGAAGATCTGATTCCCGGAATGTTTATGTCGATTGTAAACGACATCCACAAAAAATTCCCCGACAGCATTTCAATTTTTAAATACTATTTGGAAAGACACATAGAAGTGGATGGCGACCACCATAGCCATTTGGCGCTGCAAATGACGGCCAACCTTTGCGCTACCAACGAACACTACTGGCAGGAAGCGGAAGCGGCCACCATTGCGTCGTTACAAAAGCGTATTCAGCTTTGGGACGGCGTATACCGCCAACTTACCAACAGGCGCATGGCAGACAGTCCCGGTCAAAAAACAACTAAACAATTAAACACATGAAAACAATCCTTTTACTTTCCATCATTAGTTTAATCATTTTTAGCAGTTGGACCCGTCAAACAAAAGATACGGTGCTGGCCGCTGAGTGGTTAGTAGGCACCTGGGAAAATAAAACCGCTAAAGGAAGTACTTACGAAACCTGGACAAAATCTGTCCGGGGTGAACTGCTGGGTAAATCATACATGCTAAAGACTGCCGATACACTTGTTTTTGAAACCATTCGCCTGGTAGCGGAAAACGGCAAACTCCTGTACATTCCCACCGTTAAAAATCAAAACAACGCGCTGCCCGTGCGTTTTGTTTCGGTAAAAATTACTCCCACGGCCCTGGTATTCGAAAATGTGAACCACGATTTTCCTCAAAAAATAACCTACAACAAAATAACCACCGACTCGTTGGTAGCGGAAATTTCAGGACTAAAAAACGGCACCCCGCGCAGCGCAACATTCCCTATGAAACGAGTCAAATAGCGCCCAGCGCCAATTACAATAACGCTTCCAGCTGGCGAAAAACAGGAACCACCGTTTTTCCTTTTTCTGATAACGTGTACTCAATGTGCAGGGGTTTTAAGGTGATTACCACCTTATCTAAAAGGCCCTGCTCTTCCATTTCCTTTAATGCAACGGACACCGATTGTTTATTGGACCCCTCCATTTGCCGCAGTAACGTATTAAACCGCACGGGGCCATTTAGCGCCAAACGAAAGATCTGCGGTTTCCATTTGCCCGAAAGAAGTTTTAACAAGCCCTCCGCAGGGCAACCGGTTTCACGCTCTGTGTTATTTTTTGTAGTCATCTTTTTCTGACTAATTGATGTTTGCTTTTATTATCTTCAACTTTGTGGCGAAGATAATTATTAATACACGAATGAGTGGCCCGGCACCGCGTACTAACCCAAAAAATAGTTAAACAGATGAAACAACTAGTTGTATGGTCCATTATTCTACTTGGTGGTTTTGGCTGCCAGGCGCAAACAAAAAATAACATGACAAACGATTCTACCAACCCCTTACTGTGCGACCCGGAAAAAGGCGCCTGCGAACTCCCAGGCGCAACAAACCCGGCAACAACCGCCACACACACGACCAAACAAAACAAACCCGTTAAAATTATTTATTTCACCGATCCCATTTGCTCATCCTGTTGGGGCATTGAACCTCAGCTCAAAAAACTAAAATTGGAATACGGTACCAGCGTAGAAATTAATTACCACATGGGCGGACTGCTGCCCGATTGGAGCTACAACAGTGGCGGCATTAGCAAACCCTCGGACGTGGCCCACCACTGGGACGAAGTAAGCAGGTATTACGACATGCCCATTGATGGAAACGTGTGGCTGGAAGATCCGTTAAGCTCCTCCTACCCACCCTCCATCGCGTTTAAAGCGGCCCAACTGCAGGATGAAGAAAAAGCCCTGCTTTTTTTAAGGCGAATAAGGGAAATGGTATTTCTCGAAAAGAAAAACATTACCAAATGGGAACACCTGCATGTGGCGGCCACCGAAACAGGGCTTGATCCTGTGAAATTAAAATCAGATTATGAAACCACCGCCATACAACTTTTTCAATTAGACCTGGAGCTCGGCGGAAAATTAGGGGTGCGGGGATTTCCCACATTGTTTTTTGTTGATGGTGTAAATAACCAGCAACAGGTTTACGGATTTGCCCCCTACCCGAGCTTTGAAGCCGCCGTGTTAAAACTAGATCCCACGGCGCACAAAACAAAATACGATACTACCTGGGCCGGTTTATTTGGCAAATTTGAAACACTCAGCACACGCGAATTTTCTGAACTCGCCGGCCTGCCTAAAAAAGAAAGTGAAACGCTTTTGCAAAAGCTGGCAGATGAGGGTAAGCTTACCCAACTAAATTACCGAAACGGGGTTATGTGGACCAGTCGGAAAAAAAATCCATAGCGGGTTACAACGCAAAACATTCGGTTAACAAACCCATTGGTTACATTTAATATATTTGTTATTAAAACTAACAACTAAACTATTCATCCTAAAAAAATAAACCATGGAAAAACTAAGCGAAAACACCAATGCCTTAAACTGGTTCGAAATTCCGGTAACGGATATTAACAGGGCCAAACAGTTTTACGAAACTATTTTTGACATCCAAATGCAAACCATGGAGATGATGGGCATGCAAATGGCCATGTTCCCCTCACAAAGTCCCAAATCAGGCGGAGCCCTGGTTAAAAGCCCGGAGCACAAACCTTCTAAAGAAGGGGCCATTATTTATCTAAACGGTAATCCCGATTTGCAACTTGTGCTCAATAAAATTGAACAGGCGGGCGGTAAAATTACCATGCCAAAAACCAACATTGATCCCGAAACCGGTAACATGGCTTTTTTTATGGATACAGAAGGGAATTTGGTTGGGCTGCACTCCAATCAATAATGAACGCTTTTGTTTTGTGAAGCGTTGTCGATGATTCAAACAAGCTTTTGTATCCGTGTATTACTGCCAGTAATGGGTGGAATAATATTCTCCGCGACTCCTTGTAATCAACATAAAGTTTTTATCTGCTATTTATTACTCGACGCTAAAACCCAATAACTTTATACATAAAAAAGAAAGCTACCCAAATGGGTAGCTTTTACTATTTTAACCAAAGGGAATTTAATCTGATTATAACGAAACCACTTTCAGCATCTTGCTATTCTCACCTTCACTAATTTTAATATAATGTATGCCGGCAGGCAAATCATTTAATTCAAATTGATATTCGCCAGCTTTGACAGGTTCGTCGCATATTACACGAATTAACTGACCGAGTTGATTCAGCACTTCAATTTTCACCTTTCTGCTTTCTGCCATTTGCAGCTTGAGTTGTGAATGGCCTACAAAAGGATTGGGTTCAATACTGGCGTTGTAAGGGGCGATATAACTTTGATGGATGCCTAAAACACCACTAATGGCCACCTGCATGGTAGAGGTGGTAACACACGACCCGGAGGCAATGGTTAGTCCGACATTGTAATTGCCTAAAGCCGTGTAGGTGTGAATTGCGTTCGCAGTACCGCCAAGACCACCATCGCCAAAGGTCCAGGTGTAAACCTGGCCCGTAGTATTATTGGTAGTAAAGCTAATGGCCGAATTGGCCAAAGGCAACCCATTGTAACCAATAGAGAATGCGATCGGATTTACACTTACTGTTTTAGTGATGGTGCTGTTCCCATAATTATTGGTAGCTACAAGATTGATGGAATAAACACCAGGCGCCGTATACGTATGAACCGGATTTTGCAGAGTACTGGCATTACCATCGCCAAAGTTCCATAACCAGGAATACGGATTGTTTGTAGAAGCATCGGAGCAGGTAACTTTTCCCTGGCACGCGTTTACCTGTGTATTGAAATTACTTATTGGCGCGCAGTTTTGGTTACTGGCCCAGCTGGCGGCAAAACCCGAATAATTTCCACTTCCATCCGAATAAAAAGTAATTAGCATAGAACCCGATGTAGCAGTAAGAGGCGGGATATTACCTGTACCCCAGTAGCCCCCGAGAATCGGAGCGGAAGTATTATTACCATCGTAAATGGTAATGTAATCGTAATTTAATTCGGTGCTAAAAGAACTAAACGTCAACACGATATTCCCTGGGCAATTTGCTTTGATCAGGAAAGAACAATTTTCATACGACGAATAATTGCCCGATGGGCCACCGGAATCATAAATATATCCGCTTGGCGATGAAGTGGACATGGTTCCGGAACACATATTAAAGGACTGCCCTTTAACAGTGACAGAAATAATAACCAAGAATAATAATAGTAGTTTTGTTTTCATGCTTTTTTTTGTTTGTGTAAAGATATTAAATTCACTCCAAATGCCTGAAAAACAGGTTATTTTAACAACTTGCACCTGGAATCTACCGGGTTTAATACACAAAAGTTAACCAAAATCGATTAACTTTTTAAACTTGTTCGCGAAACAATGCTTTACTAATTTTAACTGCGATGAAACCCCTAAACCAACGCAAGCTACTTTAAACATTTGTTGGTTCATGATTGATGGGCGTCCAAAAATAAAAATCACGTACACGCGTTTTAATCTTTTGATGGAATTTTTAGGATGGTTAACCAGTGTGCGCGGTGCTGCCGGTTTACCATTTTGGGACCCGGTACCAATAACATAGGGCAATGCTGGAAAGCACTACAATCCGGCTACACAACGAATGCACTGTACAAAACTGTTGCTGCTTCTTATTTCACTTGGTAGTATTTACCAAACCCGCAAATGGTTGAAGGAAACCTTACAGCGTTAGGAATTTGGATTTTACGCAAGCTACTTGCTTCAACGCCATTAACTAAGCTGTTATGTACTGGTTTGCCTGGGAGTAACAAATAACAATTATTGACCCCCTCAAAAATTAAACAGAAAATTACCCGATCAAGCGTTTGTTAATGCGATACCCTTTTCCCTTTTGCGATTGAATAATACGCTTGCCAAAGAACTGGCGAATGTTATAAATATGCACATCGATGGTGCGTTTATTGGCCACCGCCTCATCTTGCCAGATATAGCCGGCTATTTCTGATTTCGTGAAAAATTTTTCGGAACTATTATAAAGCAATTCAAACAATCGGAATTCTTTGCGCGGTAACTGAAAAGCTTCGCCATTCTTAAAAATCAAATACTTATCGTGATCAATGATTACTTCCTTCTTTGAGTTTTTAAAAATCTTGATGCGTCGGCGTAATAAATTTTTCAAAAACAATTCCATTACGGCCGCTTTATTATGGAAACTAATAAAAGAATCGGCCCCTGAATTAAAGGCGAGTTCTTGTACAAAATCGTCTTGTTTATCAGTATAAATGATAATAAACGGATTGGATTCCATGTTCCGTTGACGGATCTCTTTGGTTAAAGCCACAGCATCGTTGGGCTGTAAATCAAGGTTCATAAAAATTACATCGGCTGTATTTTCTTCCAGAAATTCAAAAAGGTCTTTCTCCTGATTAAAAATAACGATGTTTCTGAAAGAGTGTTTCAACACATCAATCGTTTTAAAAATCCGGTTTATTGAATTATCAACGAATACTATCGAACTACTATTAACACTCATCTTAAGAAGTAAAGTTTAACTTTTAAGTTTAAGAGGATACCAATAGAATGTTAATTTAATATTAATTTAAACCGCTGTTTTAGAAGCTTTGAAAACGAACGAAATAACCGAATAGTGTCGTTATACAGCGCGTTAACTGATATGTTCATTCAAATAACCGATAAACTACGGGCGCGTTATTTTTGAGCAAAAAGCTTATTCACTGATATGTTTAGCAGCGCGAAAATTTTTTCTGTTTCCTGCTGCAGCGCTTTTGTATTAACCGGTCTGCCGTGTTTTAACGCCTTAAAAAAAGTATCCATTTTAAACAACCAGGGTTTGAGCACTTTCAGGTTCTTTTTATTAAGGATGGATTTTAGTTTGGGATTTACACTGGTTTCCTCAATAACATCGTTTACGATTTCCTTAATTTTTTTATCCCTGAATGAATAACCCGAAACATAGGTAGAAAGAATGTACCGGATTATGTCCAGATTGAGGTGATAATTTTTGAGCAGGGCCTCCATTAAAAAGCCATTTTCTTTGCATGCACTGATCCTGTTCCAGGCGTAGGTAATTTTCTTTTCCGTCATAAAACAAAAACGCCCGCTAATATAGCAGGCGTTTTTAAGTATGAAGGACTAAATTTATTTATTCACGATTAATTTAACGGTTTCTTTACCGTAAGATGAACTTAACGTTACAAAGTAAATTCCGTTGTTAAGTTCTTTGGTATTAATGCTGATTTTGTTTTCGCCAGCAGAAATGTCCTGATTTTGAACCGGAGCAGCTACTAACTTACCAGTTATATCAAAGATGCTTACATTTAAACTAGTGGCGTTGTTAGCTTCAATCTTTAACACGGTATTATCTGAAGCGCTTGGGTTCGGGTATAAAGAAACTACCCCGATTTTATTGGCAACTTCCCTTACAGATACGTCGGCACAAGTATAAGTAGTGATAGAGTTAACAACTGTGGTGTTTCCGTTTGCTGTAGTTACCATTAAAGCGGTTGTAAAAGTTCCCACGGTTGAGATGGTGAAAGATGGGCTTGGGATAGCTGTATTTGAGATAACAACGCCTGGTGCCGCGCTCCATGAAAGTGAGCAATAACCGTCAGGTATTGAAAGGCTGGATGGAACAAAATTGATACTTGTAATTACGGTTCCTGTTCCAATACAAGCGCTGGAAGGAATGGTTGCTAAAACCGGCGCTACTGTTTGGATAGTAACTGCGGCGATGGCGGCAGTTGTGAAACTAGCTCCTGATGAAGCGATAGATCCAGGAGTAGGACGGAAGTCTGGGTTAAGGAAATTTGTTCCGTAAGGATTAACCAAAATATTTGCGCTTGAAGTTAAGGTATCATTTGCATTTCCGGCTGCACTAGAAGCTACAAACGTGTTAGAGCCAATTACACCAAAGTTTCCTGCTTCAGTAGCTCTTTGTCCATAACCAGCAAGAATGTTGTTTTTAAATATTAATGATCCATTAGCTGCGTTTGTTTCGCTTAACTGACCATCAATATATAATCCACGGGTTTTGTGATCCATTAAAATTGAATTAACAATTTTCAAGGCCGAGTTCCTGCGGATACGAGCTCCACGACGAAAACCTGGATGTGTAGTAGCGGAAGGAGAACCTCTCAATGGCCCGATATCAGTTACGTTTGAGAAAATAGCGCCTGTTTGCGGCGTTGCAGCAGTACCGTTTGGATCATTATCAGATTCAAAGCCTTCGGATGTTGAAGCACCAGAAGCATCCGCGTAAGTTGGGTCAGCCAACTGAGGATCGCGTACACCTAAACAAAATTGCACAGTACCCCTGAAACCATTGTCTGTATCAAAATTATCATCCACACAGCGGTACGCAATTAAGTGTTTACAGTTAACTGTACCACCAAACCATTCGAATGCGTCGTCGTTAACAAATGAACACTGAATAAAATCAATTTTAGTGCCACTTCCTACAGCGCCAAAAGTTAATCCATTGATCTCTTTATTCGGAGCATAAATAAATCCACCAAATTCAATACGTATGTATTCAAGATCTCCTGAACTTTCTGTATCATTAGCTGTATTAGTGGAACCGTAAACAGTTAAAGGTCCTGGTGTAATCCCTTCAATATTGTTTGTACCACTTGGGTTATTGTTAGTTGCACGGCCCATTAAAATAATACCACCCCAATCACCTGGAGCCCTTGAACCTGGAGCTTGACTAGAAGTAAAAACGATAGGTGACGCTTTTGTTCCAACCGCAATTAATTGCGATCCCTGGGTAACAAATAATCCGGAACCGCCAGCATTATATAATCCTTTAACAACAACACCCGGTTGAATAGTTAATACGGAGTTGCCTGTAACATATACTGGCCCCTGAAGTAAAACAACTTGTCCCGTTGACCAGGTTGTATTACTTGTTATGTTTCCACTTACAGTAACCGTTGGAGCAGGATACACTTTTGATTGAGGATCCCATTCTGTCCAGGTATCTGTCCACATTGGGGTTGGCGCTGGAGCAAACGCTCCGCGGTAGCAAGTCTTCTCCAAAAAAGAAGGGGTTTGAGCAAAAGCACCTGTTAAACTAAGTGCGGTTATTGCTGTAAGTAAACTTTTTTTCATCATGTCAATTTTTTTTGTTTTGTCCGGCAAAGTTCAGGAAGAAGGATGTGTTAATCGTTAAAGTAAAATTAAATTACAATGATCAGTATGTTACCTAAAGGTTAAAGGGTTTATTTAATCACTTAATTTAACAAAGTTTGGTCGATTTTAACCTATTTAGAATTTGTAGGTTAATTGTAATGCAAAAGTACTGCCATAACGAATGGTTCTTATAATATCATCATTTTGCTTATTGAAACGAGTATTAGAATCCTTGTTATTATATAAATACTGTAGTTGTGTTTTGGCAAGTAAATCTTTTGCAGTAATCCTCACTTCCAACTTGTTTTTTAAAAAATTCTTTGATACCTGAGCATCAAGGACTGTTCTGCCATTTTCCCAAATATCAAGCTGTGTACCATAGTTTCCTACCACACTAATACGTTCACCGATTCTATTAACAATACCACTTACACTAAAACCGTTTTCATTATCCACATAAGATAAACCTGCGTTTAAAAGATAAGGCGATTGTCCCTGCAATGCGCGCGTATCAGGAGATCCTTCAGGCTTTGCCATTTTCGAAACATCAACAACCGATTTGATGTATGCAAAATTTGTAAAAAAGGTAAGATTATTAAGAACCTTGCCCAAGAGAGCTGAATCGTTTTTAATAAATGTTCCCAAAATGATTCTATATTCCACCTCAAAACCATAACATTTTGCTTTATCAAAATTTCCGTAAGATATTTCATTCGCGTTTGTCCTTGCAATCTGCTCAATAGGATTTGTAAAATCTTTATAAAACAAAGAAGATGAAAATAACTGACCCCTCCCCGGATATATTTCGTACCTGAGATCATAGTTAGCAATTTTCGCACGTTTCAATGTATCGTTACCTGATGTGTAGAATAAGGTAGTGAAATCATAAAAACCGAATGGAGCAATTTCCCTAAATTCGGGACGATTTAACGTTTGCGAATAACTTAAACGGATATTTTGTTTATCGTTGAGTGAAAAAATAAGGTTTCCTGAGGGGAGTAAATCGACAACCGTTGTATCTTTTGTTATTTCCTTTTTATTAAATTTATACAATTCATCCGGGTAGACTAATTTTTGGTTGTATGATTCGATTCTTGCGCCGATAACCGCTCTAAACCATTCCTTGTATTTGACATCTGCCATTAAAAATCCGGCTACCAATTTAGAAGATGCTTTGTACGAATCCTGCGCACGCGTGCCTTCAGTTAATTTAAACCCACCAACTCCCGGGTAAATTTCACCCATATTTTGACTAGCGAAAATCTGATTTTCGTCCAGATATAACAAACTATCTGCAAAGCGACCAAATGGAGGCGCATAGGTGGTGTATCCAAATTGGCGGGCGGTAAAAACGCGTGCGCGCTCTTGCGCTTGCCCACCGGTTTTTAACTCAAAATTAAAATCGGGTGATATTTTGAATGGACGCGATACATCAAGCTTAATACTTTTTATGTTTTCAGTAAGGTTAGACCAAAACAAATAACCACCATAGTTATTTCCGACACTACTTGGTGAAATGGTGGCTCTATAAATAGTATCTGTTGCAGGAGAACTTGGATCCTCTAAAGTTTTGTTACGACCATAGGTGTTCCGTCGTAAATTTGGAACATCCCGCTTAACATCACTATAGGAACCAACCCAATTAACCCTGATTTTTGGCTTTGCAAAGTAATGATCTCCCATCAGCTGACTGGAGGCTATTTTATTGGAAGTAAACCAAAAGGCCGTTGTTTTTGACAATGTTTGATTCGCATCCGCAAGGTTCCCCTCACCAAACCTTTTAACAGTCATATCGGTTGAATTAATGCTGTATAGATTTTTTGAACTAATGGAGTTATTCGCGTTAATCTTGCAGGTTAAATTTAACAAACCACCGGCCAGGATCTGATAGGTGTAATTATCGTCATAAAAAACGGCATCCAACTGCGAAGCCCTGTTAGGATCATTATTATCGGAAAATGAATTTCTGGAGGAGGTATAAAAATTGTTCGTCTTATTATAACTCACGGAAGCGAGTATCCCAATAAAATCGCGTTCTTTTAGCTTGATATTGTAACCGGTGGCAACCTGAAAAGCTGTATTAGGGCCATACTTATCTTTGTAACTTCCCCAATCGCCACCCGAAATTGATTTGGCTAAATCAGCTTCTCCTTTTTTGGAATCCGGATAATTGTCATTTGAAGGGATTTGTGAAGGAATAGCCCGCGTACCATCATCTAATCCTAACCAATCCTTTTTCCCACCTTTATAATAGTACCTGTCTTTTCCTGTTGTAATGGTATTGTAACCGCCAGCTACAGAAACAGAAACGAAATTTTGCTCAGGAATACTTTTGGTACTTATGTCGATAATACCTCCGGCAAATTCACCCGGCATATCGGGCCTTGCTGTTTTTGTGATAACGAGATTATCCAGCATATTACTTGGAAAAATATCAAACGCGAAAGCTTTTCTATCACTCTCGGAACTTGGTAAGGGCGCACCATTTAAATAGGCGGCATTATACCTTTCATTCAAACCTCTTACAATGGCAAATTTATTGTCCTGTATACTTGCTCCACTTACGCGTTTTAAAACGTCACTCGTATTCCTGTCGGGGGTACGTTTAATGGTTTCGGCGCTAATCCCATCGCTTACACTGGCATTGTTCTTTTGTTGCAATACCAAAGCGGTATTGTTCTCCTTGTTTAATGTAACCACTACCTCCACTTCGGCAAGATCGCCGGATCCTGAAGGGTCGAGTTGAATGTTTACATCCGTAGGATCATTCGCTTTTACTATTACATCCGATATTTTTTTAGTGGTGTATGAAATGTAATTTACCACCAAGGTAACTTTACCTACAGGTACATTATTGATGGAGAACTTTCCGTCAAAATCTGCCGAAGCGCCCCGTTGAGTTCCCTCAATAAAAATAGTGGCCCCCGGAAGAGTTTCTCCTGTTTTTGAATCTAAAATAGTACCGGAAATTCTTCCGGTTTGGGCGCTCACACCCACACTGGCTACAATAAAAATAAAAATCGCTAAATACTTTTGCATGCTTAAAATTTATGGTGCAAAAAAAGCAATCAAAGATGATCGTTACTTAAATTTGATGTTATCAAAAGTTTAACTTAACGCTTGTTTTTTGGAAATAACTTAATATTAAGTTAACTTTATAGGATAGTCCTTTTACTAATTTTACCGCATAATTTATTTGTATGAGCGATCCAGTTTTTAAAATATTGTTGGTAGATGATGAGCCCGATATTGTTGAGTTTTTAGGCTATAACCTGAAAAAAGAAGGCTACGAAATTTTAACGGCGAATAACGGGAAAGACGCTATTGAAATTGCAAAAAAAGAATTGCCCCACCTGATTGTTCTGGATGTAATGATGCCCGATATGGACGGAATTGAAACCTGCCGTGAAATACGCGAACAAAAAGGTCTTCAGGACGTGTTAATCGCCTTTTTAACTGCCCGCAGCGAAGATTATACCCAAATTGCCGGATTTGAAGTGGGGGCTGACGATTACATTACCAAACCCATTAAACCACGGGTATTTATAAGCCGCATTAAAGCTTTGTTACGCCGGTTACAGTCTACCGGCTCATCAGAATCCAACATGGAGTTTGGCGAAGTGCGCATTGATAAAGAAAAACATTCGGTATTTAAAGGAGATGTTGAAATTTCGCTTCCAAAAAAAGAATTCAAATTATTTTCTCTTTTATGTAGTAAGCCTGGTAAAGTTTTTACCCGCGAGTTTATATTGGATCAGGTGTGGGGCGATGAAGTGGTTGTGGGCGACCGCACCATTGATGTTCACATCCGAAAACTGCGCGAAAAGATTGGCGAAAATTATTTTAAAACCGTAAAAGGAGTTGGTTACAAATTCGAGTTCTAACCACCAGAAACGATGGTTAGGGTAGGTAATCCCGCGTGAACCCGACTTTTAAAACACTATTCTTTTTCAAGTGCTTCCTTTGCAGGATTTGTTCCGTGTTTATGGATTTCCTCCACCTCCCCAATAAATGTTGAAACCTTTTGGTTTACATAGGGTCCGCCATAGGCATCAATAACGAGACCTTTGATTCCATCGGTAGCCTCAACGGCATATACAATGGAGTTGTCAGCCGGGTCGCTTTCGCCCTCAAATCTGTAAAAACTATTGATCTTAATTTCATGGGGGAGGTACATTTTTTCATTAGATGGGGCCTTTAATCCCAGCTCTGTAATGATAAAATTTTCAGAATACCCCTGTTCCAGAAGTTGCCTGGTGCAACTGGTCATTGTCGTCATTTCTACTTTTGTGCTCATAACCTTGTTTTAGATAAACATTAAAATTGTGTGCCAAGCCGCCAATTCCACATTCTACACCCCCCACTCATTAAATTTTTGTTAATTGATTTTATAAATTCTGTATATTTACTTTCCCAATCAAATGAAAATCAAAAGTTTAAATAGATCTGCTTCTATCATTTTCCTTGTTTTGTTCTGTTTCCAACTAACTACCGGAAATTCCCATTTTTTTGAGAACAATCCTGTTAACCTACCGGCCGTGTTAATGCCACCTCCGCCCAGCTTCAGTTACGCCAACCCTCTGTGTAAGAATGGGCCCCCTATTGTGCTACCTACCACCTTTGCAAATTTTACCCCCGGGGGATTTTTTTTCTCCTCACCCGCAGGCCTCTTCATCAGTAATACAGCGAGTGGGCAAATCAACGTAACCAATTCTACACCTGGTACCTATACAGTGACCTACTCCCTGGATTTGTCCACCGCAACTGTGGTTGTGGCGCCACAAATTTCTCCTCAAATTTTACCTGGTAATGTCAGCATGTGCCAAGGCGCATCGGTATCATTAACAGTAATTCCTCTTAGCGCTATGGGTTATACCTGGAGTACGGGCTCTAATGCAAACCCGCTCACTGTATCTCCGAATGTATCCACCAATTACATGGTAACCCTTAAGGATAGTTATGGATGCGTTTATACCACCCAAAGAATGGTGAATGTAACCAGCGCCCCAGCCAATTTAAGTGTAAACAACCCTACACTTTGCGCCGGACTTTCCACCACCATAGGTCTTACCAGCGGTACGGTAGCTCCAGGCACTACCTTTCTGTGGCAACCGGGTAGTTACCCGTTTCAAACAGCAAACGTGTCTCCAACAGTGACTACAGTTTATACTCTTAATGTTAATTCTTCAGGCTGCACAAAAACACTTACCGCTAAAGTAACGGTTAGTCCGGCTACTACACCTACTGTTACGTTTAATTACCCGTACCCGATTTGTACCGATGGTGTTGATCCTTTTCCTATAAAAGACCCCGGGTTTACCGAAGGCGGCACCTTTTTCTCTACCGACATAGAAAACTTTCCAATTGATAGCGTTACCGGAAAGATTAGGTTAGCAGAACTTGCGACAGGCACATACCTCATTAGTTATTCAATTGCCGCTCAGGGTTGCAGGCCCGCTGACGTTGGCTATTCGTCCATTACCCCAAGTGAAGTCAGTTATATAACTTATAGCCCGGACATCGAGATTACCGAAGGAAGCGGAACCATATTATTTGCCAGCGGGGCCACAGAATACTTATGGGAACCAGGTACCGGACTTAACTGCAACGATTGCCCAAACCCTTATGCACTGCCCACACAAACTACCAGGTATTGCATCTCTGACCCCACGAATGGTTGCGCAAGAGGTGGTTGTGTAACAATATCGGTGGTTTGTTTAAACACGGGTGATATGTCGGTTCCCTCGGCCTTTACACCCAATAACGATGGGCGGAATGAAAAATTTTGTTTAAAGGGGTGGACTTATTGTGTTACCGATTTTAGTATAAAAATATTTAACCGATGGGGGCAAATGGTTTACGAAACAAACAATCCTGAATTTTGTTGGGACGGCACTTTTAATGGCCAGGACCTAAGCTCAGGTGTTTATGTATATGCTATTGACGCAAACGTAAACAGGGAAAAGTATTCTAAAAAAGGAAATATTACCATTATTCGCTAAATAAAAAATCGCTTGAAAACCTTTAAATTTTTAGCCCTTTGTCTTTTGTTTCACACCACACGTGTGTTGGGGCAGGATTTGCACTTTTCGCAATTCAACGAAAATCCATCGCTGATAAACCCGGCGTTAACTGGTGCGAATGGGTTAAGAGCTTCGCTGAATTATAAAAAACAATGGCAAAAAGTAACCACCCCCTTCAAAACCTATGGCGCCTCGTTTGAAATGAGAAGCGGTGCGACAAAAAAGAAAAAAGAAGAAGATAATTTTGGTTCCAAAACCAAAGAAGCGCCCAAAGCTTTTTTTGCAGGCGGACTGGCTGTATACAGAGACAAGGCGGGTGACGGCATGTTAGGGCTTACCCAAACGAATTTATCTGTTGCCGGTTTTGTACCAACTGGCGAAAAATCATACTTTTCGGTTGGTTTGCAGGCAAGCTATGTGCAGCGAAGAATTGAAACCGGTGGCCTGATATTCCCAAACCAATACGCTGAAGGAGGTTATGATGCAAACATCAATTCAGGTGAAGAATTTCAGAATCAAAATTTTGGTTATGTGGACGTGGGGGCGGGCGCACTTTGGACTTACCGCAACGAGGAACGTGGTCTAAAAGATCACCTCGAAAAAATTATACACATTGGCGGGTCCATCTATCACCTTACCCAACCACAACAGAAATTTTTACTAAAAGACAACGATAAACTTGCCTTTAAAATTGTGGCGCATGGCGATGTGTTATTTAGCATTCCGAATACTCGCACCGCGATCGTCCCCTCGATGTTATTTCAAAAACAAGGCTCAGCTATCGAAATTATTGCGGGAGGCTTATTCAAATATTACATGAAAAACGACACCAAGTATACCGGTTATGTGAAAAGGAACGCGCTATGTGGTGGCGTTTATTACAGAAGTTTTGATGCCGTGATTATTTACGGACTCCTTGAATGGCAGGAACAATTTGCATTGGGTTTGAGCTATGACCTCACTGTTTCCAAACTTTCACAAGCATCTAAACTTCGAGGCGGTGTTGAGCTTACCCTGCGTTATACGCCGCCAAACGCTTATTTGTACCAGAAATAGTGTTTAGAATGCCGACGTGAATAACTCCCTAATGGATTCGGACTCCAAAACGTGTCATCAAAAAAACTATAGATACTCCCCTGGCACTAAGTAGTTTCTCACGTAATCGTTTACACCTTCTTCGAGGCTGGTGAATTTCTTTTTATATCCTACCGAAATTAATTTGCTCATATTGGCTTCGGTGAAATATTGGTATTTATCGCGAATATCCATTGGCGTATCAATAAACTCAACAACGGGTGGTTTACCCATTGCCGCAAATGTGGCATTCGCAAGATCAAGAAATGTGCGTGCTTTTCCACTCCCCAGGTTATAAATGCCATTTCGCGGTTTTTGAGAATATAAAAACCAAATTACTTCCACCACATCTTTTACATACACAAAATCACGAAGTTGTCCTCCGTCCTTATAGTCCAGACGATGAGATCTGAAAAGTTTCACCTTACCGCCTTCATTTATTTGACGGAATGCATGAAAAATAACAGAGGCCATTCTTCCTTTATGATATTCATTGGGACCATACACATTAAAAAACTTAAGCCCATACCAGTTAGGTGGGTTATTTGGTTGTTTTATAGCCCATTTATCAAAGTCATTCTTACTATCACCATATGGGTTTAATGGTTTCAACAATTCTATTTTTGACTCATCATCGTTGTAGCCATTTTCGCCCAAGCCATAGGTGGCCGCAGAGGAGGCATAAATTAACGGAATACGATTTCTGGAACAAATACTCCAAATACTTTTGGTGTAATTTAAATTTAACTCATTAAATAACTCCACATCAAATTCGGTAGTATCCGTACGCGCACCAATATGGATCACCTGATCCACAATGTTACAATTATGATCAAACCACTCTAAAAAATGTTTCCGTTCAATTTTTTGATAAAAGGTTTTTAACGAATAATTATTCTGTTTTCCGGTTTGCGAAAAATCATCCACCAAAATTAGATTATTAATTCCTTCTGAATTAAACTTGGAAACCAGGCAGCTTCCAATAAAACCTGCAGAACCTGTAATTACGATCATACTCAAAATTTCGTTTCAAAGGTAGTAAAAAATGCCTCACAGGATACGGTTCACTATTTAAGACCACACTTTAGTCCCTTCGGTGCAATTAGTGCAAATATCTATTTGGTTGCGACTGCCCAATACCGTACGCCGGAAATTAGTATAAGGTGGCGACCACCAAATGGTTTCAAAACTTTCCGTTTCCAGATTCCCCAATTTATGACTGGCATCTTTATCGAAACAGCAGGGCACGACTTTACCATCCCAGGTTATTACGCAACCCTGCCACATACGCCAGCATTGATCCAGCAGTTTGTTTTTTATTTCGAACTGGCCGTTCTGATTTTTTTTGTAACGAGAATAGCGTTCGTTTTCAGGGATCAGGTGATGGCCGTGCTCAAAATCGTAGATCTGAGCCGTTTTAATTTTAACCTGATTTACCCCCAACTCCTTGCCTAATTCTTTAACTGCCTGTATCTGCCCTTCATTTGGTTTAAAAACTACAAACTGCCAAACCACATGTGGGGTTTTGCTCTTTAGCAATTTTTTTTGTTTAAGAATTTCTTTCGTTCCGCTTATTACTTTATCCAGATGTCCCCCTATCCGGTATTGTTCATATACTTCCTGGGTAATACCGTCCACCGAAATAATTAGCTTGTCGAGCTTACTCAATACGGTTTGTTTCGCGTTTTCCGGAGTTAGATAATGGGCATTGGTACTTGTAATGGTATAAATATTCTGCTGGTTTGCGAAAGAAACCATTTTTAAAAAATCTGGATTTAAATACGGCTCCCCCTGAAAATAAAACGTAAGGCTATGCAAGTGCTTCTTTAATTGAGAGATTACTTTTTCGAACAAACGGTTTTGAAGCATGCCGGTTGGTCGCGTAAATTCGCGCAAGCCACTCGGACATTGAGGGCAACGGAGATTGCAGCTGGTGGTTGGCTCAATACTCACAAAAAATGGTAATCCCAGTTGGATTGGTGTTTTTATCCATCTTGAATAATGAAACCCAATCACCAGTTTAAAAAAATTATAGACTTTGTAAAAGGTCAGCTTCCTTAATATCCGGGTATAATAGTTTATCAAAATGAAACTTCTAAAATATTGTCTTACTTTTACAAAGTTAACTAATGACCAAACAAGTATTCAAAATACTTTTTCTTTTTCTTTCAGCCCTTATATTTGATCGTTGCGCCCAGGTAGGTCAATTAACCGGGGGAGCGCGCGATACTGTACCTCCAAAAATTCTGGAAGCTATCCCTGCTAACCAAAATGTCAACTTTAATTCAAGCGTTATAATTCTGCGGTTTGATGAATTTGTCCAGTTAAGTGATCTCACCAACCAGCTCATTGTGTCTCCGAAACTAGCCACAACCCCGGAAATTGAAGCCGATGGAAAAAAAATCAAAATTACTGTGAAGAAGGAGGAGTTACTTCCGAATACCACTTACCGCTTTTATTTTGGCCAGAGTATTGTAGATATGCATGAGGGCAATCCTATTCAGAATTTTGAGTACATTTTTTCGACGGGCCAGTTTATTGATTCCTTAAAAGTTACCGGCAAGGTTTTAGAGGCATTCAATAATAAAGCCTCCGGCAATGTACTGGTTGCGCTTTATAACAATAAAGAAACCAGCGACAGCCTCCCTTATCTTAAAACACCTGACTACTTAAGTCGTACAAATGAGATTGGAAACTTTGTTTTCAATAATTTGCCCTACGCCTCTTTTAAAGCATACGCCTTTACCGATAAGAACAAAAATTACCTTTACGATGGGGAAACCGAAAAAATTGCTTTTATAGACTCTTCTCTGAATTTAAAATCGGACAGTACGCTCCATTTTCGTCTTTTTAATGAAGAGCCGGCGAAAGTTTTTGTAAAAAAAACGTTGTCTCCCTATTTCGGTCTCGTTCATATCATTCTAAGTAAAAAGACATTGAGCACAGTACGCCCGCTCGCTCCTAATGGCCTTTCTGACATCTACGAGACCAATGCTAACACGCTAAAAGACACGATCTCGATCTATTACCGTAACACGCGTGACACTCTGGGCCTTATCATTGATAACCAGCTTCAGAAAAAAAATGATACCCTTATTATCCCACTTCCCAAAAAAGGAGTTAATAAAAAGAAATTTAAAAATAGCGCACTCAGTCTGAACGGCAATGTTCTCTCCTTTAATTCAAAAGCGAAAATCCACTTTTTAAACTGGATGGATACTTCGCGAACTGATCTGTCAAAAATTAAACTAACCAACCAAAAGGATTCTTCACGTACCCCCATACCTGTTAGCGGCAGGTGGCTCAATGCGACGGTGTTCGAACTAAATAATTTCTTCAAAGAAGGATCGGATTATAACCTTCGGATCGACACGAATGCTTTTTTTGACATTACTTCTGTTCCAAACGACAGTTTATACTTCAGTTTTAAGACTCAAAGTAAAACTGACTTCGGGAAATTGACTTTAAAACTACTTCTAAGTAAAAAACAGAACTACATCATTCAACTTATTAATGATAAAGAAGAAGTTATAAAAGAACAATTTGCGTCTCTTTCCCTGTCGTCCAGTAACTCTGTAACCATTGATATGAGTGACATCACGCCGGGGACTTACCTAGCAAAAATTATTTACGATGACAATAAAAACAAAAAATGGGATTCAGGCAATCTAATTTTGAAACAACAACCTGAACGTGTAATCATTCATCCCAAACAGATGAAAATATTATCTGATTGGGAAATTGAAGAAGAAATTTCAATCCGGGAATAAATTAAAACCAAACAACGTTTTCGAAGATCAAAATAAAATTGTAACCGCTTTTATTTACAAAGAAATAGTGATAGCTCGAAAAGCACTGTAAAATCAAGGCTTACAGAAGCACTCAACAAAAAATGAAAGAATAAACATCCATACTGTGATAAACATTGGTCGGTAATAATCTCGCTATTAACAATTTCAACAAATCTATGTTGAAAAAATAAGTCCTTAATAATTAGATAACAATAAAAAAATTATTTACTTCGTATCAACAAATCTCAAAAACAAAAAACCATGGCAAAAAAAGCAACAGCTAAAAAAGCTACAGCGAAAAAAGCAGCTCCTAAAAAAGCAGCTAAGAAAGCAGCTCCTAAAAAAGCAGCTAAGAAAGCAGCGAAAAAAGCAGCTCCTAAAAAAGCAGCTAAGAAAGCAGCAAAAAGGTAATAAAAGCCCCGCATTAGCGGGGTTTTTTATTTGACTTTGTTTTTGAGATATTCCCTCCGCATTTCCATTCTTCGTTCCTCACAAAATTTTGGTTTATATTTACAGTCACAATTAACCAACCGATTACATGAAAAAAATTATTTACCTGTTTGTTGTTGCCAGCGTTATGTCAACAATGATCTCCTGCAGCGGCGGAAAATCTGAGAACGCTGCCATTATTGCCCCACAAGGAATGAATGTGCTCGAATTAAACAAGTACGGAAAGCCTTTCGCTATTTTTATTCCAGACACAACCAGTGCCAAACTCGAAATAATTCAACAATCCTATGGTGCCCTTGATATTAAAGTCGGGAAAAACTTCGCCATAAGTATTAATGAGCAGGCAGCAGATATTGAATTGCGTAAAAAAGACATAAAAGAAGATGAGGTAAACAAACTAACATCATTTGTGGTGGAAGAACCAACCGCTATTATGTGGGAAAGCGCAATCACACAACCTGAATTTCACTTCTTGATTAATCAAAAGATAGATAACACCGAATACAGCTTTGAAGAAATAAAAGACAGCGAAGTTGCTCCGTTTGGAAAAGAAGCCATCCAGAAAATGTTTGACAGCTGTAAAAACGTAAAAGAAACAAAAAAAGGATCAGATTCCTGATCCTTTACTATCAGACACTATTAGCCGCTAAACTGTCATTTAGCGGCTTTTTTATTGAATGCATCTATTAACAATAATGTTAAAATTATTAACACCCTAACCAACCATAGAAGTTTTTTCTAATATTTGCTGTAATTCAAACTAAAAAACATGTCAGAAGAACTTGAAAAAAATGATAGAGGCGATTTATTCTCGAAATCTGTAAGGGCGGGCAAGCGTACCTACTTTTTCGATGTGAAAAGTACACGCGGGAATGATTATTATTTAACCATTACTGAAAGCAAAAAACGCTTTGGGACGGATGGAAAATTCACTTATGAAAAACATAAAATTTTCCTTTACAAAGAAGATTTTGAAAAATTCATAGAAGGTCTGGACGAGGCGGTAAATCACATAAAAGAAAACGCCCCCGAAATTGAAAATAACTATTCTTCGGGCGAAAACACTGAAGCAGCTAAAAGCAGTTCAGACATTAATTTTGAAGACCTGGGAAATTAATCCTTAAAAGTATTTAAAAGCCGATCAAAGAGCCTTATTATTTTTTTCGAGTAATGGTGTTTTTTGATCGGCTTTTTTGTTTACCCCCTTTCCTCAAAAACAAATAAGTTACTAAAATCGGATTTTTTATTTCAATAAGGCGACTGCCTTCTGTAGGATCATTTTTTTCCAAATGGCATACTCAATGGACGAAGGATGTAACTGATTTGCCAACACTAATTTTTTATCATCCTCCATTTTCCGGGTTCGTAAGAAGCCCGTACCAAAAAACCATTGGTTTTTCCTAATGCCTGCCCGGAACCGATAATGTTAAATTCATTAACTTTGTCGAATGCGACTTTTAGTCCTCGATAACTATGATTCCTTTACCTATAACCTTACTCATCTTGTAGAAAAAGTAAGTGATATCCCATTTGATGTAATTAAAAACGATCGAATTTCAATTGCTGAAATAGAACGTTACGATTTAATTCTGTTGTCACCCGGACCGGGCCTGCCTTCTGAGGCGGGAATAATGCCTGAACTTCTTAAAGTATATCAATCCGGAAAATCCATTCTGGGAGTTTGTCTGGGAATGCAAGCCATTGGTGAAACATTTGGTGGCACCTTAAAAAATCTGGAAACCGTGTACCACGGTGTTGCAACACCAATTACGCTTGTTAACGAAGACAGTATTTTTAAAAATTGCCCCAATCGTTTTTTAGCCGGTCGCTACCATTCGTGGGTGGTGGACCAAGACCAACTGCCGTCAAACCTGATAGTAACGGCCAGGGATGCTAATGGTTACATTATGGCGCTCAAACATACAATTCTTGATGTACGCGGGGTCCAATTTCATCCTGAATCCATTTTATCTGAATATGGGGAAACCATTCTTAAAAACTGGCTTAACCATTAAGATTGTGGGAAAAGTTGTAATTTCAAAACTAAAATGGAACCATCGGTCATAAAATCAAAAAGCTATCAAATTCACATTGGAACGGATATGTTTCATGTAATTACGGGGTTTCTAAAAAAAAACAAGTACTCGTCGTATTACATCATTTGTGACGAAAATACGATGACTTATTGTTTACCAGATCTGGTAAGTTTTTGCCCTCAACTCAGAGATGCCGCGATCATTGAAATTGAAACCGGCGAATCCGGTAAATCCATTGAAATAAGTTCTTATATCTGGCAAACCCTGCTTGAAAATAAAGCGGATAAACATTCTCTGATACTAAATTTGGGTGGCGGAGTGGTTAGTGACCTCGGTGGTTTTACCGCATCGGTTTACAAGCGGGGAATTGATTTTATAAATATCCCAACAACTTTACTAGCAATGGCAGACGCAAGTGTTGGCGGTAAAACTGGCATCAATTTCAACGGTCTTAAAAACGCTATTGGCACGTTCACACAGCCTAAAGGTGTTTTTATATTTCCGGGTTTTCTTACCACCTTGCCACCAAGACATTTTAAAAACGGGTTGGCGGAAGTTTACAAAATTGCTCTGGTGTCGGATAAAAACTTCTGGGACAAATTAAAAACACCTGCCGGTGAAAATACCATCGAGCAAGTTATTACTAAAAGTATTAAACTGAAAAATAAAATTGTATTAAAAGACCCGTTTGAAAAAGGGATTCGCAAAACCCTCAATTTTGGCCACACTATCGGTCACGCTGTTGAATCGCTGCTTATAAACGATTTGCTCCATGGTGAAGCCATTGTTATTGGCATGATCCTTGAAAGTCATATCGCATTTCAAAAAAAGTTAATTTCAAAATTACAACTCATTGAAATTGCCACCACTTTAACCACTATTTTTGCACCTCCCATTCCAATTCATCTTTCAATAGACAACGTTTTGGATATCATCAAAAATGATAAAAAAGTTGTCAATTCAAAGTTCTTATTCGCTCTTTTGGATCAACCGGGCAGTTGTTTGTTTGATGTGGAAGTTACAGAGGCCCAGATTAAAAAGGCTTTTAACTATTACAACGCATTATCGTGATGCTTCAGCTTTCAGCCCCGGCCCATAAAATTAACACCTCTGTTCTGCTTTCTGGCTCTAAAAGTATTAGCAACCGATTACTGATCCTCCAGAAAATACTCGGAATTAAATTACATCTCAGCAATATATCCGATTCCGAAGACACGCTACAACTGACAAATGCGCTTGATCAAATAATTGCCGGGTCAAAAATAATAGATATCGGTCATGCCGGATCAGACATGCGTTTCTTAACTGCGCTTCTTTCCGTAAGTGAATTAACTACCCCCGTCATTTTAACTGGCTCAGAACGCATGAAACAGAGGCCTGTTGGCGACCTAGTGCAGGCGTTGCGAAGTCTTGGTGCTCAAATTAGTTATATGGAACAACCGGGCTTCCCTCCCCTGGCCATAAAGGGAACAGTCTTAGCCGGTGGCGAAATCACGATTGACGCCAGCATAAGTAGCCAATTTATTTCCGCTTTACTTTTAATTGCCCCCGCTTTTAACAAGGGATTAAAACTGCATCTAACAGGTACGGTGGTTTCAAGACCTTATATCGAAATGACCATTGCCTTACTCCGACAACTGGGCATTTTTGTTGAATGCACGAACAACTCGATCTGTGTCCATCCCGGGAACAATACAACTCCAACTTCCTCTTCCTTGATAATTGAATCCGACTGGTCATCCGCTTCCTATTGGTATAGCATCTGCTCGCTCTCACCAGGATCGGAGATTGAACTAAAGTTTTTAAATCAAAAAAGTTTACAAGCAGATTCAATTCTTCCAACATTATTTGAGCAGTTGGGAGTAACTACGCTGTTTAAAGATCAATCGGTATACCTTTCAAGCACTGAAAACAAAGTGCAGGAATTTAATTACAATTTTACCGAATGCCCAGACATTGCCCAAACACTTGCTGTCGTGTGCTTTGCCCTTGGCATACAAGCTAACCTCACCGGGCTGAGAACATTGAAAATAAAAGAAACCGACCGGATCAGCGCGTTAAAAAACGAGATTGAAAAATTTGGCGTTTCTATAACTGCACAAGCTGATTCTCTCTTTATCCCTAAAAATTCCATCTTAGGGAAA
>Ga0075158_10000160_pt1 | contig 51173 bp, 46 predicted proteins | sample JI91814BDNA_FD_70968 | JGI IMG/M metagenome (GOLD analysis project Ga0075158, IMG submission 70968) | Wastewater effluent complex algal communities from Wisconsin, to seasonally profile nutrient transformation and Carbon sequestration -... | ecosystem: Engineered > WWTP > Effluent > Algae... | reverse complement strand
CAGTCTTTACTGAGCTACCAAAGGTGCGATTGTTGCCATGGTTCGGAGCTGGGCAAGGCAGCTTGCGTCGCGCCGGATTAGGGTCAACAGCCTCGTACCTGGGCCGATCGACACCAACTTCCGCCGGTTCCTCCCCGAAGATACCCGAAAGCAGTTTGAAGCGGCTGTTGTCGATGAAGTGCCACTTCAGCGGATGGGCACAGCGGATGAGGCTGCGGCCGTGGCTCTGTTCCTGCTCTCGGAAGACTCTTCCTACGTGTCCGGTAGCCAGTATGCCGTCGACGGCGGAATGATGATGCGCTGATGCGGTGCGGGACGAGGCTGGCGCCATCCGCCGCTGGCAGTCGGTCTTGCTGTTCACCTTCGCCATCTGGCTACCCAGCAGCAGGAGGGATCTGCATGGATGCTGGTTATGGCCTACTACGACTACGCCATACTTGGCTCATCTGACGCGGGCCAGAAGGGTTTGGCGGAGGCGCGGAGCACAGCTGTCGAGGGCAGGCGACAAGCGAGTTGCGTGAGGAGAGTCGTAGAGATGATCACATGCATGGCCGACGTTTGCCACACCCTTCCGATGTCTGCAGGACACGGTGCGTTCTTCGATTGCGCCGTTCCAGCGCAACGAAACGAGCGGCCTCGTGTCGATCGAGCTTAAGCATTTGCGATATGCTGAAGTGGCGGAGCGCTGTGGCAGCTTCCGAAAAGCTGCCGATTCCTTGGCGATCAAGCAGTCCAATCTTAGCCGGAGAGTCAGACATCTGGAGGAGCAGCTTGGGATCGCATTGTTCGAGCGGACCAATGGCGGCGTCCGGCCGACCTTGGCAGGCCGCAACTTTGTCAACGGAGTTCGTCGGGTCCTCAATGAGCTGCAGATCGTCGTCGACGGGGCGAAGGCTGTGGGCCGCGGCGAGGCCGGATACCTGACGATCGGCTTCTACACCTCCCTCTCGGCCGGCAATCTCAGGGCGAGCCTCGTCGAGTTCGGCCGTCGCTTTCCCCAGGTGGAGATCAGCACGGTCGAAGGGTCGCGGAGGCGTTTGTTCGATGGAGTTCAGAACGGCACTATCGACATCGCGATAATCACCGGGGAACCTCCTCCCAGCTGCAGCCAATCAATGGTTCTGTGGAGCGAACGGATCATCGTCGCCCTACCGGAGGATCATCCGCTTGCCGCGAACGACATTATCTACTGGACCGACTTGAAGCGCGAACGGTTCCTGCTGAGCGAGCGCGATCCTGGTCCGGAGATCCAAGACATCCTTGTGGCCAAGCTCTCCTCGCCCGGCGACCTGCCTGACGTCGTCCGGCACGATGTCAGCCCCGAGAATATCAAGAGCCTGGTCGGCGCCGGTCGGGGCGTCAGCCTCATGTGTGAGGCGTGCATGGGGGCCACCTATGCCGGTGTCGTCTATCGCGAAGCCCGCGACGGCAACGGCTCGACCCGGATCGGGTATCGCGCCTATTGGCGGGACGGCAACGACAACCCCGCGCTTCGGAATTTCATCCGGCTTCTGGAGGAGCGCTACCCGCCGGTTGCGAACGGGAACGGCCCGCTTGGCGGAATTTCGCGAACCCTCGATCCGTCGCCATGAAACGCTCGATCATCGGTGCGACGAGCTTAGCGGGATCGATGGCTTTGCCACTTTCGCGGCCAGGCTCGCCATCAGACGAGCGCTCCGCCGTTCCCCTGTCGTTGTACGCCACAGCACGACGCCTCGTCGTTGCACTTGCAGCGGGTGGCGCGCATCGCTCCATGATGGCGCATGGCCCAAAAGCGACATTCGCGCCGGGCTCTACCTGTATGGTCTGGCGCTCCTGAAGACCTCTTCGATTATACCCAGCCGCCCGCGCCGCGTGCGGGCGGGTCGCGCGAGTGGCCCGAGGAGCCGATAAGGGTGACAGACGACTGGCCCGAGATCGTGCCGATCACTGAGGCCGAGCTGCGAGTAATGGAAGGCCACTTTGCCGAGGAGCTTGACGCGATCTTCGGACCGCGCGCTTGAGCATGAGTGAAAAGGCTTGATTTGTTCGTCTATATGACGCACATTGTTAGGTAAACGTAGGCTATGTCAGGAGTGACCCCAATGCCGCGCAAACAGCCCAAGATCGAAAGGGAAACGCCCAATCGCGTCGAACGCCTCGGATTTCGGCTGGATGAAGAGACGAAGGATCTTATCGAGCGGGCGGCCCATCTGTCACGGCGCAAGGTCAGCGACTTCTGCGTGACCGCGCTCACCGACACCGCACGCCGGACGATCGCCGAGCATGAGACGTTGGTGCTGTCCGATCGTGACCGCGCGGCGTTCTTCGACGCGCTGGTCAACCCGCCTGAGCCGAGCGAGCGGCTGGTCCGCGCCCTGGCCGAGCATAAGCGCCGGGTCGCTTCCTGAGCATGGTGGCGTCTCGGCCAGATTTGAAGATCGAGGCGCTCGCGTCGCACCACGACCGGGAGGCCTTTGCCTGTGGCGTCGACAGCCTCGATCGTTATCTCCGGACGCAGGCAAGCCAGGATGTGCGGCGCAAGGCGAACGGTGTCTTCATCCTGGTCGAACCTGACAAGCCGGATGTCGTGCTGGGCTATTATACGCTGTGCGCGACCGGCGTTGCGCAGGGCGACGTGCCGGCCGCCGCCCGCAAGCACATCCCGCGCTATCCGCTGGTCAGCGCCACGCTGGTTGGACGTCTGGCGGTCTCGGAGGCCCGGCAGGGCGAGCGCCTGGGTGCGATGCTTCTCGCCGACGCGGTGCAACGCGCCTATGCGAGCGCGGCCACGGTGGGTTCATCGATGCTGGTGGTGGACGCCATCAGTGAGCGCGCCGCCGCCTTCTATGAAGGAAACGGCTTCGTGCGGCTGCCGGACTCGCTCCGGCTGGTGCTGCCGATGCACGCGATCCAACGATTGGTGGAGCCATGACCGATGCAATACCCGCATCCATTGACGTGACGGTCGCAAGCGCAGTCGCCAAGGCGGCGCTCTATTTGCGCGTCTCGACCGGACGGCAGGCGGAGAGCGATCTGTCGATTCCCGATCAGCGGCGACAAATCACCGCCTATTGCGTTGCCAAAGGCTGGGACGTCGCGGCCGAGTTCGTTGAGCCGGGCAACACCGCCACCGACGACCGCCGGCCGGCGTTCCAGGCGATGATCGACGCGGCGCTGGTGAAACCGCCGACCTTCACCGTCATCATTGTCCACTCCTTCTCACGCTTCTTCCGCGACCAGTTCCAGTTTGAGTTCTACGTCCGCAAGCTGGCCAAGAACGGCGTGCGGCTGATTTCGATCACGCAGGACCTCGGCGATGATCCGATGAGCGTGATGATGCGTCAGATCATGACGCTGTTCGACGAATACCAGTCGAAGGAGAACGCCAAGCACACGCTGCGCGCCATGAAGGAGAACGCGCGCCAGGGTTATTGGAACGGCGCGCTGCCACCGATCGGCTACCGCATTGTCGCCGCTGAGCAGCGTGGCGCGAAGATCAAGAAGAAGCTGGAGATCGACCCGATCCACGCCGACACCGTACGCCTGATCTACAGGCTGGCGCTGACAGGCGACGGCGACCGCGGGCCGATGGGGATCAAGTCAATCACCATCCATCTGAATGAGCGCAACATCCGCACGCGCGATGGCGGCCGGTGGGGCATCGCCTCGGTGCATCAGATCCTCACGCGCACGACCTACATCGGCGAGCATCGGTTCAATAGGCGCGACCATAAGACCCGCGTGGCGAAGCCCGACGCCGAGCACGCCGTCATGGTGGTGCCATCGATCATCACCGAAGCGGAGTATCACGCGGTCCAGGCGGCGCTGAAGGCGCGTAGTCCGCAATGGATGCCGCCGCGCGCTGTTAGCGGCCCAACCCTGCTGACTGGAATCTGCTTCTGCGCGTCCTGCGGTGGCGCGATGACGCTGCGGACCGGCAAGGGCAGCGCAGGCGGCATGTATCGCTACTACACCTGCTCGACGAAAGCGCGGCAGGGCGAGCGTGGTTGTCGCGGTCTGACAGTGCCGATGGACAAGCTCGACCGCGCCGTCGTCGATCACCTGGAATGGCGGCTGCTCGATCCGGCGCGTTTGACGACGATGATGGAGCAGTTGCTTGAGCGACGTGAGGAATGGAATGAACGCCGTCGCGGGCACATCGCGGAGCTGCGCAAGCGCGCCGTCGAAGCAGAAGTGAAGTTGAAGCGTCTTTACGAAGCGATCGAGAACGGCGTAGTCGACATGGCCGACCCATCGCTGAAAGATCGCGTCGCAGAACTCACCGCGGTGCGCGACCAGGCACAGGCTGACGCGGAGCGCGCAACGTCCGCGGTGGAACGGCTCGGGCCCGCGATCACGTCGGACAGCTTGCGGCGGTTCGCGCTCGCCGCTCGACGCAAGCTGCGGAACGAAGATGGAACCTATCGGCGGGACCATTTGCGCGCGCTCGCGCAACGCGTCGAGGTCGTCGATCCGAGCGAGATTCGGATCATGGGCTCGAAAACCGAACTGTTACGCACACTTGCCGCCGCTGCAAGCGTAGAATCGGCGGCTGTTGGCGTTCGCAGTTTTATACCGAAGTGGCGCGGGCGAGGCGATTCGAACGCCCGACCCCGACCTTGGCAATACCCGATCCGTTAGGTTGTCTAAAGTCGGAAGCGTGTCGATGAATTCGACAATTCGCTTTGTAGCAAAAGCGCTTGATGAGTTTTTGTGTGCAGATGAGTTCTTTTGTTTTTCTAATCGGTTTTGGTCGGTGCAGCCCCATTGTGTGCCCCAATTCCACCCAGCTAGACCTGCGACTTGAACGCGTTCTGCTGTCGGTTTCGGCAGGGCGCCTAGCCAAGCTGGTGTGCCCCAATGCTCACGGACGCAAAACTGAAATCCCTCTATTCGTCGCCACCGGCGGAGCGAATTGAACTGAACGACGGGACGATCTCCGGGCTCCTGCTTCGCGTGGGCCCACGCGGCCGGCCGACCTGGACGCTCCGCTACACCGTGAAGGGACGCGGCGGCGTCACCGAACGCGGCAAGAAGCTAGCCGGCCGCAAGTTCTATCGGATCACGCTCGGCGAATATCCGGCCATCTCCCTGCTCAAGGCGCGAGCCCAGGCCGCCACCATGCTGGCCGACGCCGACAACGGCATCAATCCGATCGAACGGCTCGAGAGCGCCGCGACCGTGCGGCGTGGGACCATCGCCGAACTGTCCGAATCTTTCCTCGAACACCATTGCCGCGGCCGCCTTCAGAGCGCCGGCAAGGCCGAATGGATCATGCGGGACTACGTGAACCCGCGGTTCGGCGACTATGCCCCGAAGCAGGTAACGCGCCGGGATGTCATCGCCCTGCTCGATGACCTCAAGAAGCGCGCGACGCCAACCGCGACGATGGACACCCGGAAATGGCTTTCGGTCTTCTTCAACTGGGCTCTGGAACGGGAACATGTCGACTTCAACCCGGTCAGCGGCGTTCGCTCACCGGTCAAATCGAAGCCGCGGGAGCGCGTTCTCAGCCTCGATGAAGCCCGCGCCGCCTGGAAGGCGGCCCAGACGGAGCCCTACCCGTCCGGCTCGCTCATCTGCTTACTGATGCTTACGGGCGCCCGGTTACGGGAGATCGGCAACGCGCAGGTGGGCTGGCTGGATCGCGCCAATGCGTGTCTCGATATCCCTGGCGAGGCCTACAAGACCGGCGATCCCACCATCATCCCCTTGATCCCCGAAGCGATGGAGATTGTCGAACGCATCCCGAAACCGCCGCGAGGGCCGTATCTGATCACCTCGAATGGCGGAAAAAGACCGGTCTGGACGGCGACGCCAGCGGCGCTCGCGCGGATCCGTGAAGGGGCCGAGGCTCGTCTCGGCCGCAAGATCGACCGTTGGACGATCCATGACCTCCGTCGCACTGCTGCCACCCACATGGCGCGTCTGGGCGTCGACGAGATCGTGGTTGAGCGTGTGCTTGGGCACCGGATCGGCGGCGTCAAAGGCGTCTACAACCGCTACCGCTACATCGAGGAAAAGCGCGCTGCGCTGCAACTCTGGGCGTCCGAACTTCTCGCGGAGCCGAGTGCCGCGAAAACCCGTGGAACTAGAAAAGCCCGAGCTGACGCTCATCCGCAGCCGGAGCTCGTTTCCGCTGAACAGGCTTAACAACCGGCTCGGGCGCCATGATGATGGGAGGAGCCTTGACCTGCGGCTTCGCGACGATCTGCGGCTTTGCTGGCGGAGCGACCGTCGCCTGCGGCGGCGGCAGGTGGTACGGTCGACGTTTCGCGACCCACACACGCACGTCTTCGGCGCGGAACAGGTTGACCTTGCCGCCGGGTTTCACAGCCGCTGGAAATGCCTTCGCCGGATCGCGACGGATGTCCCACAACGCGCGCCGCTTCAGCTTGAGGTAGGAGCAGACCATCGCGGTGGTCCACCATTCATCGTCCAGCGGACGGATTGAGGCACTCGGCATTGTCGATCCCTGTTGAGAACCCTCTGAGAAAATCATCTCGCGGTGCGTTTTCCACAGGAGACAATCCATCGTTGTATTTGCGGCGGAACCGCCGCACGAGGCGATGCGCCTGCAAGCGAGGTCTTGATCACGCATCACATCAGATTCCGAGTCCGAGCCCTCTTCCGCGCTGGAGGCTCCACGAGATCGATCGACCGCGTTGAACGCCGACCACGTTCTGACCCGCAAACCGTTCCAGCGCCGGACGCCACGGTACGAGCTGCGAGGTTTGATCCCCGACGATGAGGGCCACCCTTCCCTGCGCCAGGTCGATGCGGCGGGTGTAGACCCCCGACACGGTTCCCGAGCCCAGCGTCACTGGCATGCCAACCTCGCTGGACAGGATCTTTGCTGTCGTTCGAAGCTCGTGCGCTTTCATGTCTTCAAGCGCCTGTCGCGGCAGCATCTTGTCCGCCGCCCCCATCCAGCCTTGCTCGATCAGGAACAGACGCCGTTGTCGAAGCGCGGCTTCAAACTCCCGCGCCAGATGGCCGGCGCCATCAGGTGAGGATTCCTGACCCGCGAGGGCACGGTCGAGATGCGTCGGTCCGGCCGCGGCGATCTGGTTGGCGAGCGGCATGTAGCTAAGCACACGCGGGGCCATCGGGGCACGGACGAGACGCGCGCGCTCATAGGTCAGCACACGATCGAGATGGTCAGGAGCGATGTCGAAGATGCCGTCCCTGCCCCGAGAGATCAGGCCTGCCCGGCGCATGGCCTCCAGCCGCCTGATGTTGGCGGCGACAAGACCGTCGGGGACGTTTGCTTCCATCCGGGCGTGGATGTCAGCCGAGTAGAGGCCGCGATTGAGGCGGGCGACGCGCGCCACGGCCTCGTCTGACGGGCCGGTGCGGGCCTCCTGGGGCTCGAAGGCAATCAGCGCGCCTTTTAGGGTGTCCTCCAGAACCGCAGCCGCGCCGGGTTCCCGGAAACGGGTATAGCGAAGCTCTCCGCGGCCATTCTCGATGATGGCGATAAGATTGTCTGCCCCGTCATCGGAATGCGATAGGCCGACAAGCCGTCCGGATTCCTGGCGGGTCACATCAGCAGCCAGAACCGGCATGCCGGTGAAGGCGCGTCCCTGACGGGCGACGATGCGCGCGACTTCGTCGCTGTCCGCCATCTGACTGAGCTGGGCTGGCAGGTCCGAGGCAAGGCGCCAGCTGCCATCCGGACCGACAGCGGCAAGTCCCCACCCTGACAGCGTGTCGAGGCGGCGCGGTAGGTCGGTGTGTCGGAATGAGCTGCCAAGGCCGCCCGGACCGTCGAGGGCGATGAGCTCCCGGTCGAGCCGGGTGAATGCGCGGGCCCCGATATCCCGGTCGCGCATCCGCTGGAGCTCCAGCGCCGGCCTCGGCCCCAGGATCCGGGTTGCGATCTCCTGCGCATCTTCTCGGATCGCGACCGATAGCACCTTGCCTGGGATGATCAGGTCTTTCCCGTCGGCGCGGATCCCCCGGACGAGGACATGGGTGTGCGGATTGTCGGTGTCCCAGTGGTCCACCGCCAGCCATTGGAGGCGGGTTCCGACATGGCGCTCGAGGCGCGCCATCGTCTCACGGATGAACGGGCGGAGTTCGCCGAGATCGGTGCCATCCTCGGCGCTGATGATGAGGCGGAAGTGACGCTTGTCCGCATGCCAGCCTTGCGTTGCGTCTCTCGCATCGAGCGAGTTGCGGGACTGGTCGTAGAAGCGCTCATCGCCGCCTTGTCGCTCGCGCGACAGGTATCCGATCGTTGCATCAATATGCTGTTCAGATGACCGCTCCTGGCTACGCGAAGGCTCCCGCTGATCGCCGACCTCAGGCTGGTTCTGCCGCGCGGCACCCTCCCGGCCGAGGTAGGCGACATGGGCTCGGAGCGTCTTGGCCTGCCCTGCGACATGGGCCACGAACCTGGCCTTCACCACGACGCGGCGCTGAGTAACGCGGACCGGTCGCGCGCGTGATGCCGACCCCTTTGCGAAGTGCGCGCGCACTGGGGACTGTGCGGCAGGTGCGCTGCTTTTCGGCTTGGATGGTGGCGCACGTCGCGCAGCCGCGCGCACCTGCTTCAGTGCAGGACGAGCGTCGCGCGCTGAACGTCCGATCCGGATTTGGAATTCATTTTCGTCACGCTGCATGGCCTCAGCATCGCGCATCCAAGACGCGTGTCGACAGCTTGCAATCGGTTCGAGAAATTGCGGCGGATCCGCCGCAAACGTCCTGGGGGTTAGAGGCGGATATTCCTATGTGCAGACAAGGCGGTGGGCGTCCACACCGCCGCTCTACCTTAATCTTGCATTCCACCGCACCCACCCCTCCACGACCGTCTCCTGCTTCACCGCGCTTCAGACCTCACGCAACAGAGACTGCTCGTCGAACGTCATCGCACCTGCGGATCACGGAGATCGAATGAGACGAGAGCGACATAGGCCGCTCTCGCTGGCCGCCTCAGATCATCGCCTCATTTACCCGGTCGAGATCGCCGGTAAGGTCCAGCATGGCCGCCAGCTCAGCCTGGATCTCGCGGGCCTCCTCGGCGTCAGTCGTCGTCCGCAGTTCGGCGCGCAGCTCCTCGATGTGGCGCTCGATCGTGAAGGTCTTCGTGAACATCGTCGTCTCCTGTGTTTGAAGGACGATGTCGGCGGGCGGGCGTGATGGAGCGGGTCAAGGGATCGCGCTAAGGCGCGACCGCGCAGCGGCGATGGGGGTCACGATTTTTTTGGCTCTTCCGCCAAAAAAATGGTGGGGCCTCGTCGTCCCTTGAGGCGGTCCATCACGCCCGGCACACTGCAATGACCTGAGCAACCAATTCCCCTCCTGCACGAGCCAAGAGACGACTTGCAGAGACAGATCCGCACCCGCCGACCGTCAGGGCGGCCAAACAGAATGAAGATCCCATGGGGCGGGTTAGCGCTCCGCTCGGCTCCCGGCAGAGTGCGGCTCTTGCCCACTCAACCCCACTGGAGCTGACTGATGCAGAATGATCATCGACCCGACCAGAGCGCCATCCGTACCGATCTAGGCGCCCTCTTTGTCTCGCTTGAACTCAGCCGCTCGACTTGGCTGATCACGTCCCTGTCGCCCGGTGTTGGAGAAAAGCTGTCCAAGCATTCTATCCCGGCTGGTGACGCCGGCGCATTACTGGCTCGTCTCACGCTTCTCAGGCAGAAAGCGACTGCCCGGACAGGGCGTGCGTTCCCGATTATCGTCATACAGGAGGCCGGGCTGGACGGGTTCTGGATCCACCGTGTTCTTGAGAGTGAAGGTGTGGAGAGCCATGTCGTTGACGCAGCCTCGATTCTCACCTCGCGCCGCCGGCGGCAAGCCAAGACCGATCGCATCGACGGCGAGACGCTGGTTCGAACGCTGCTCGCCTACAAGCGCGGCGAGCCGCGCGTGTGCTCAATGGTCCGCGTGCCGACGCCAAACCAGGAAGACCGCCGTCGCATCTGCCGTGAGCGCAAGGCCCTCCTCACCGAGCGGATCGGCCATACCAACCGGATCAAGGGACTTCTCTGCACGCAGGGCGTCTTCAACTACAACCCGCTTCTCCGCGACCGTCGCGCCCGGCTTGAAGTCCTTCAGACCGGCGACGGCCGTCCGCTTCCGGAACGTATGAAGGCGCAGATCAGCCGGGAGCTGGATCGCATCGAGCTGATCATCGCCCAGCTCAAGGCGGTTGAGGTAGATCGCGATCTGCTCCTCGAACAGGAAGAGGCTACCCCGACAGTTCCTGCCGTGATGCTCGGCCGGTTGAAGGGGATCGGCCCCCAGATCGCCACCCTGTTATGGTCTGAAGCGCTGTACCGCCACTTCGACAACCGGAGGCAGGTCGCGGCTTATGCTGGCTTGGCGCCGACGCCGTGGAAAAGCGGATCGATCGATCACGAACAGGGCGTCTCGAAGGCTGGCAATCCCCGGCTACGCACGACGATGATACAGGTCGCCTGGCTGTGGACGCGCCATCAACCGGGCTCGGCGCTTACACTCTGGTTCAAGGACCGTGTCGAGCGCAACGGCGGCCGGATGCGCAAGACCGCCATCGTCGCCCTGGCGCGAAAACTTCTGGTTGCGTTTTGGAAGTACGTCACCAGCGGCGTTGTCATTGAAGGGGCCGTGATGCAGGCAGCCTGACTCGATTTTGGCAATCCCCGGGACCTGATCAGTCCTGACGGATCCAGGCAGACGAGCCGATTGCAGCCATGGCCTAACCCGCCGCAATGAAGAATGGCGTCGTCTACCTGAGCTCAACACCCGTCGAATGCGGGATATTGGTTGGCTGCGACAACGCGGCGACCGGATGTGAGGTTGATCTGGTCTTGGGACCAGGTCCGGCGAAAGAGCTCAGGCCTTGGACTCCGAACTGATCTTGCGAGGTAGCCGATGCCGATCTGACATCCGTTGACACGAAACACCCCATGTGAGGCTGCAAGGAGCCTGCGCACCGGGTCTATCCGGTGCTGCATGGCGGGAAGCGCCGTCGAGCGGCTGGCGGCGCGGAGCGCCCGCAGGGTCGCGCCCGTAGGAGCCGCGCAAGGCGCGGCGGGACCGAGCGTGACCGCCCGCCGCCCTCCGTCATCTTGCCTCCCGGTCCCTCATCGGCAGACCCTCTTGCTGCCCCGCAGGCGCCGATCCAGCACTTGGGGCCTCTATTGGAGTTGCCGGCGTTTGTCAGAAATATGTATGCGGGGTTCTGACAAACCGGCGTCGCAAGCCTTCAAGAGCCGCTTGACGCTCTTGTGTCAAGCGAAGTGGAGATTTGCTCCCCTGGGCGAAGTGAAGAACTGACCCCCCTCTCACTGCGTAGCTGTGCTGTTAGTTTCGAGCGTCGATCCGGCCTTCTGCAGAAGGCCGGATCGACGCTTTTCGCGAAGCCGATAGCTGTCACCGCGTATGGTGATCACCGTGGAATGGTGGAGCAGCCGATCGAGGATCGCGGTGGCGACGACAGGATCGCCGAACACGCTTCCCCACTCACCCACCGAGCGGTTTGACGTGAGCAGCATCGCGCCTTTCTCGTAGCGTCGCGATACGAGCTGGAAGAACAGGTGCGCTGCGTTGGCCTCGAACGGCAGGTAGCCGAGCTCATCGATGATCAGGAGCTTTGGCCGCGACAGGATTGTCAGCTGTTTGTCCAGCGCGCCGTCAGCATGCGCCTTGGCGAGCATTGCGACCAGCGTCGCGGCCGTGACGAACTGGACGCTGTAGTTCTGCCGGATAGCCTCGCGGCCGAGGGCCACGGCAAGATGAGTTTTGCCCGTGCCAGGCGGCCCCAGGAACAGGACCGCATCGCCATGTGCAATCCAGCGACAGGTCGCCAGATCACGTAGCTGTCCCGGGTCCAGCGACGGCTGCGCCTCGAAGTCGAAGCTGTCGAGCTCTCGAACGAAGGGGAACTGCGCCAGCTTGCTGGACATCGAGATCCGGCGTTCATCGCGCCGCGCGATCTCTCGCGTCACCAGGAACGACAACGCCTCGCGCAACGTCATTTTCGACCGCGCCGCCTCGTCGAGCAGTGTGTCCAGCTGGTCCCGGATCGCTGTCAGCTTGAGCCGGTCGAGTTGAACTAGCAACGTATCCATATCGATGGGCTTCTTCACCAGCCACCCCCGACCAGAGCTTCGTATTCGGCGAGCGGTCGCAGCAACTGCGCTCGTTCCGGCTCGGGCGACTTCGCTGCCCGCACGGCGCCCGACGCGCCCGCCACTCCGACCAGATGCGCCCGGTCGACGATGCGCTGGCGGCGACCCTGGGACAGCGGATGATCAGCGACAATGACGCCGGCATGACGCACGACCACGCGACCACCCAGCACCACGACCTGCACGCTTTCTCCGATCAGCCGCCAGGGCACGGAGTAGCTGTTTGTGTCGAGATCGACGGCGCAGTCGGCCTGAACCTTGCGCACCAGATCCCGCAACTGGCCGAATGGCGCGCGACCGCCCAAGGGCTTCAGCGCGTCCGCCTCCTCACTGAAGCGCTCAGCTGGCGCAATGCCGGTCGTGCCATGGATGCGTTGATCAGCCACCTCACGTGTCCAGTGCTCGAGATGCGCTTCAAACGCCGCCCAGCTGGCGAAGCGCCGTCCCGCAATCGCGTTCCGCTTCACATAGCCAACACCGCGCTCATCCTTACCCTTGGTTCGCGCCCGGTAGGGAGCGCAGGCTCGCGGCTTGAACCCCCAATAGCGGGCGAAGGCGTGCAGCCGCGCGTTGAACCGCACCTCTCGTGTAACAGCGTCATGGTGCTCGACCAGCGCCCTCGCATTGTCGAGCAGCACTTCCTCGGGAACACCGCCGAACGCCAGGAACGCGCCCTCCATGCCGGCGAACCAGTCCGCCTGACGCTCGCGGAGCGAGGCCCGGACATGCACGCGACGCGAGTAGCCCAGCGTCGCCACAAACACGTGGACCCGAACCCGTTCCTCGCCGATCCACACCCGCGCTTCGCCGAAGTCGATCTGCAGCTGACGACCCGGCGCAGTCTCGAACCGTACGGTCGCACGCTTCTGCGCCGCCAACTCCCGGCGCCAGCCCTGCACCCGCAGCTCCACCGATCGCAGGCCGATTACGATCCCGTGCTCGGCTGCAAGCTCCTGGCGAATGACGTCGGCGTTGCCGCCATGCCGGAAAAAGCGCTCGCGCAGCCAATCCTCCAGACCATCGAACGCCGTCCGCCGCTCCGGCTTCCGGAACACAACAGGCCCGCTCTCACGAAGATAGCGCTTCACCGTGTTCCGCGCGCACCCAAACTCCCGCGAAAGACGCTTGGCGCCCCAGCCAAGCTCGTGCAGCCGCTTCATCGCGGCCACCTCCTCGGCATCCAGCATCAACTGCCCCTGCATCGACCTCGCCAATGCAGGACTTTCCCCGACGTCTCTCGTCACTTGAACCTCCTCGCGTCCAATACCCGAGGGGGTCAATTCCTCAGTTCGCTAGGGGGTCAATTTCTCACTTCGCCTGACATCTTGCTCAGGACGGTGGACGAATCTAACAGCCTGTCGAGCGCCCCATGACGAAATCGGCTGCCTTGGACGCCATCGACGCGGCCTGGAATATGGCCCGGTTATCCCCTTGGAGAATTTCCAGCCAGGCGCCGAGGTAGTCCGCATGGCGAACAGTGGGGACGACACCGAGCTCGGCGCAGAGAAAAGCCGAGCAGAGTTCAGCGACGAGTTCCTCACGCGCATAAGCTTGGCTACCATGTCGGCCAGAGAAATCGCGGTTGAGACGCGAAGGGCCGCCTGCCCAATGGCCAGCCTCATGCAAAACGGTCCGGTACCAGTTGATCGGCTCGAAATACGCCTGCTGCGGGGGAACCTGAATGAAGTCGTGGCTTGGCGAGTAGAACGCCATCTCACCGCCGATCCGTATGTCTGCGCCCGTCGCCGCGACAACCGCATCGACATGTGACAACACCTCGGTTCGCCCGGGAAGCGGCGGCGCATCCGCATCAAGTGGAAGCCCGTCGCACTGCTCCACATGGAACACAGTGAAGCGCTTCAGGAAGCCAACGCGGCGGGCATCCTCCCCTGACGCACTCGCCTTCTCCTGCTCGGCTTTCGGAATGAAGGTATCAGCGTAGACAACCATCGTCCCTTTCTCGCCCTTGCGCACATTGCCGCCGAGAGCGAGCGCCTGTTTGAAGGTCAGCCAGCGTTGCGAGGGTCTCCCCTGCTCGATCGCGGCGGACCAGAGCAGAAGAATGTTGATCCCGGAATAGGTTCGTCCGGTCGATGCGTTCTGGGGCAAACCAAGCGGCGTCCCTCCTGATGAAGACGCCCATGGCTGGACCCATGGGAAGCGTCCCTGTTCGAGTTCTGCGATAATCCGGGCGGTGACGGCATCGTGAAGCGATTGCGTATTCGCGATGGCGGTCATGGTGACCTCCTTGAGAATCCGGATTGTTGGAAGAGCGAGACAAGGCCGGCGGCTTGGCGCCGCCGGCCAGGCCGTCAGGCCGCGCGCTTGCGCTTCGGCTTCGGCGCTTCTTCGCCGACGATCACCGGTTCGGATTGTGCGTCAGCCTTCGGCTTGCCGCGTGCGAGGATCTCGACATCACCCAAACCGGTCACCACGAACTCGATGGAGTAGCGGGTCTGGCCGCGCTCATCTTCCCAGGAGCCAGGACGGATCTGTCCAACAAGGCGGAGGCGGGTGCCGACCTGAACGGCTTTCTCGATCAAGGAGACCTTGGCCGGCGCAAAGACGGCAACCCGATGCCAGTAGGTTTTTTCATTCCAGTCGCCAGACTCGGCCTTCCAGCGTTCGGACGTTGCGAGGGAAACGATGGCGAGGTGTCTGTCGCCTTTGAGCGGCTTGATCTCGAGTTTGCCGACATTGCCGATGAGTTCGAAGGACGCGCGGTCCATGATGATCTTCCTTGTGATCCCGCGGGATCAGCCCCGCCGGGGTCGCGTTTGCGACGCCCCTCAGGAGCGGCCGGAAAGCAAGCGTAGCGGTGACCGCGCAAGGGGTTGGTGCGGCCTGCAGGACCGAAGGTCCGAAGCCTCGGCCCCTTGAGCGGTCATGCGACGGACGCTTGATGGGCGTGACAAGCAAACGTGTCCCTGACCGGTGCATGCACGACGGGCGAGGTTAGATCGTCATGGCCTGGAAGCTGTCGGCGGACTTACGGCAAGGATAGCGACCAACACCGTAGATCGCGCCGGCAAATTGCCGCGTCGATTTTTGTCATATCAGTCTCTCGGCGCTCCGATCGAACGAGAGACGATGGCCTGTTCAAACGCTGGTATTCGGCAATCGACAGGCCCTGCCCCGCGACCGCCCGTGTCTGTCGCTTTACAATCAAAACGGCGTCACAGCTATCCCACGAGGGCTTGAGCGCGCCCTGCTCATCGCCAAACAGATCCTCGATGGTGAAGCGCTAGAGATACCCGAGGAAGCGGCCAAGGCCGTCCTGATGCTGTCGCAGCAAGCATTCGACACGCACAGCAGGATCCAGGGCATTGATCGTGACTTGCAGCGCTGGCATTGCAGCAATGGGCTGTCGCGGCGGCTTGCGACCATCCCCGGCATTGGACCGATCGGGGCCTCTGCCCTCGCAGCCTCATACCAGCCGTCTTAAATTCTGACTCGGGGGGATTCCCGGGTCGAGGCGAGCGTGATTCCTTCGAGCGATTGAGTCGCATGGAGGGAGGCGATGGCGGTTGCGATCGAGCGGGACGAGTTGTCGGCCGGGGAGTTGCGAGCGGCGGCGCGGCGGTCGAAGGACGTGGCTCAGGCTCGGCGTCTGTTGGCGCTCGCGCTGGTGCTGGAAGGGGCGTCGCGGACCGAGGCGGCTGCGGCGGCGGGGATGGACCGCCAGACGCTGCGCGATTGGGTTCACCGCTACAATGAGGAAGGGCTCGAGGGCTTGAGCGACCGGCAGCGGCCGGGCCGGCCCTCGCGGTTGAGCGAGGAGCAGAAGGCCGAGCTGGCCGAACTCGTCGAGGAGGGTCCTGATGTCGCCGTCACCGGCATGGTGCGCTGGCGTTGTGTCGATCTTCAGGGTGAGATCAAGGTGCGCTTTGGCGTCGACCTCTCTGAGCGCCAGGTCGAACGGGTCTTGAAGCAGCTCGACTTCACGCGGCTGTCGGTGCGCCCGCGCCACCCCAAAGCCGACGAAGCCGCGCAAGAGGCGTTTAAAAAAGTTCCCGGCCCTCGTGAAGGCGGCGCTGCCAGCCGAAGCCCAAGACAAGCCGCTGGAGATCTGGTTCCAGGATGAAGCGCGCATCGGCCAGAAGGGAACACTGACGCGCATCTGGGCCAAGCGCGGCTCGCGGCCGCGGGCCCGGCGCGACACCCGCTATGAATGGGCCTATCTGTTCGGCGCGGTCTGTCCTGAACGCGGCGTCGGCGCCGCCCTGGTGCTGCCTCAGGTCAACGCCGAGGCCATGAACCTGCATCTTGAGGAAATCGGCCGCAGCATCGCTCCCGACGCCCACGCCGCCTTGGTGATCGACGGGGCCGGCTGGCACTCCCCGACCGCCATACGTCCGCCGAACAATGTCACGCTCATCTACCTGCCGCCCTACGCGCCCGAGTTGAACCCGGTCGAAAACGTCTGGGAGTTCCTGCGCGCCAACAATCTCGCGCTGCGAATCTACGAGACCTACGACGCCATCGTCGATGCTTGCTGCACCGCCTGGAACAGTCTCATCGCAACGCCGGCCCGCCTCACCTCCATCACACAGCGCAAGTGGGCGACCGCGTCATGATTTGTGGCGGCTGGTATCAGTCACCGATCCCGGTCAGTTCCGCTCGGGTCGCGAGTTCGCCGCCTGGCTTGGCCTCACCCTGCGTCAGAACTCCAGCGGAGGCAGAGAACGTCTCGGGCGCATCACCAAGATGGGAGATCGCTACTTACGCAAATTGTTGTTCGTCGGCATGATGTCGCTTGTCCGGTACGCCAAAAACAAGCTTAAGAGCGTCGATCCGCGCCTGGTTGATCTCCTTGCACGCAAACCAGCTCGACAGGCTGCAACCGCGCACGCCAACAAGACCGCCCGCATCGTCTGGGCTGTCATTCACCCAGAAGGCGACATTTGAAGAGCTTGCGTTTATCTGCCGGCCTGCTCTAGCATCGATACATGCTAGAGATTGCGAGAATCCGCTGATCGTCTCGAACTCACGGGACGCATAGCCGCAACTGTCCGCGACTGCGTTGAGCGCAGTACCATGATCGGTCGCGTAGTTTGGTTCTTTGATAGGTTCTTCAATATGCAGATTAGACAGGAGCGTCCTTCGGACGCTGCGATCATCCGTTTCATTACAGAGTCGGCCTTCAAGGGTTTGCCTCACAGCGATCAAACGGAGAGCAAGATCATTGACGCGTTGAGGGCTGCTGGGGCGTTGACCATTTCGCTGATTGCGATTCAGGGAGGTGAAGTAATCGGCCACGTAGCGTTCTCACCCGTCGCAATCAACGGAAAAATCGACGACTGGTATGGCCTAGGACCTCTGTCAGTCAGGCCAGAGCATCAGAAGAAGGGCGTCGGCCAGGCTCTTGCCCGCGACGGCCTTCACAGGCTCATGTCGATGAAGGCAGCTGGTTGCGTTGTCTATGGCAACCCGAGGTACTATGGTCGCTTTGGATTTGAGAGCGATACAGAACTCTACTATGGCAACGTGCTGTCCGGATATCTTCAGCGCGTAGTTTTCAGCGGCCCTACACCGAGAGGCGAAGTCACCTACCTGTCCGTCATCAGATAATTTGAGACCTGTGGCTGCCTGATGTTCAGGAGGTTCGGCTCATCTGGTTTGAGTTAAGCAGCGGCTCTGGCGTGCTGCAAGCGCCGTAGTTTCATTGTCTTCCTTTTCGTCTTCTCACGTTCAAGCAGGATGGTGTGGCCGCGCCCGGTGTAGACGTCGGCGGGCGTCAGGTTGTTCAGGCTCTCGTGGTAGCGCTGATGATTGTAGTGGCCGACGAACGCGGCGATGTGCGCTTCGAGGTCGCCGGGCAGGAAGTAGTTCTCAAGCAGGATGCGGTTCTTGAGCGTTTGATGCCAGCGTTCGATCTTGCCCTGGGTCTGGGGATGATAGGGCGCACCGCGCGTGTGCGGCATGCCCTTGTCTTCCAGATACTCAGCCAGATCACCCGAGATGTAGCAGGGACCATTGTCAGACAAGAGCCGCGGACGATGCACAACATTGGCGTGGTCGAGTCCGGTTTCTTCGAGCGCCAGGTTCAGCGTATCCTGAACGTCAGTCGCCGCCATGCCGGTGCAGAGCTTCCAGGCGATGATGTATCGCGAGAAGTCGTCCAGGATGGTCGAGAGATAGAACCATCCCCAGCCGATCACTTTCAAGTACGTGAAGTCAGTCTGCCAGAGCTGGTTCGGCGCAGTTGTCTTGTCGGTAAACTCATCGGCGGCTTTCATGACGATGAACGCCGGACTGGTGATGAGGTCATGCGATCGCAGAAGCCTGTAAACACTGGCCTCTGAGACGAAGTAGCAGCGTTCATCCGTGAACGTGACCGCAAGCTCTCGCGGGCTGAGCTCCGGCCGCGCCAGCGCCATTTCCAGCATGTCCCGGCGCACGTGATCGGGGATGCGGTTCCAGATGCGCCCCGGATGGGACGTGCGGTCTTCCAGGCCGACTTCGCCGAAGCGACGATAAAGGTCGTACCAACGATAGAAGGTCGGGCGAGAGACCCCAAGCTGCGCCAGCGTGCGTTTGACCGGCAGGCTCGATTGCTCGACGAGCCGGATGATCTCCAGTTTTTCGGATGCGGGATATCTCATTCTGGGTCGCCCCCATCCGCGATCATGCTTTTTTTGAGCAGGCGGTTCTCCAGAAGGGTCTCGGCGAGCACCTCCTTCAGGTCGCGAGCTTCACGCTTCAAGCTGACGACTTCGCCGGGCGTAGCCTGACGCGCCGTGTCCCCCGACAAGCGCTTCTTGCCGGCCTCCAGGAAGTCCTTCGACCAGTTGTAATAGAGGCTCTCGGCAATCCCTTCGCGCCGACAAAGCTCGGAGATCGAACTCTCTCCGCGCAGGCCGTCGAGCACGATCCGGATCTTCTCTTCAGCCGAAAACTTGCACCGCGTCTGGCGCTTGATCTCTTTGACGTGCCTGTCGGCCGATCCGTTCGGCCCAGTTCTCTGTCTCATCGCGTATCCCTTCAAGGATTACGATGAGCCAAAACACTCCTTTAGCAAAACGCCGCTGTTGTCTCAAAGGCCGTGACGGGGAACACTGCCTTCAGCGATGGGGTCATCGCTATCATCATCACGATCATGGTGCTTGAACTGCGTGCGCCCCAGGGTCACGAGCTACCAGACCTGGCCGCCGCGACGCCGACCTTTTTGAGCTACGCGCTAAGTTTCATCTACGTCGCGCTCTATTGGCTCAATCACCATCACCTCTTGTATGCGGCGGAGCGTGTGAATGGCGCGATCCTGTGGGCCAACATCGTCCTCTTGTTTTTTCTTTCGCTCATGCCGTTCTCGACGGCGTGGCTTGGCGACACACATGGGGCGCGCTGGCCGACCATTGTCTATGGGGCTTCGCTGCTGGCGCCGGCGATCGCGTATTACGTCTTGCAGAGCCTCTTGATCAATGCGCATGGACGAGACCACGCGCTGAAGCGCGCTGTTGGGGGCGATGCTAAGGGAATCGTGTCCTTGCTCATCTACGTCGTCGGCCTCGCCACTGCCGCGCTCGCCGATCCTCTCTGGGCGCAGGCGTGCTTTGCCTTCGTCGCCTTGCTCTGGGTTGTTCCCGACCAGCGCATCGAACGTGAACTTTCCAAGCAGATTGCGCCGGACACGAACTAGCGCTGAACGCTAGCCCCACCCGAGGCTCTTTCGCCCAGGTGATCATCTCCGGTACAGCAGCATGCCGCCCCCCCGCGAACGACACAAATTCCATAAAACTTCACGCAGCGAGACCACCCGCGGTTGACACTCTTCGCTTAAAGTCATGCTTCGTCACAGCAACCAATCACAGATACGCATGTCCAGGCTTGCTCTCAAGAACGCTGCTACGGATCTGGCGAACCTCGCCAAGATCTGCGGCTGCGTGGTCGTTTGCGTTTCCTGTCTCGGCATATTTCGCGCCGCCGCCAGTGGCGCGCTCATAGTGCTTTATTGATCCTTACTGACGCGCTGTAAATTCATCGATTGATTACGCTTGGTCGCTAGCGTGGTCCTGCGGTCGCGTGATCGCGGTGAAATTTTCGCGACATGTCCGCCTCAGCAACATTCGGCATCGAGCGCACTAAGACGCTCAGCGCGCTAGTCGCGCTGTTCACGATCGCCGTGCTTGCATCGACGCCGGTCGACCTCAACGGACAAGTCACGCTCGCAGTTGCAACCGCCTGCGTTTTCGTCACGATGACGTGGGTTCAGCCGGCGGGCGGGCCACTCCGCGTCTTTATCCTGCTGCTCACGCTGTTCACCAGCACGCGCTACATGCTGTGGCGTGCGTCCGAGACGATTCCGTTTTCGGATCCGGTGTCGCTGTTCTTTGCGCTCGCCCTGTTTGGCGCCGAACTCTACGGCTTCGTGATCTTGCTGCTGTCGATGTTCCTTTCGGCGGATGTCGCGGATCGCAGGCCCGTGCCGGCGCCGGTGGGCGCGACAAAATCGCCGACGGTCGACATTCTTATCCCCACCTACAATGAGGATGAACAGTTGCTGGAGGTGACGGTCCGGGCGGCTATGGCGGTCTCCTATCCGGCGGGACGATGCAGCGTCTACCTTCTGGACGATGGTGGCACTGTGGCCAAACGCACTCAGATGGACCCCAGGAAAGCAGCCGAGGCGGAAGAACGGCATCAACGGCTACAGCAGCTCTGCGAGCGGACGGGCGCCACCTATCTCACACGCGAACGCAATGATCACGCCAAGGCGGGAAACATCAACGCCGCGCTGACGCAGACATCCGGCGAGCTGATCCTGATTCTGGACGCTGACCATGTACCCACGGCGGATATCCTGCTTCGCACGGTCGGGTACTTCCTGGCGGACCCCAAACTCTTCCTGGTGCAAACGCCGCACTTCTTCCTCAATCCGGACCCGGTCGAGCGGAACCTCGACACGTTTGACCGGATGCCTAGCGAAAACGAGATGTTCTATTCGGTCATTCAGAAAGGCCTGGATGGCTACAACGCCTCGTTCTTTTGTGGTTCGGCTGCAGTGCTCCGGCGCAAGCACATCATGGAGATCGGGGGAATTCAGGGCGAAACAATCACCGAGGACGCCGAAACCGCACTCGAGCTTCATGCGCGCGGCTATCATAGCGCCTATGTTGCGCGCCCGATGGTGGCTGGACTTTCGCCGGAGACGTTCTCGGGTTTCATCGTCCAGCGCATGCGCTGGGCGCAGGGAATGGCGCAAATCTTTTTGCTCAAGAACCCACTGGTCAAGACTGGGCTGACGCTGGCGCAACGGCTTGGCTATCTCAATTCGTGCTTCTTCTGGTTCTTCTCGCTAGCGCGTATGGCCTTCATCCTCACGCCACTCGTGTACTTGATCTTCGGCATCCAGATCTACGCGGTGGGCGTGGAGTACTTCCTGGCGTATGGTGTGCCGCACGTCATTGGCGCGCTGCTTCTCACCAGCATGCTTTACGGCGGAAGCCGATGGGTGTTCGCCTCGGAACTTTACGAGATCGTCCAGGCCGTGCATTGCTCGGGCGCGATCCTGCGGGTGTTCCGCAATCCCCGCGCGCCGACATTCGACGTGACGCCTAAGGGTGAGTCGCTCGAACGCAACTTCGTCTCGCCGCTGGCGCGGCCGTTCTACATCCTGATCGCGGTTGTCGGTCTTGCGGAAGTGGCGGGCCTTGTCCGCATGCTACTTGAACCTCAGATAGCCGGCTACATCGTCGTCGCACTGCTGTGGAACACTTTCCACCTGTTCCTGCTGATCGGCGCACTTGGCGCGCTCTATGAACGCGCCCAACGCCGCGTGTTCCCGCGCATTGATCGCGCCGCCTCCATCGAACTGTCAGGCGCCTCCGGACGGCTCAGCGTGCGCATGACGGATATCTCGGTTACCGGGATCGGCGTCGTCGCGGACGCACTGTCTGCCGAACAATTGTCGCCTGGCTCAGTGGTGCGCATCGACGCCCGTCTGCTGGGCGCGGCGTCCCACTTCCCGCTCGATCTCTACGTCCAGTCGATCGTTCGTCAAGGCGGCGAAGCGGCCGTCGGCCTCCGGTTCGAACTCAAGACCGCCGCCCAGTGGCGCACCGTCGTGGCGCTTGTCTACTCGCGCAGCCAAAACTGGCGCGCATTCCAGGACAAGCGCGTGAGCTCGCGGGGCGTCATCGGCCAGATCGGCTTCCTCGCGCATCAGGGCGTCACCGGCGCCCTCGATCACCTGACCGTCATTCGCAGCAAAGTTTTTCGCACATGAAACGCCTGTCCCCTTCCCTGCTGATGACGTTTGTCGCCACCGGATGGCTTGTCGCTCCTGCCGGCGCCCAGGACGTCTTCGCACGCAGCGCTCCGCCGAAGGCGGCCACCAGCCGCGATCTCGCGAACGGGACCAGTCAGTTTGCAGCGCCGCTCACGACGCTGCGTGCGCAACAGGGTAGCATGCGTCTTAACGGTGCTTCGGCACGCGAGGATCTCTCATTCGCGCTCGCGCCCCAGGCCGATATCAAGTCCGTCCGACTCGTCCTGCGTCATGCAACCAGCCGCGCCCAAGCCTCCACCAGCGCCCATCTGAGACTTTCGCTGAACAGCCAGTTCGCCGCCCAACTGGACGCGGCGACAGGGCTGACGGGGGCGATGGATTCAGTGTCGATCGTTGGCGGCTTCAAGCCCGGTTTCAACACGCTCGGTTTCGAGGCTGTCCAGCGCTACACGTTTGACTGTCAGGACCCGACGGCGGATGAACTGTGGACGGAGATCGATACTGAACGCTCCAGCCTTGAGGTGAGCTACCAGCGGCGCAAGTTCGCTTGGACTCTCGCCGATCTCGACCGTTTCCTGTCGCCAGGCGTCGGCGGCGTCGAACATCTCACGATCGTTACGGCAGCCGGAGAGCCGCGTCGCGCGCAACTCACCTGGGGCGCCTTGTCGGCCCAAGCCGTCACAAATCGCCTTTCGTTCAAGCTACCCGAAATCTCTCATGCCTCGGCCCGGGCGGTTTCCAGTAGCGTTACGGGATCGCCGGCCCCACGCCTTGCGCTTGCCAACCGCGATACCGACGTCATCATCGTTGGCACGTTCGCGGAAGTGGGAGCCCTGCTGGCGATTGATCCCCGTACAGTGGACAAGGAAGAGGGCTATCTCGCCGTCGGGCCCTCCCCGCTTGATCCAACGCACTTCGTGATCGTGGCGTCCGGTCACACGGACGAAGCTGTCACGCGGGCTGTCCTGGCTCTTGGCGTCACCGGCTTTCCCCTGGCCGACGCCACAAGCATGCAAATCAGCGAACAAGATGCTCCCAGAGGCTTTGCGCTCAGCGCACACGGCCCGCTTCGCACCGGCGCGACCTACACTTTCGAGCAGTTGGGCTTGGCGTCCAAAAGCACAGTCGGTGAGGAATCGGCCGCTTTCGACCTGTCGTTCGAACTGCCGGCCGACTTCTTCGCACGCGAAAAGGATGAGATCATTCTATCGCTGGACTTCGCCTATGGGGCAGGCCTTGAGCCGGGCTCCGTCCTCAATCTCTTCGTGAATGGTATATTCCGCCGCGCCGTGGCGCTGGCCCGGACGGACGGTGAAGCCGCTTCCGGATACGAACTTCGACTGCCGGCGCGCAACTTCCGTCCCGGGCGAAACACCGTTCGCCTCAGCGCCGAACTCGCCCGCGTTCAGGCCGGCGCCTGCGCGACGCGCAACAACAGGAATCTTGCCTTTGTGTTGGACGGATCATCGATGATCCAGGTTCCGAATTCACCCAGCTATGCTGAGCTGCCAAACCTCGCACTCTTGAGCGAGACCGGCTTTCCGTTCTCCGCAGCCTCGACGGCGCCGTTCGCAATCCGGGCGGCCGATCATCGCAGCGAGACGCTGGCAGCCGTGTGGACCCTCGCGGCAAAGCTCGGTCAGACTCATGGGGCGTTGTTTTCCGGCATAGACTTCGACTTTGGGGCCGAGCCGGCCAAAATCCATACGCTGATCGTGGGCGCCCGGCCCGCCGTAAGAAACCTCATCGACGGCCCAATCCGGCTTGCGCTGAACGATCCGAAATTCCCGGACGACATGTCCGGCGCCCATCTTGTGCGCCTGCGTCAACTGTCCGACCTCGGTAGCAGCGGCCTGATCGCGTCGGCGGAAAACGCGTCCCATCGCGGCCAGCTGGTGACAGTTGTAACAGCCCAAACAAGCGAGGCGCTGTTGTCATCCGTGCGTCATCTTGTCGAGCCTACGCACTGGAGTCAGCTAAGGGGCAGCGCCGCGGTTTGGCGCGAAGACCCGTCAACCGTTTCGGTCCAGCCTGTCGGCAAGTCCTTCTTCTCGGGCGACGCTTCGAGCGCCGACCGCGTCGCACTGCAGAATGGGCAATCGCCCTGGCGCTGGGTGCTGACGCTTGGAGGCCTGATTTTCGCCGTCGCCGTGGTTCTGGCCGGCATCGCTCACTACATGCGGCGACGGAACCGGGCACAGTGACGATCCATTTGCCTTTCCTGCGCGGTTTGCGCCAGCTTGTCGTGGTCGCTGTTGCTCTCGCAATCGCGCCGCTAGCTGGCGCGCAGGCCGTAATGGAGGTGAACGTCACGCGCCTCGGGATTCCGGACGAAACGCCTGACGCAGCCCGGTCGCCGGATCAACCGCAAAGGCTTGCACCGGCCTCGCCCGCGAGGGAATCGCTTCGCGCGATATGGAACACGCTGGCGACTGGCGACTGGCACATGGCGGAAACCCAGGTGCTCAGCCTGCGCACGCGCTATCCCGCCTGGCGACCGGATGACAAGCTTTTGGCGGCGATCACCCGGGGCCAGCGTGACAGCGGCCTGCGTGATGCCTTCGCCACCCGGACCTGGACACAGGTGCTCGCGCTCGCGCCGGAAGCGCCCGCATGCGAAGATGACTACGCCATCTGGCTGCGTAGCGAAGCGCTCACCGCCCTCGAACAGCAGAAGCCGCTTCTTGCCTTTCACACCTACCTGTTTGCGACGTGCAGCACGCCAGCACAGCGCTCCACGAACGTCGAGCGTGCGGCGCGCCAGCTGAATCTTGACGGCCTGGATCGGCTGCTGGCTACGGCGACGGCCCCAAACCATTCGCCGCCGGCTCCAGCAGAGCTGGCAACGCTTCGCGACGCGCGGCATGAGGCCCAGTTAAAGCAGGCGATCGCAGGCAAGGCCTGGTCAGACGCGGCGATTCTCGCGTTCGACTCCGGCCGTCATGATCTTGCCCTCACCGCCGGCTGGGCGATCCTGGAATCGGACGCAGCGCTGGCGCGCGCGCTCTTTCACGAGGCAGCCAAGCTCGGTCCAGACCAGGAGGCAAGGCTTGGCGAGGCGCTGGCCGGCTTGCGCCTGAACGATCCCGCACCGGGGCTGGCGCTTCTCGCGCTCGATTCCAACGTCACTCGCCCGGATGATATTCAAACTCGCCAGATCTCCGTCGCTGCGGACGCCCTTGTACTCGCCGCCGCGCAGGCCCGCGCACACAAGGACTGGAACGCGGCCGAGGCGTTCGCTGCGCGCCTGCGCGACCTCGGCGTCGGGTATTCCAGTGATGCCGATCGCATTGTTGGAGAAACACTGCTTGACCGCGCGACCGGCGCTTTCGAAGCGAGACGGTTCCGAGACGCATTGGGATGGGCGCAGCAAGCGTCGGCTTATGCCGGCGTTGCTCGACCCGCACGGATGCGTGAGGCCTGGACACGCCTTGAGCTTGGAGAGGCTCGGTCGGCGGAACTCGCGTTTCGCGATCTCTACGTCCAGTCCGCCGATGCGGAGAGCGCCGAGGGCCTTGTGCTGGCCGCTGCACGCGAGGATCGCCTCGACGAGTTGACGACGCTCGCCAGCGCAGGGCAAGGCCCGCTTGCGCCCGCGCTCGTCAATGGGCAGGCAGACGCCGCGATCGCGCGGAAGGACTTTGCGACAGCGCAACGCCTGGCGCCATCGCGGCATCAACGGCTGGCTGGTGTTGGCGCGCCATGGGTCGAGCAGACAACCACCGCCCGCCTGCCCCGCAACTCAGCAGGCGATGGGCGGTTCGAGGCGCAGGCGGTGCGTGTTTCGACCGGCTTCGCCTACGGCGGGTTCTTGCTGGAAGCCGGCGTTACCGGCCTGGCGCTCGACTCCACCCTTGGCGGCAGGACTGAGCACGCCCTTCCCTATTTCGCCGCAGGCACGGAAGGCGCCATGCGACTGTCTGTCCAGATCGCCGAGGCGCCAGGCCGCGCAATCGGCGGAGCGCCGCTCGTCGCCGAAGCATCCATTGAAAGACGTGCAACGTGGTGGTCCGTGGCAGCGCGCGCCTTCGCCACGCCCAAGGACGACTCGGCGACCTCCCTGGCAGGGCGGCGTGATCCGGCGGGAGGCGCAGGCTGGGGCGCCGTGATCGAGACAGGTCTTGAAGCGCGATCCAGCATCGCGCTTGCCCCCGGGGTGCGCGTTACGGGCGGCGTGCTTGCATCGCGGCTGACAGGATTGAACGTCGCCAACAATGATCGCGTGCGTATCGACATCGGTGGAGCACAGACGCTGGATGCGCCGGGTTTTGACTACATCGCCACCGGCCCGTTCTACCAGTTCGACAGCTATGCAAGGAACACCAACTTCGAGACGCGGGGCCATGGCGGGTACTTCAGCCCTCAGGAGTTCCATCGCGCCGGCTGGTCGCTGAACCTCCAAACCGCCGAGATGCAAGACTGGATGCTGCGCCTGGATGGATCGCTTGCCTATGAGATGACGCGGCAATCTAGCGCCCCTGTCCTGCCCTTGCAGAATCCTTTGGGCGCGCAGTTTGCATCAAGCGCGTCCTCCAGTGTCGCTGGCGCGGTCCGCGCTGAGGCCGCCTATCGCGTCAGCGCGAACTGGACGGTCGGCGGATGGGCCGCCGCCAATGCCTCGACCGCCTACAGCGACGTGCAGCTCGGGCTTTCCTTGCGGTTCACGCCGGAAGGCCGGCGATCCGTTGTAAGCGGCGACTTTGCCGGCCATGGCCGCGGGATCTGGTGACGCCATGCAGCCATCCACCGCCTCGCAACTCTCGCAGCCGCCGCCAACAGCTTTTGTGCGGCGGGTCAGCGATCTTGCCGATCCGAAGCTGATCGGCGCCCTCCGGCGCGCGGGCGGCATCGGCCTGGCGATCGGTTTGGTGGCGCTGTTCGCCGTGATGTCACAGAAGACGCACGAGGTTGACCGGAGCCGGCTCGCGGTCGCCGCACAGTATGGCGCCACGCAGATCGAGGCAATTCTGGCGAGGGCTGAAACCGGCGTCCTCAAGCATCGCGCCGCGCTTGACGCAGCACTTGCCCCAAACGCGACAGACGTGGAACGGCTGGCGGCGCGCCGGGCCATCGTGGAAGCTGCGGCTGACTCACCGATCCTCGGCGCGACCATTCTTGACGCTTCCGGGTCGGTTGAGCTCGATGTCGGCGCGGTCGATGCAACGGGCTTCGGCCCGGTCATCGCGCCCTTCCGGTTTGAAGACGCACGCCGCATCGACCAGCGCGCCCGTCTCATGCCTGCGCCTGAGCGCAACGCACTCCTTCTCGCCATACCGATGGACGCGCCTTCTCCGCGCACGCTGGTTTTGGCGCTTGATGCCAGCGTGTTCACCGACAGTCTCGTGCTTGCGCGCAACACAGCCGCCAAGGCGCCTCTTGCCTTTCTGTCCGACAGGGATGGCCGCCTGATCTTGGCGTCGGGCGCAGACGTCTCGCGAACGCGCGTGGTTGTTCCAGCAATGCCCGCGGAACATCAGTCGATCGAGGACATGGCTGTTTCCGAACTCGCCCGCGAGTCGGACGAGAGCAATTCGGAAATGGCATCTGCGCCGCTCGCAAGCGGACAGCTGGCGGTTCATGTCATCGGCGCAAAAGTCGATGTATGGCGCTTGACTCAGGAGAACTGGCAAGTCTTGGTCGCTGCATTCGCCCCCATGTTGCTGGCGCTGATCCTAGCGGTTTCCATCGTGCAGAATGAATGGCGACGACGCGATCGACGGGCTAACACATCCGCCGATGCCGTAGCGCGAGCGGAGATCGCGGCCGATCTTCTCGATGCTGGCGTCCTCGAATGGCGAATTAGCGACTCAGGCCTTTCGAGCTCCGAGGGCTGGCGCACGCTGTTCGCCGAAGGCGCAGCCGTCGCTGATGAAGACATCTCGAACTGGTTGAGCAGAATCCATCCTGATGACGAGGCTGCCGCGCGCCAAGGCTACCAGAGCTTGCAGGATGGCGAGCGTGACACACTGAGCCAGATGCTACGGGTACGCGGCTCGTCGGGAGCCTACATCAAAGTACAAGAACGAGCGCGCGTGCGCCGCGGTCGAGACGATAAACCGGTCCGGATCGTGATGGTTCATACCTTGGTCCATCGCGATCCGCTGACCGTCCGCGAGTGATCCGGCGCGCTGACAGCTCAACTGAGAGAACTGTCAGGGTAACTGGGTGAGGTTTTGCTGGGCTTTCGGCGAGCTTGCAGCAACTACGCCGCCGCCCTGCTCAAGACAGATTCCGAGCGCGCGCGCAGAATCCACGCGGCGCGATCTCAATGACCGCTAGGGCTCAGGCCAAAGGATCGAAAGCTCAAAGTCAGTATGCGAGTGCGATCGAAAACCTCGAGATGATCCTGAGGAGCCAACCCGTGGTCACGCGCTGGCGGCCTTGGAAATTGGCGTCGGCGCTAGCGCGCTTAATATCGGCTCTAAAACCTTGACCTTTTTGCGCGCGAGCGGCCCGCTATACTCTTGGAAACATGAGGCTGGCAACCAAGACGCGGGTTTTGAAGCGGTTGCGGTCAGCCGTTCAAGCGGTACCCGGCGCCCCGAACTGTCTTGATGACATCGCGCACGCCGGCTGCATCAAGTTTTCTTCTGAGGCGACTAATCGCATGCTCGACGGCCGCAGGAGCAATTTCGTCGCCGCCCATTTGGTCGAGCAGCGATTCGCGACTGAATACGCGCGCTGGTGCTTTCAGGAAAACGGACAACAAGACGATATCCTGGGCCGTTAAATCGATCCCATGACCATCGACCAACGCTTCATGGCGCGTCAGGTCCAGTACCAGGCGACCAAAGGAAAGTGTCCGGGGCAGCGGTTGCTTCGGGCGTCTGAGCAGCGCTCGCGCCCGGGCAAGAAACTCCTCGATCGCGAATGGCTTGGTCATGTAGTCGTCCGCGCCAGAGTCGAGCCCCTGCACGCGATCACCCGTCGCGCCGAGAGCGGTCAGAAACATCGCAGGCGCGATAACCCCTCGCAAACGGAGCATCTTGAGAACACTCAAACCGTCCAGGCCTGGAAGATTCCGATCAAGTACCAGCAAGTCGAAATCACGTGTGAGGGCGAGCTGCAGCGCCTCTTCACCGTTGCTCACGCCGTAAGCTAAGAACGTGTCCTGTTTGAGTCCCGCGAGGATAAACGCCCTCAGCAGGTCATCGTCTTCGGCAACTAGGATGGATCCATTCAAATTTTGATCCCAACGACGGGCTGAGAGGCGTTTGCGAGCATAGCGCGTCAGATTGGCGACAGACAACGCTCGGGATGGCCAATCAGCCCCTAGCCCCGGCCAACCCAGCGTCGTCTTTGTTGAGTACGAGTTATCGTCGGGGAAACGCCGCGTCGCCGGCCGCACCATCGTGATGCGGCCGGCGTTCGTCGTTAGGAGCTATGCTGCGCGGACCATGCTCTCGACGGCCCTGAGCAGCGGTTCGAAGCTTTGAGAATCTGGGGCTCTTCCCGCCGATATCGCGCTTTCGATCACTTGCGCCGCCTGGCCGGCTTCGACATAGCCAAACGTCCCAGCAGTTCCCGCAAAGCGATGAACCAGGGCGAACAACTCCTGCGAGACCACGCCCTCTTCGCTCGCGACTAGCTCGTTCATTCGTTGCAAATCGTCGCGACTGCGGAGAAGAAACCGACTGCGCAACGAGGCCATTACATCCAGTTGACCTGACGCGTCCGATTTGGCGTCGGTCCTCGCTTGCGCCCATTTGGTGATCATGACCGGGAGGCTTTCCGCGGTGATCGGCTTGGGTAGGTAGTCGTCCATTCCGGCTTCCCGGCACGCCGCGATCTGGTCCGGCAACGCCTGAGCTGTCATGGCGACAATGGGAAGGTTGCTACGGTTAGGGATCGCGCGAATCAGGCGAGTTGCCGTCAGCCCGTCCATGCGAGGCATCTGCACGTCCATAAAGACGATGTCGTAGTGTTGAGTCTGAACAAGCGCTGTCGCCTCCTGCCCATCGGACGCCAGATCAACCAGATGTCCTGACGTCGCCAGAAAAGCTGCCGCGAGTTCCCGGTTGAGGTCGACATCATCCACAACAAGGACCCGCAGTTTTTTGCCGGGAGCGACAACAGCTGGCGGCGCGTCACCGAGCGGTCTTGGGATCTCCGTGGAGCGCGCAATAGGCAGATTCAGCTCGACCCAGAATGTCGTCCCCTCCCCGAGGAGAGATTCAACGCCGATCTGCCCCTTCATCAGGTCAACAAGGCCTTTTGTGATCGCTAATCCCAAGCCGCTTCCGCCAAAACGTCTGTTGATCGAGGAGTCGATCTGCGAGAATCGAACAAAAAGTTGATCCAGACGATCTCTGGGAATTCCGATGCCGGTATCGCGCACCGTGATCCGGAATGCTTGATAATCCCGAACGGATGGAAGTGTGTGAACCGAAATCGCAACGCTGCCCTGATCCGTGAATTTTACGGCATTGCCGATCAGGTTCAGGAGAATCTGGGTCAGTCTCGTGTCATCGCCCACCAGATATGGCGCGAGGGTTTCGTCCAGTCGCGTTTCCAGTCGAAGGTTTTTTGCATCAGCTTGCAAGGTGAGCGAGTCCACGCAACGGCAGATTGTCTCGCCGACCGAAAACGGTCGTTGCTCAAGGCGGATACGGCCTTCGTCCAGAGTGGAAAAATCAAGAATGTCATTGACGACCGTCAGCAGGCTGCGGCTCGACATTGCAACGAGATCAACATGCCTTCGCTCGGCTTGCGGCAGCGCGGCGCTTCCGGCCAGCAGTTGCGTGAACCCGATAATGCTGTTGAGAGGTGTCCGCAGTTCATGGCTCATATTTGCGAGAAATTCCGCCTTAGCCTCCGCCGCCGCCTCTGCCGCCACACGAGCCTCGGCCAGCGCTTGCTCCAGCTCCTTCCGCGCTGTCACGTCGCGAGCCGAGTCCTGAATCTCGCTCGGCCTCCCCGCTTCGTCGAAAAGAATTTTGGGAATTCCTTCCAGCCAGATGATCCGGCCATACTTGCGTCGCGCGCGAAACGTGTACGGCCGTGGCGGTGCGTTCGGGCCGTCGGAGATGAGTTTCGCAAAAAAGCCCTCCACGTCCTCCAAATCTTCACGGTGGGTATGAGCCATGGTCGTTGTGCCCAGCATTTCCTCTTGGCTAAATCCCATGACCGTTTCACAACTGGGACTGACAAAACGAATGACGCCGTTCATGTCCATGCGCGCAACCATGTCACGCGACGTTTCCGCTATGGCTCGGAATCTGTGCTCGCTCGCGCGGGGTGCTTCGGTTGCGGTGTGCGCCGCCAGGTTGGCGTCCCGAAGCTCATCCTCGAGCTGACGCCTTGTCGTCACGTCGCGATAAGTGGTCACGACTTCAACTGGAGCCCCGTCGGCATCGCGAATGATACTTGGGTTACCTTCCAGCCAGAGGACGGCTCCATCAGTGCGCGGAACACGAAATTCCCTGCGAATTGACCGATCCGGTTCGGCGCCGCTGAACAGATCTTCCAATGTCTTGATGGCGAACGCGCGATCTTCCGGCGCTGCGAAATCGATCGTCGAGCGCCCTACCGCCTGTTCGGGTGTGATGCCGAGGATCCCGCAAGCGGGCGACGCGTAGGAGATAATTCCGCCCTTGCCCAACCTGACAACGATGTCGGTTGAATAATCAGCTAGCGCTCGATAACGATTTTCGCTTGCGCGTGCTTCAACTCCTGCACGCTCAGCTTCTTCTCTTGCCGCACGCAGCGACGCGCTTGCGCGCGCGCGTTCGGCCAGCGCCATTGCAACCGGAAGTGACGTTAGGGTCATGACCGCCAAAAAGCCCTGAAGCACGAGAACGCGGTCGGTCTCGGACCCAGGGATCAACTGAGTAGGCCCGTAGCCAACAACGGATGCCCAGATGGCTACGCAAGCGGTTACAAGTATGGACATCGCCGTGGCGGTAAGTCCGCCACGGAAAGTCGCGAGAATCACGACTGGGTAAACCAGAAACAGCAGTGGATAGCTTCGCTGGCCAAAGACGGCAAAAAGAACCGTCACGAGAATGGCGACGCCAAGTCCCCACTCCGTGAAAGACCTGCGCGGAAACACTCCTTCGGCGCGTGTAGAACCGACTACCAGAAGGGCTGGCGTAAAAATCAGCATCCCTAATGCGTCAGCGGCAAACCAGACGCCCAACGTCTCTAAAAAAGTAGCCTTAGTGGTCAGGACGCAGGCTGCGATTGCGGCGGATGCCGCTGGCGCGATCCCGCCAGCAATAAATACGAAGCGAAGAAGTGAGTGCGGGCGTGAGATATCGAACGTCGCGCCCTTGGGGCGGAGGAAATAAATACAGACTGCCATTTCGACGACGTTAGCGAGCGTAAGGGCCAGGCCGTTGAAGACCGTGTCGCCCATAGCGAGATCAACGGCCACATTACTGGCGGCGCCGATGGCAATCACGACCGCGGGAGATGCGCCTGGCCAGCGAAGGATGATCGCAAGCAGGAGCGCATTCAGAGGCCAAATGGACGCCACACGGCCTGCGTCCTGCGTGAACTGATGACTTAGAAAAACAACCCCTGCCGACAGACCTGCAAGACACAGGGCAGAAGCAACTGTGCCTGCGCTGATCTCCATGGCGCCAAACCATGGAGTTTGGGGGCGTGAAGCGTCCTGATTAAAATTCCGCATGCGTGCGATCCGGCTATCTCTGTCAAACTGTATCAATTTGCACCGCACGACTACCGGCCTGCCCTGAGCGAGCTTCACAATTGATCATGAGCTCGCGGGTGGATCGCCGCTACGAGTCGAGAACTCGCTCTCGCCGCCGGGGCCACTTAAGAGGGCCCCGCCAGGACCAGCAGGCGGCGTTCCGCCAATCGGAACGTGTCGCGCTTGCCGGCGGCGCTGAAACGCAACCGCAACTCTTTAACGCAGATGGCCAGGATCACATGGCTTTGCGACCTAGCCCTCAACTTTAAATTCTCGCGCCCTCGCGAAGTCGGCTTCGGACCGCAACGCCGTGAGCATTATTACAGGAATTCGCCTGAGAATCGGATCTGCCTTGAGAGCCACGAGAACTCCGAAGCCATCGAGCACCGGCATGTTTGCGTCGAGAAGAACTAGGTCAGGAACGCGTTTCTCGATCACCCGGAGCGCCTCTCTGCCGTCGTGCGCCACTCTGGTTTCGTCACCGTCCGGCTGGAGAACCGCCACCGCAAGCTCAGCAAGCAGGACGTCGTCATCCACGACGAGAATGTAGCCGCGGCTCATGCGACCGCTCTCAACTTTCTCCAGGATACTGCGCCCCCTAACTGAACGAAGAAATAAGCACGCGAATCTCGCAGTTTGCTCGCAGAATTGAGAGCGGCGCTGCAAGCGTTTTTTCACGCCGCTGTGAGATGGATGCGCTTGATCACGAGAGCCTCGCCATGCCGAACAAAACGAATCCGACCAATCGCGTCATACTCGTAGCAGACGATGACCCGCTGCTAGTCATGCTGCTTGAGCATCACCTGTCAGCGGCTGGATATCGCGTGGTCTCCGCCCCTGATGGCGAGGCCGCCCTCGCGCTGCTCGACTTGGAATCACCTGATGCGATGATTCTCGATCAGATGATGCCCGTGATGGGCGGTCTTGAGGTGCTGCGTCACCTTCATGCTGAATCTCAGTTACAGCAACTCAAAGTTCTGATGCTGACGACCCTGAAGGGCGAAGATCATGTCATCGGCGCCCTGCGATTGGGCGCGTCTGATTTTCTCACCAAGCCTTTCAGCCCTAATGAGCTTGTCGCGAGGATCGAAAGACTCGTTCCGCGGGCGGCGGCATGAACGACCTGCTCAAACTGTCTGCGCTAGTCGCCATCTACTCAGTCTGCGCGCAAGGAGCATCGGCCGATCCGGCTTTACGGATTGATGCTGGCGTCAGCCAGAGCAGGCTGTCGGGCGGATTGCAGGACTGGCGCGAGACTTTCGTCGCCATCTCGCGCCCGTTCAAGGACGGATGGGCGACGGCCTTGAAGGTCGAGGAACAGGAACGCTTCGGAAAGCATGATCTTTATTCGGAACTGAGAATCGATCGAACACTGCCGCACGGATCGTTCTACCTTGCGGCCGGTGGGGCGACTGAAGCGGACTTCCGGCCTGAATTCGGCCTGAAGGTGGGCGGCGCGATGGACCTGGCGGCTCGGGCGGACGTAACGCGCCTGACGCTGGATGCTGACGCATCGCGGTTCGCTTCGGGCGATATCTATGCACTGAAGATTGGTCTCGATCATCTCTTCACTGCTGAAGGTCTGCGAGGAGGCCTCCAGGCTGTCGCCGTGGGTGAGCGCGGCGGGCCGGCGCTGATGGGCTTTGTTCTTCGCGCCGACATACCCCTGGCGCCACAGATCCATGCCCGGATCGCCTATGTTGAAGCGCCGGAGACGACAGAGGGAATCGTCACACGTGTTCAGGGATGGACAGCCGGCGTTCGTTTCGATGCGAGCGACACACTGCTCTTTCGACTCGACTTAACCCGCGAGGATCGAGGCCCGTATGATCGGGAAGAGGTGTCGGCTGGCGCGGCATACAGATTTTGACATGAACCTGCTCAGCTTCCTCTGGACTCTGTCCGTGTCGCTCGCGTCTGTGTCCTTTTTTGGCCTGGCGATGATACTGATCGCGCGGCCCTTTGGAGCATGGCGCGACAGGCGCATCGCCCGCGCCAGAGCCGGCATTCTTCAAGTCCTGATGAAGTCGAGCATATCAACGCGCGTTCTTCGGCGGAGCGTTAGGCGAGCAGCAAGGCTCGACGCGCTTGCGCCATTGGTTCTCGAGGTGCTTGGGTTGGTTCGCGGCGAGACCCGGAAGGATTTTGTCGAAGATCTTACCAGAGCGGGAACCGCGGAGGCCCTGCGCCGGCGCCTGCAGGATGGCAAACCGCAGGATCGTCAATGCGCAGCAGAGGCTCTCGCCGCTTTTGCGCCCGGCGAGTCGGAGGCCGCGCTTCAGCAAGCGTGGTGGGACTCGCATCCGGACGTGCGCTTCGCAGCCATGCGTGCCTCGATCCTGATCGGAGCGCCACCCGCCTTTTCCGACATACTGGCCATTGCGGGGAATGCCGCGCCGCGCAACCGCGCGCGGGCTCTCGCACTAACCAAACTGATGGCGGAAAAATTCCCACGCAACGGCCGGCATATTCTGGTGCTCGCCGACACTCCAATCGCAACGCGCGTCGCCATCATAGAGGGGCTTGCCGCCAACCTGGATCAGGGGGCATTCGATGCGCTAATTGCGATCGCAGATGACGCGGCGCCTCAAGTCCGAGCAGCCTGTATTGCCGCCATTGCACAACGACCCGGAGTGGCGAGCGATGAGCTTGTCATGCGAGGATTGGGCGATGCCGACTGGACTGTTCGTGCGAGCGCCGCTTTGGCGGCCGGCCGGGTTCGGCTCGCTAGGGCGGAACCAGAATTGCGCGCACTGCGGCATGACGAGCATTGGTGGGTCCGCCTGCGCGCGAGCGAAGCACTCCTGGTCCTGGAGTCGGCGGACCGAGACACGGTCGCAGCATGAGCCCATTTCCGAACCTCGCACTGGCCGGTATCGAGTTAACCGCGTTGGCGCTTGTACTGCTTGCCAGCGTACAGAACGGACTGCACGTCGTGCAACTCGTCCTCGCGGCGCGCGCCCTGCGGGATGATCCGCCCCAACCGCGCTCCGAACTTGTCTGGCAACGCACTTCGGAAGAAGCACCCTCCATCAGCATCCTCGCCCCCGCTTACAACGAAGCAGAAACAATTGTCGAAAGCGTGCGGTCTCTGCTGCTGCAACAGTACCCGTCCTTCGAAGTCGTTGTCATCAATGATGGATCCACTGACGGAACGCTCGAAGTTCTACGAGATGCGTTCGGGCTTGAACAGGTTCGACGCGATAGCGCAGCTACCCTTTCGCACACGCCCGTCCGAGGCCTGTTTACCTCGCGCCTGCAGCCTGCCCTACTTGTGATTGACAAGGAGAATGGCGGCAAAGCCGACGCGCTGAATGCGGGCCTTAATTACACCAAAAACGCAGTCTTCTGCTCGATGGATGCCGACTCGATTCTCGAACCGGACGCGCTGCTACGCGCCGTGCAGCCGTTTATCGCCGACCCGGAGCGTGTCATCGCTGCGGGCGGAACCGTTCGAATTGCGAATGGATGTCTGGTCGCCGGTGGGCGCGTGAAGCGGTATCGACTTCCTCGAGACCCACTCGCCCTGCTTCAGACCGTCGAGTACATGCGCGCGTTTCTCATGGCGCGATTGGCCTGGAGCCGTGTTGGAACACTTACGATCATTTCCGGCGCCTTCGGGTTGTTTCGTCGGAGCGCTGTCATCAAAGCGGGCGGCTATGCGCGCGGTCTGGTTGGAGAGGACATGGAACTTGTCCTGCGCCTGCACCGCCTCCAACGCGAGCAGAAGCGCGAGTACAAAATAGCCTTCGTTCCTGAGCCCGTTTGCTGGACGGAGGCTCCGGAAACCCTTAAATCGCTGTCTCGGCAGCGCAGACGATGGCAACGCGGATCACTTGAGGCCTTCGCACTGCACCGGACCATGCTGTTCAACCCGCGCTATGGCCGCATAGGTTTCGCTGGACTGGGGGGCGTCCTGGTTGTCGATGTCCTCGGACCGGTCGCCGAGATTCTCGGATACCTATTGTTGCCTACATTCTGCTTGCTCGGAGTCTTATCGGTCGAATTCCTCTTGGCCTTTCTGGCGGTCAGCATCGTTTTCGGCATCGCGGTCAGCGTCGGCGCCCTCGTACTGGAAGAGCAGCAACTGCGACGAGCGTCGCAGAGCCGTGACCTATTGGTCCTCGCCGCTTGGGCAGTTGTCGAGAATTTGGGATACAGGCAGCTCAACTCAGTGTGGCGGCTGATGGGCTGCTGGGACTGGCTGCGCGGCGGTCGCGGCTGGGGTGAAATGCAGCGCAAGGGCTTTGCCCGCGCCTGAATCGTGCCACAGGGTATACTACCAATCCGCCGCCGCCGGGTCTCTGCTCATTTGTTGGAGCTTCGCAGCGGATCCGTTACCGCAACTCGTAATTGTACCGGTAAGTCATGTTCTGGCGCGAAGGCCACCCCAATGTAGGCGTCCGGCCTGCCTGAGGGGCGCGCTCGGCTTCGCCGGCGTCCAAAGATGACCTCTATGCCGCCATGGCGTCAGCTGAATGGGCTATCGGTACCTGCGGGCCCAAGTCGACGTCCGGATCGCTGCCCGCACGTTGGAAATCTTCCTCAAGGGCGAGCGGATCGTAGCGCATCGCCGCGAAGGCACATGTGGCCGGCACAACACCCAGCTCGATCACATGCCGGAGAACCATCGCGCCTACGCCGACTGAACGATCGAGAGGGTCACGGCGGACGCCAACGCGATCGGCGGCTCGCAAGACGGGCAAATCATGTCTTGGCACGAGCGCCGAAGCTTACCGCGCTACTCCGCAAGACTTGGATGCCAGAAAATCTCCCTTCTCACGATTTTTGAACCGGCGCTGGTTGACACTCGACCGACTAGACGCTCGTGAAAACTGAGAGTTTGGCGCCTGGTGTTAACCATTCCGGTGCAGCCTCATCCTCAAAAAAGGAATTGACGTGCAAGACGAAGACGAGCGGCTCGCAGAGGTCGAGCACTTCCAGCCGCGGGATACCGCCTCCACGCCTGCGCTGGACCGGCTCGCGCAACTTGCGGCAAGCCTGTTCCGGGCGCCAATGGCGGCAGTCAGTCTCGTAGATGGCGACCGGCAGTGGCTGAAGGCGCGCTGCGGCCTCGACCTCACCAGCACGGCTCGTGAGCACGCGCTCTGCTCGCACGTGCTGCCACTTGGTCCGTCAGGAATACTCGTCGTGCCCGATGCGGCGCAGGACGCTCGCTTTGCCGCCAACCCGCTGGTGACCGGAGCGCCGTGTATCCGTTTCTACGCCGGAGCGGCATTGACGTCGCGACAGGGACAAGTTCTCGGCGCGCTCTGTGTCATCGACAGCCAACCACGCCCGACCCCCGACAACGACATCCTGGACCAACTGCGCACGCTTGCAGACGCCGTTGTGGATCTTCTCGATCTGGAGCGCATCGCCCGCATGCAGGACGAACAGGTGAACCTCCTGAAAATGGCCGAAGGCGTTGGCGGAATGGGTCACTGGCGCCTGGATCTGCGCTCCAAGCGTGTGGTCTGGTCAAAGGAAGTCTACGCCCTTCATGGACTGTCTCCGGATTCCTTCGACCCGAACCTCGACAGCGCAGTCGACCTTTATCATCCGGATGATCAGCCCAAGTTTCGCGCAGCGCTCGATGAAGCGATTTCGAGCGCGGGGCCGGTAGGATTTCAGCTACGCCTGCGGCGCGCCGATGGCGACGTGCGCGACATTGTTGCCCGCTCGCTCTGCGAACGCGACAGGTCGGATACGCCGGTCGCGATCTTCGGCGTGTTCCAGGACATCACCGAACACACACGCGCGCTTGCCGCCGCCCGACGAAATGAGGAGCGATATCGCCTGCTTGCGGAGAATATGGCGGACGTTGTAACGCGAATCCGCCCCGACGGGTCGAGCAACTACATTTCTCCTGCGATCCAACAGCTGCTTGGCTATCGTCCCGAGGAGATGGCGGGCCGTTCGGCGCAGGATTTTGTCCACCCCGAGGATCAGGCCGCGGTTGCTTCCGTTTTCGCGACGCTTTGCCGGAGCGAGGCGCAGCGCACAATCGAGGTCAGGGCCGTCAGGAAGGATGGCGCGCTTCGCTGGGTGGAAGTGAGCTTCCGATCCATGCCGATGGAGAAGGGAGGCTTCGAGATCGTCGCTGTCATTCGCGACATCACAGCGCGCCGGGAGCTTGAGAGCGCCGCGGCCGAACGCGAACGCCTCTACAGACTGCTGGCAGACAACAGCATCGACCTCATCAACCGCAGCAGTCTTGACTGCGAGATTCTCTATGTTTCACCATCTGCCCGCGAGCTTACCGGCTATGAGCCGGACGAGCTGATCGGACGCAAGACCACGGACCTCATCCATCCCGAGGACTGGCCCTATGTCCGTCGCGCCTACACAAAACTGGTTCATTTCGGTCATGCGGCGCGCGTTGAGCCGATCACCTACCGGATGATGCGCAAGGATGGCGCGCATGTCTGGGTTGAGGTCGCACCAAAGCTGGTCTGGGACGGCGACAAGCCGATCGAGTTTGTCGATGTGGTCCGCAATATCTCCGCACGCAAGGCCGTCGAGGAGGAGCTGGTCGAGGCGCACACGGCCGCAGAGGCGGCCGCCGAAGCCAAGGCGCAGTTCCTCGCCACCATGAGTCACGAGCTACGTACACCACTCACGAGCATTCTCGGCTTCACCAAACTCCTTGCCGAACAACCAAACCATTCCGAGCTTTCGGCCAGGTGCCTCAAGCATCTTGATGTGGCCAGCCTTGCGCTCCTGAGTACGGTCAACGACATCCTCGACTTCTCCAAGCTGGAAGCCGGTCAGGTCGCGATCAGCCCGGTCGCTACAGACGTGCGTCAATTCTTCAGGATGACGCTGGACCTCCTGTCACCCCAGGCGACAACAAAAAACCTCGCGCTACTGCTCGACATTCACACCGACGTGCCTGTCCTGCTGGCAATCGACCCGGACCGGGTCCGCCAGATCGTGCTCAATCTTGCCGGCAATGCGATCAAGTTCACGGCTGCAGGAAACGTTGCGCTGTCAGTCGCTTACGACGCAACCACCGGCCAGCTGAGCTTCGCTGTGACAGATACGGGCACGGGAATACCGTCTGACCGACTGGGTCTGCTCTTCCAGCGCTTTTCGCAGGTGGACGGCGGCAATGCACGCACAAATGGCGGTACGGGACTTGGTCTTGCCATCTGCAAGGAGTTGACCGAGCTCATGGGCGGCCGCATTGGCGTGGACAGCAAGCTTGGCGCCGGCAGCCGCTTCTGGTGCACGATCAACGCCGAGACAGTAGTCGCTTCAGGAACCGATGAAGCGGACGGACAGTCCAGTCGGCTCTCTGGCACGCGCGTACTGGTGGCTGACCATGATGCGCAACACCGCGAACTCGCGATGACGGTCCTGAAGCTTGCTGGCTGCGAGATCACCGAAGCAAGGGACGGATTTGAGGCGCTGACACTTTCCATGCGGACGCCGTTTGATGTGATGCTGATCGACATGATGATGCCGGGCCTGACTGGAATCGAGACGCTTAAATCTATTAGGCGTAGCCGCGGACCGAACGACGCAACACCCGCCCTCGCGTATACGGCCGCAGACGCCGGTGAGGCGGCCACCCTCCTCGCAGCCGGTTTCGCAGGCGTCGTCTTCAAGCCTGTTCAACCCTCACGCCTTATTCACGCCATCAGCAATGCGACGGAGATTCTTGCCCATGCCTGCTAACCGCCTCAGCATTTTCGTGGCTGAAGATGATGATCTCATCCGCGAGCTCGTGCGGACACGCCTGGAACTCGCCGGCTTTCACACACGCTGGGCGAGCAATGGTCCCGAAGCGATGTCGCAGTGCAACCTCGTCAAGCCTGCCGCGCTGATCCTCGACATCAACCTGCCCGGACTGGATGGCCTCTCGATCCTGGCCCGGTGGAAGGAACGCGGGGTCACGCCGCCTCCAACTCTGATGCTGACCGCGCGCCACAATGCAGCTGACGTGAAGGAGGCCATTGCGCTTGGGGCGAAGGACTATCTGACCAAGCCGTTTAGCGACTCCATTCTCCTGTCGCGTGTCGCCCGACTGGTTCGCAGCGTAACCCCGAGGGCCGCACCGCTCCCCTCACCCGAGCATGACGACGTCTTCGTGTAGATGACCGCAAAGGTCGAGCTGGCGAAATCTTATTGGCGTCGTGCCGCTCGACTGCCGCGATCCTACAGATGATTGGTGTCCCGCGACCAGATAAAAGCTGTTGCCTGGCGCTAGCGATGGGTCGAGGGGCGGGCCATGCAGAGCATCGATAGGGTCCCTCAAAATTGTCGGATCCTGCGCCTACCTCTCGGCAAGTGTCGACGGGTAGCAACCGAAGGTCCTGGCTGTCATGCCCAGAGCCTCGGCGCGCCCCTGATGCTCTCGGGTCTCGCGGATCCACACAGACAGGTAGACCCTCTCAACTTGGCATAGGGCGCTGTCGCACTCCTGCGATCGCCCATCTTCTGGACGAATCGGCACCGTCACCGACGAGGATGATCTGCCCGCTCCTCCGAAACCACCTTCGCAGGAATTCGGGCGCCTTCGTTGAATGGGCAGTTAGCCCGGGCTGACCTCGGGGGCGGCAATTTTGCCTTGCACTGCGGACTTCAAGTCGGCGATCAGCGACAGCTTTTGTTCGGCAGCCAGCTCGGCCTCCAATGCCAACGTGTGGAGACAATCGATGTGGTCGTTGAGCAGCGTCAGGTCTGGCCTCTCCCGCACGCCAATTGCGGACAAGTAGCGGCCGAAGGACTTTGCCGCCTCGCCTAGTGCGTCGTCACTTGCCTGGTCGGTTCTTGTTTCGAGTTTCATGACCGAGAGGTAGATGGCGCGCAGCTTCTTGTAGGGCTCGGGCGGAAGTGCGCTCCGATATTCGCTCATTTTCTGGACGCAGAGTCGGACTGCCGATCGATTGCTCTCCGAACTCCAGAGAGGCCCAGCAGTAGGCGCCTCGTCAGGATCCGCTGCGCGCCGCAGGGGCCCCTTGTAGTCCTGGAGCATCACGCGCCTACGACATGGGCCAACGTACGTAGGACAATCGACAAACGGACGCGGACGATCGACAACCGACCGGATGCGCGCCATCAGCGTCTGCATCGTGAACGGCACCGCGACAACTTCATCCACCCCGACGGTGCGGGATGCTTCCAGAAACGAGCGTGTGGGAGCATCCGTCGTTAGAATGATGGACGTCTCCCGCGGCACGAAATTAAAGCCGTGCCTAATCTGCTTGGCAAAGGTCAATCCCGAAAGTCCCGGGAAATCAGCCGCCATTACGATGATCTTCGGCCTGTGCTGATCGACCAGCTGTACGAGATCCGCCTGGCTCGCCGCTTGAATCAAGTCGCGGAAACCTGCAGTCCGAAGCACTTCGGAGATCATGGCGCGAGTGTGGCGGCCCGCGTCCCCAACCAGAATGCGCGGTGGAACCGCCATCTGCGATGTCCTTCCTTGAATCAACGCGCGCCACTTGGGTATGGGTCGTTCTGATCCGCCCTCTGCAAGGACCTTACGGCGCGGGTGTTTACAAGCCTTGAAGCGCGCGACCTGTGCCGCTGCGGAAATTCCTGGACCCATACCCACTCTGGGGCATTCGTCGGCGCGCCCGTTGGTGCGCCCGTTGGTGCGATGTTACTAGTCTCCCAACCAAAAACGCACGCTCCCGCGATGCGTGCATGCCTCCACTTGCGGCAGACAGCGCAAGCTCTGACGCAGTCGCGGGCTGGCGGTTGAATCGCTCCAAGGGATCAAAAAAGGGGCCGCCGCCTTTCCGGTAGCCCCTTCTGATTTTGAGCCAAGCGATCTCTACTCAGCCGCGACCGCAACACCCGAGCTCGTCAATACGAACTTCCCAGCACGAACCGGCGTAATCAGCATGTCGGGCAGATAGCCTGCCCCTTCGAACGCCTCGCTAACCTTGGCGGCGAGTTCCTCCTTCCTGAGCTTGCCATGAGCCTTCAGCGTTGCTTCCTGCGATCGCTGCGATTGGCTGATCAATCCGGGCGCCTCGGCGAAGATCGCGAGCAGGTCTACCTTGGACAGACGTGTCCAGTACGACGCGTCCGCCTGCCAGAACTGACGCATGTCCAGATCGAGGATTTCTGCGAGCCTATCGGCCAGTAACTGGCGACGATTGTCGGCCAGCGAGCCCCTCTCATGCACGAGATCGACCGCATCCGCGACGATTACCGCGAGAACAGACACGAGGGTTTCGGCAGGCTGCATGAGGCACCAGTCGAGCACCTCGTCCTCATCGTCAGGTACATGCGCCAGAATTGCGCTGCGGGTTTCAACGAACGCTTCCAGGTCGTCGACATGCGCGGCGCTCGCCGACACACTGACGCCGGACAATTCGCTTCGGAACACGGTTCGCATGATCATCGCGGCAACGGTGACGGCCAGAGCGGTCTCCCGATCCCGCGCCAGCAGGAGACGAATCGCGCGCGCACGTGCCGTCGACAAATCGCGGATCACAGACTTTGGGAGTCCGCAAGTGTTCTCCGGCTCTGGAGATGCGACTACCTCGTCGTCAGCGACAACGTCATCACCGGTCTCTGCCCTCTCCAACCGTTTGCGGATGTCCTTGAGCTTCTTCTCGTCAGGCTGCCGGACAACGCCCAGCGTGGCATAGGCTTCACCGTCATGAGCGATCGCGATGACCACGCCAGCGTGTGCGATGAGATCCGCGTTCCAGACGCGGGCTGACTGCCGCAGGGTTTCGATTGAGGCGGCGAGCGTATCCCGTTCTTCCCAGCGTGGATCCTCCTCGATGCTGTCTTCATCCAGTGCGGCGTCGAGCGCATCCAGTTCGTGACGCAGGCGGGTCAGTTCGGCCTCTTCTGCATCCGTGTATTCGCGGCAGTCGGGCTGAAGGCGCATCGCAGCATAGCCGCCATCGGCACGGCCCTGACCAAGGCTTGTCTCGACCCATCCCCAGCCTTGCGCGACCCAGCTATCCCGTTCGCTTGCGAGCTTCTCTTCAGCCAGTTCCGCCATCAGTGCCGGATTTTCAACATAGACGGCTTCGGCGTCGAAAAGGTCGCGCACGACTCTACCACCGGCGCGTTCATAGGCCTCAAGGCCCACGAAACTGGCGAGTCGGTCAGAGGCGCGCATGCGTCCTTCCATTAGACGTGCGCGGACGGACCCTGCGTGCGATACCGGTTTGCCGAGACTGCGGAATACCGCTTCCTGCTGCGCGTGATCTTCAACGAGACAAAAGGCGCGTGCAGCTTCCAAGCTCACGTCGCCGCGCTTCCACGCCGCCTTGATCTTCGGAGACAGGCCGGCAAGCGCAAGGCGTTGATCGATATGCCGATGCGTCACGCCAAAACGCTGCGCGATCTGCTCGCGGGTCGCACCCTCCGCGACAAGTGCTGCGTAGGCATCTACTTCATCCATCGCGTCCATGGCGACACGATGAACATTCTCGGTCAGCGAGACCTCTCGACCCTCCTCCAGCGCGACGACGTTGCAGGGAACCGGAAAGTCCTTGGCGATGAGACCGTCCTTGGCGAGCTTCTTCAGCGCCATCAGACGCCGGCCTCCGGCATCGACTTCAAATCGATCTTTCTGGGCGACAACGCAGAGGTTCTGCAAAAGCCCACGTGATGAGATCGAGGCTGCAAGTGCGTCGATATCGGCTTTGCGATCCTTGCGCCGCACATTCCGGGGAGAAACGACCAGGTTGTTGAGTGGAACATACTGAAAGTTCTGAGTTTGGGCAGTCATTGGGTAAGCTCCTATGAGCATTCCCGGCAGCAGACATGCGACGCCGGGGCCGCTTGCGCGACCCCGCTCCTGGGCCTGCCGCAAGAGGCCGCTGCTCAAGGGCGAAGAGCGCAGCGTCCCTTGAACAGCGGACGCGGCAGGCCAAAAGGGGACGACGCGCGAGCGGTCCCGGCGCACAGCTCTCAGGCTCGCCCGCTCGATACTAGAATGCCACCAGCATGCTGACGCGACCGAGCACCTCATGTGCCGACGTCACGCCAAAGTATCGCCCATCGTAGGAGTCCGCCGTGTCCCCAAGAAGCATCACATCCGAAGACCCAAGGTTCCGACAACCGAGCCACGCTGGCAGCTTCTCTCCAGAACCTGATACAACCCTGGCTACGGCCACCACCGACCCGTTTACGGTAACGTCGACACCGTCACGGCAAACTATGTCCCCCTGCCCGGCAGCGATACGCTTTATCAGTAACTTGCCGGGCGGCAGAACACCTCGGTGCGCCAGGTCTGCGGCAAGAAGCTCGGACGGCAGAACGGCTACGCGATCGCCAACGTGCCAGCTCCCTTGCTCGATGCTGTAAAGCCCCAATGGCGCGCTCAGCGTCGCGTTCCACACGAGGCGGGCCGACGTGGCGCTGACTGGAATGGCAAGCATCGCGACGGCTGTTGCTGCTATGATGACAAACGCGACTCGCTTCGGAGTTGGCAAGCGGAGCTTCTTGGCGCCAGCCAATAGCCGCATCAGGCTTCATCGCCCGGAGATTGCGCGTGCCCGTTCTGGTAGCCATTGCGGCTGAGCTCCACGTCAGCTTGGGGTACAAGCGTCAGTGGCGCCCGATCATTGTTTTTGCGTTTGGGCGGTACATAGATTTCCCGGAAACAGGCGTACCGCGCCGGATCAAAGCATGACCTGATCCAGTGCAGCACGGGCGCACTCGCCTCCATGTTGCGGACACGCTCGGTGTAAGCGAGCCAGAAGCGAAGACTGGCAAGCGGCTTGATGGATGTCAGCGGCGCCAGCCGATCGTCAAACTCCGAGACGTAACTCGGCAGGGCAGCGACACCGGCACCCGAGGCGCAAGCTTCCATCAGGACCGTTCCGGCATCCGTTCCCATCGTGTTAGGCAGAATGGCGCCCCATGCAGTTGCCGCCCCTTCCCAGCACTCCGGCTGATATTCGGCGCCGGAGAGCCTCAGGCACTGATGCGACTGGAGATCGCACATCGCCTTGGGCTCGCCGTGCCGGGCAATGTATTGAGGGGCTGCGTAAGGGACATAATGCAGCCACCCCAATTGCCTGGCGACGACGTTGGCCATCAGCGGCTTTTCGAACTGGATGGCGATGTCGCCATCGCCGTCGGAGAGGTTGGGCGTGGTCGGAAGAACCTTGAGGAACACACGCACATCCGGCTGCAGCTGAAGCAATTCCGGGAGGCGGCGCGCTAGCCAGTATGTCGCGATGCCTTCACGAGCACAGATGACGAGTTCGTCGGGGCTATGCTTGCCGGCACGGTCGACAATTGCCTGCACCGTGTCAGCCATGCTGCGCGCCGAGCGCAGAATGTCCTCACCGACTGCGGTCAGCTCAAGACCCCGGTTGGAACGATCGAACAACTGGTGTCCGAGCGTACGCTCCAGGGCTTCGAGATCCTTCGACACTTTGTTATAGCTCATCGCAAGCGGGCCCGCGGCCGCATTGATGCTGCCTGTCTCGGCAACGGCCTGAAAGACCTTAAGTCGATCCCAGTCGAGTTTCGATCTCCCCCCGTTCGTCATTTTTCGACGACCCCCTGGTGAATCTTTGAGGAAGCGAAGCAACCTCGCCGCGTCCTAGCCTTGTCCATCGACCAGACAGAGCGATGCGATGAATTCGTCCCAAGCCCCGTTAAGATGTTATCCATGCAAGGCACGGACCACACAGGGGTTTTGCCACGGCGTCCGTATACGGATGTTAACAGACGCATGGTGCAACGCGGTAGCTGACAGCGCTTCCCTTGCGTCTCCCGCATCCAGTAACTGCGCTAACGCGTGGGCTTCACGGAGCAACTCTGCGCCGCGTCTACAGTACCGATCGCGCAGTCGGCGTCGTGCAGGCCAGTTCTCTAGGGCGCTCCCAACATGAGCGCTGGCAGGATCTACTGGGGCCAGATCGTCTGCGTGCTCGCAGCGTTCATCGCGAGCCTGGTCGTGACGACACAATGGACCGCGGATGCACTCGGCTACCAGTCGCAGCTTGGCGCTCCCGATATCGTCCTCTTCGGATATCCGCTCTATGCGCCCTGGAAATTCTTCCTCTGGTGGTATGCGTATGACGCCTATGCGCGATCTATCTTCGAGACCGGCGCTCTGCTCTTCCTTGCCGGCGTGGCTTTCTCCGTCGCGACTGCCTTCGGATTTTCACTCTGGCGTGCGCGGGAAGCCAAGGACTCCGCCACGTATGGCAGCGCCCGCTGGGCCACTGCGCGCGATGCCCGCAAGCTGCAGCTAACCAATGGCGATGGCGTCGTTCTGGGCACGCTTGATCGGCAACTTCTCCGACATGACGGCGACGAACATGTACTCGTGATCGCTCCGACCAATACAGGTAAGAGCGTTGGTATATCGCTCCCGACAGGTCTGGTCTGGCGGCATTCCTATCTCGCGCTCGATCTCAAGGGCGAGAACTGGAGTGTGACCTCCGGACTCCGGAAGGCATTCGGCCCCGTCTACCGCTTTGCGCCAACAACAGCCGACACCCATCGCTACAACCCACTCACACAGATCCGTCGCGGTGAGGCGGAGGTCCGTGATGCGCAGGTCCTGGCTGACATGCTGGTCGATCCAGAAGGCGCGCTTCGCGAGCGCAGCCACTGGCAGCTGCGCGCCTTCGAACTGCTCGTCGCGACGATTCTCTGGACGCTTTATGCCGAGAAGCGAAAATCCCTCGCACGCGTTGGCGAGTTGCTGGCCGATCCGACGCGCCCTGTGCTCGATCTCTTCGACGAGATGTTGCGTCGCCCAATCAAGGATGGCGCGGCACATCCGGTCGTCGCCGCAGGCGCCCGCCAGCTCCTGGACATGGCTGATGCAGAGCGCTCGGGCGTTGTCTCGACCGCTCTGGGCTTCCTTTCACTCTATCGCGATCCTGTTCTGGCGCGCGCAACCGAGGCCTCCGACTTCTCAATCGAGGAGCTGATAACAGGGCCGAGGCCCGTCTCCCTCTATCTGGTTGTCCCGCCCGAAGAGATGTCACGGTTGAAGGCGCTGTTGCGCCTCATGATCAACCAGATCCTGAAACGCTTGACCGAGATCGCATCGCAGAACACGGACGGACGGCGCGTCCTCCTGATGCTGGATGAGTTTCCCCAGCTGGGCAAACTGGACTTCTTTGAGCACGCCCTCGCCTATATTCGCGGGTACAGGATCAAGGCCTGTCTGGTCGCGCAGTCGCTGAACCAGCTCGTCCAGACTTATGGTGAGAACTCCTCCATTCTCGACAACGCGCATGTCCGCGTCGCGTTCGCCTGCAACGACGAACGTACCGCCCGACGCATCTCCGACATGCTGGGCGTTACGACTGAGACCCGTGCGCAGATGAACTATGCCGGATCGCGCATGGCGCCGTGGCTGGGACATACCATGGTCTCGCGCCAGGAAGTCCCGCGGCCCTTGCTGACGCCGGGCGAAGTTATGCAGCTCCCGCATGCGGACGCGCTGATCCTGACGGGCGGCGCGCCTCCCATACGCGCCAAGAAAGTGCGCTACTTTTCGGAACCCGTCTTTCAGGCGCGCCTCAAGCCGCCTATTGCGTCCCCCCGCCATTCCCCCAACGGCCTGCCGACAGCTTGGTCGAATCTGTTCGCGCCCGATACGCCGCTCTCCCCTCGCCCTAAACCGACGGCAGCCAAGCGCACATCCGCGCCGACGCATGGCCAAAATCATCAGGCGCTCCAGAACACGTTTGATTTCTCGAGCCCCGTATCGGGTGAAGCGGCGCAAACGAACGCCACGGCCTCACAGTCAGCCGCAAACCCGTCCGACGATCTAGGTGCGGCGTTCACCGGCCCGACTCTCGCGGGAACGGCTTTCGCGCTCGATCCCGACCATTTCGACACGGATGTCTGATCGTCATGTCACGAGCCAAGATAACCGCCTATATCAACCAGGATCTCGTCGCTGCTATGCGGCGTCTGGCCGTCCAGCAGGATCGCAGTTCGTCTGACGTGCTGGAAGACGCCGTTCATCGCTTCTTCGATGCGACGCGGCGGGAGGGCGAGCATCATGCGCTGATGGCGCGCCTCGACCGGATCATGGCGCGGCTTGCCTTGATCGAGCATGGTCAGGAGACACTGTTCGAACTGACGGCGCACACGACGCGCTTCGTGATGAGCGTCTCGCCCGACATCCCCGAGATGGACAAGGCGGACGTGAATGCGCGCGGATCGGAGCGCTTCCGCAATGTCATCGCGGCGATGGTTGCCAAGCTCCGGACCGGCCGCAGCATCCTGCGCGACCAGTTTGGTCCGATCAGCGCGCCTACCACGGCCAACTCCAGTATGGGGGCGGCTGCCGAATGAGCAACGCTGCTCCTCAACACGACGCGTCGCGTGGCCATGATGGCTCCCGCGGCCAGGATGCTTCGCGTGGATTGGCCATGCTGACGACGGCGCTCGGACCATCGATCGCCGCCATGCTGGACGCGCCTGACACGATCGAGGTCATTGCCAATCCGGATGGACGACTGTGGCTTGAACAGGTGGGTAAGGGGCGGATTGCGACTCCGCACCGGCTTGAAGCCTCAGAGACCGAGCGGGTCATTCGGCTTGTCGCAACACTGACCGGCGCCGAGGTCAATCGCGACACTCCTATTGTGTCCGCTGAACTTCCGCCCCGAGGGGAGAGGTTCGAAGGCGTCCTGCCGCCGGTTTCGCGCGGGCCGTGCTTTGCCATCCGGAAACCTGCGGGCCGGGTGTTCACATTAGATGATTACCTGGCTTCCGGCGTCATCACGCCCACGCAGGCCGCCACCCTTCGCGCCGCCGTACGTGACCATGCCAATATTATGGTCGCTGGCGGCACGGGCTCGGGCAAGACGACGCTCGCCAACGCCCTGCTCCATGAGATCGCCCAGCTTGGCGAGCGTGTGGTCATTCTGGAAGACACACGCGAGCTCCAGTGCGCGGCAGAGGATGTGGTCGCGCTGCGCACACAGCCCGGGTCAATCTCGCTGTCGGATCTGGTGCGATCCACGCTCCGGCTCCGGCCTGACCGCATTGTGGTTGGCGAGGTCCGCGGTCCCGAAGCCCTCGACCTGCTCAAGGCGTGGAATACCGGTCATCCGGGCGGCATCGCGACGCTTCACGCCAACTCCGCACAGGCGGCCCTGTCCCGGCTGGAACAACTCACCATGGAAGTCTGCGAGACACCGCCCCGGGCGCTGATCGCGGAAGCCATCGATCTGATCGTCTTTGTGGAGCGCGGCGGACCCGCCGGCCGCCGCATCCCGGAAATCCTCGCGCCCAAGGGTCTGCCCCTTCAAGCGCCGGACCCCATCGCACCCCAGCCCGGGGCGCGAGGCGCAAACGCGCTTGTCTCTACCAACAGGAGTGAACCATGAGACTGACTAAGACGCTGCGCGCATTGGTGCGCGCAGCAACCCTCGGCGCCACCGCCGTTCTCGTCAGCGGGGCCGCACACGCAGCCACCGCCGGCGGCGGCATGCCGTGGGAAGGCCCGCTAACGGCAGTGCTGGATTCCATCACAGGGCCGGTCGCGCGGATCGTCGCCATCCTGATCATCGTTGCAACCGGTCTCACGCTCGCGTTCGGCGATGTCGGCCAGGGCTTCAAGAAGCTGCTGCAGATCCTGTTCGGTCTCGCCATCGCATTCGCCGCAGCGAGCTTCTTCCTGCCGCTGGTTGGCGGTGGCGGTGCAGTGATCCCGTAAAGAGAAGCTCGCATGCGCGACCCCCGCGATGTTCCAGGATTTGTGGCGCCCGTCCGGCAGGCTTTGACCGCTCCCCTCCTCATGGGCGGCGCACCCCGGTCCTACGCCATTCTCAACGGCACACTGGCGGCCATCGTCGCCTTTGCCGGGGCCCTCCTCCCCGGGGTCCTTCTGGGCATCGCGGGTCATGTGCTCGGCGTCATCCTCGCCCGGCGTGACCCTGATGCGGTCGAAGTGATGAGCCGCGCCATGCGCCTCCCCAACCGTCTTGAGACCTGACGCTTCAAACGGATTTGCCCCCAAACGGATTTGAACATGTTCTCGCTTGCTCCTTACGCCCACACGCCAAACCGTCTTGAAGACTATCTGCCTTGGGCCATGCTGATTGCTCCCGGCGTTGTCCTCAACAAGGACGGTTCATTTCAGGCGACAGCACGGTTCCGCGGGCCTGATGTGCGCTCGTCTACACCTGAAGAACTGGTCGCGTTCACGGCGCGCACCAACAACGTGTTCCGGCGCCTGGGGCATGGCTGGGCAGTCTAT
>Ga0075158_10000158_pt1 | contig 51245 bp, 53 predicted proteins | sample JI91814BDNA_FD_70968 | JGI IMG/M metagenome (GOLD analysis project Ga0075158, IMG submission 70968) | Wastewater effluent complex algal communities from Wisconsin, to seasonally profile nutrient transformation and Carbon sequestration -... | ecosystem: Engineered > WWTP > Effluent > Algae... | reverse complement strand
TTTTTTCTCTTTGTTAGAAGAGATTTTTTCTCACCATGATTACTAAATTACGCGGGACACCATCAAATTGTCAACCCCTAAATTTTCTTTGTGTAAAAAAACAAAGAATGCTTTTATTCTAATTGTATTATTAGATATAATATCTATTGGTATATCAGATTTGTATATATTTATATATAATAAAAATTGAATAATGGTAACAGATACACAAGTTTTTATCGCCCTTGTTTTAGCTTTAATTTCAGCATTACTAGCTATACGTTTAGGTACAAAATTATACGTTTAACTAATAACCTATAAGAAAGATAATTTAAACAAGAGAGCAAATTTTTTCTCTTGTTTAAATTATTCATTAATTTTCATTAATTTAAAATAAAAATTAAAATTATTAAAAAACAAACTACTCTAATAATAAAAAATGGTTACAAAAGATTCAAAAAAAATAGAAACACCTATATTTCCTTTTACAGCAATTGTAGGTCAAGAAGAAATGAAATTAGCACTTCAACTTAATGTTATTGATCCAAAAATTGGAGGGGTCATGATCATGGGTGACAGAGGAACAGGTAAATCTACAACCATTCGGGCAATCGCTGATTTATTACCAGAGATTGAAATAATTAAAGATGATCCTTTCAATTTACATCCTGATGATGCTGATTTAATTAATCAAAAATCAAGCGAATCGAAAGTAGAAATTAGTTACATGAAAATTCCTATGGTAGATTTACCTTTAGGTGCAACAGAAGACCGAGTTTGTGGAACAATTGACATAGAAAAAGCTTTAACAGAAGGTGTAAAAGCTTTTGAACCTGGTTTACTTGCAAAAGCAAATAGAGGAATTCTTTATGTTGATGAAGTAAATTTATTAGATGATCATTTAGTGGATATTTTATTAGATTCAGCAGCTTCTGGTTGGAATACAGTGGAACGTGAAGGCATATCAATTCGCCATCCAGCTAGATTTGTATTAGTAGGCTCTGGGAATCCAGAAGAAGGAGAGTTAAGACCACAGTTATTAGACCGTTTTGGTATGCACGCTGAGATTAGAACAGTAAAAGATCCAGATTTACGTGTTAAAATTGTCGAAGAAAGAACTTTATTTGACTCAGATCCACAAGCATGGGTTAAAAAATATGAAAAAGAACAAGACGCTCTTAAAAAGAAAATTATTGCAGCACAAACAATTTTACCTCAAGTACAGATAAATTATGATTTAAGAGTTAAAATTTCACAGGTTTGTAGTGAACTAGATGTTGATGGGTTACGTGGGGATATTGTAACAAATCGTGCAGCTAAAGCTTTCGCAGCATTTGAGAATAGAACAGAAGTTACTGTTGAAGATATTTGTAAAATAATCACATTATGTTTACGTCATCGTTTAAGAAAAGATCCTTTAGAATCTATAGATTCTGGATACAAAGTACAAAAAGTTTTTGAGAAAATTTTTGAATTAAGTTAAAAATTAAATCTATGGGTATCAAAATATAGACACACAACTGAAAGATAAAAAGTTTCTATTTGAAAGGCTTGCTTTTCTATTTTAATTTAGTTGATAATAAAATTAACATATAAATAAAACTTTAAAAAACTTTAATTTTATTAAAAAAAATGGCAAAGAACAAAGGAACAAGAATTTTAGTTACATTAGAATGTACTGAATGTAGCACAAATATTAACAAACGATCAGCAGGTATTAATCGTTATTCAACAAAAAAAAATCGTAGAAATAATCCGAACCGTCTAGAATTAAAAAAATTCTGTCCTCATTGTAACAGTCATACTCTTCATAAAGAAACAAAATAAAGAGAAATTTTATGGCCTTAATAAAACGTAGATTGTCCCCTCTTAAACCAACGGAAAAAATTGATTATAAAAATATTGATTTATTACATTCTTTTTTAAGTGATCAAGGAAAAATTATGCCTCGTAGATCTACTAATTTAACGTTAAAACAACAACGTCAATTAGCTAAATCAGTTAAACGAGCACGCATTCTTAATTTGCTATCCTTTGTTGTAAAAGACGAAGATTAAAAAAAATTTCATCTTTTATTTTCTAGAGTGTAAAAAATCTAGGTTTTTGGTTATTCACAAATTAATTTTAGGTTTTACTCCAACTATATGGGAAGAACACAGCGAAATGATAACTTTATAGATAAAACTTTTACAGTAATGGCAGACATTATACTAAAAGTTTTCCCAGCAAGCAAAGAAGAAAAACAGGCCTTTTTTTATTATAAAGATGGAATGTCTGCTCAGTCCGATGGTGAATACGCTGAAGCTTTAGAAAATTACTACGAGGCTTTACAAATTGAAGAAGACCCCTATGACCGCAGCTTTATACTCTATAATATAGGGTTGATTTATTCAAGTAACGGTGAATACGTAAAAGCACTAGAGTATTATCATCAAGCATTAGAATTAAATTCAAATTTACCGCAAGCTTTAAATAATATAGCAGTCATTTATCATTATCAAGGAGTTAAAGCATCTGAAAAACAAAATTTAGAAGTAGCTAAACTTTTATTTGATAAGGCTGCCGAATATTGGAAGCAAGCTATAAATTTAGCTCCAAATAATTATATTGAAGCACAAAATTGGTTACGCACAACAGGACGTGTCTCAGCTGAAAACTTATATTAATTTATAAGTAAGAACCTTATTTGAAACCCTATTTATTCTCTTATAAAATATCAGCACTATTATAATTATTTTATTAAATATTTTTATCAAAAATAGAAAAAAATAATCAAAAACTTTAGGTTTCCAAAAGGATAAAAATATGACAGCAACCCAAACGAATATAGGTTATGTATCACAAATTATTGGTCCTGTATTAGATGTTACTTTTCCATCAGGTAATTTACCAAAAATTTATAATGCTGTTAACGTAAAAAATGGGGACAGCGTTATTGTATGTGAGGTACAACAACTTCTTGGTGATAACAAAGTTCGTGCCGTATCTATGAGCGCAACAGATGGTTTAAAACGTGGTGTAGAAGTAATTGATACAGGCGCTCCTATTAGTGTTCCCGTAGGACAACCAACATTAGGACGTATTTTCAATATTCTAGGTGAACCTGTAGATAATTTAGGCGATGTTGATCGTACAAATACATTACCAATTCACCGTGATGCTCCTAAATTTACAGAATTAGAAACAACGCCTGCAATTTTTGAAACAGGGATTAAAGTTGTAGATTTACTTGCTCCTTATAGAAGAGGCGGTAAAATTGGTTTATTTGGTGGTGCTGGTGTAGGTAAGACTGTATTAATTATGGAACTAATTAATAATATTGCTAAAGCACACGGTGGTGTATCTGTTTTTGGTGGGGTAGGTGAACGTACACGTGAAGGAAATGACCTTTATATGGAAATGAAAGAATCCGGTGTAATCAAAGCAGACAATTTACCTGAATCTAAAGTAGCTTTAGTTTATGGTCAAATGAATGAACCACCAGGAGCAAGAATGCGTGTTGGTCTTTCAGCTCTAACAATGGCTGAATATTTCCGTGATGTAAACAAACAGGACGTGTTACTATTTATTGATAATATCTTCCGATTTGTACAAGCCGGTTCTGAAGTATCAGCATTATTAGGACGTATGCCTTCAGCTGTAGGCTACCAACCAACTTTAGCAACAGAAATGGGTGCATTACAAGAACGTATTACATCAACAACACAAGGTTCAATCACATCAATTCAAGCTGTATATGTGCCAGCAGATGATTTAACAGATCCAGCACCAGCTACAACATTTGCACATTTAGATGCGACAACAGTATTATCTCGTGGTTTAGCAGCAAAAGGTATTTACCCTGCTGTAGATCCATTAGATTCAACTTCAACAATGTTACAACAATCGATTGTTGGTTCTGAACACTACAAAACGGCACAAGCGGTAAAAGAAACATTACAACGTTACAAAGAGCTTCAAGACATTATTGCTATCTTAGGTATTGATGAATTATCAGAAGAAGATCGTTTAGTTGTAGCGCGTGCGCGTAAAATTGAAAGATTCTTATCACAACCTTTCTTTGTTGCGGAAGTATTTACAGGCTCACCGGGAAAATATGTGGCTTTAGAAGATACTATTAAAGGCTTCCAAAGGATTTTAAAAGGTGAATTAGATGATTTACCAGAACAAGCTTTTTATTTAGTTGGTGATATCAATGAAGCAATAGCTAAAGCTGCAAAATTAAAAGCCTAACTAACTAAATAGAGGATTTTGTTATGGGTTTAAATATTCGTGTTATTGCGCCAGATGGTTTAGTTTGGCAACAACCAGCTCTAGAAATTATATTACCAAGTACAACAGGACAAATAGGTATTTTGGAAGGTCATGCTCCTTTAATTACGGCTCTAGAAATTGGAGTATTACGTATTAAAGTAGAGCAAAAATGGAAACCTCTTTTAATTTTAGGTGGTTTTGCTACAATTAAAAATGATGTTGTTACTGTATTAGTTAGTGGTATCGAAGAAGTTGTTAAAGAAAATTACGAAGAAGCTCAAAGTCTTTTACGTCAAGCGACTGAAGGATTATCTTTAGCGAAAACAATTAAAGAAAAACTTGAAGCTTCACAAAAATTAAAACGTGCTGCTGCGAGATTAGAAGCCTATCAATTTTTAGACTAAACTAAAACTATTAGTTGAAAGAAAAACTTTCAACTAATAGTTTTCCTTTAAATTTTAATTTGTTAAGGTCGCAAGTTTTTGTAAAAAAAATCAAATGAAAAAAACTTATTTACCATTTAAATTTTATACTTGTTCGAATATTTTTAAGAATAAAAATCTTTTAACTGAACTTTTTTTTGATGAGCATATTGAAGAAATTCGACAAAGGGGTTTTCAAAGTTTAATTATTATTTTTTCTTTTATTCTAGTTGCATTCTTAGAAATTAAAGGAATTGTACAGGTACTCGAGGTTCCTGTTGAAAATGTTCGTTTTTTCCAAGCGGCTCCTGGTGAATACTTTTTATCTACTTTGAAAATTGCGTTTTATACAGGTTTTATTTTTAGTATTCCTATTCTGCTTAGCCAATTTATTTTCTTTTTATTACCTGGTTTAACAAGTAGAGAAAAAAAACTGATAATAGGTTTACTATTAAGCTCGGTTTTGTTATTTTTATTTGGGCTAATTTTTTCTTATTTTGTATTAATTCCTGCGGCGCTGACATTTTTTATAAGCTACAGTGTAGATGTTATTGAACCTTTATGGTCGTTTGATCAATATTTTAGTTTTATTTTAGTATTGTTTCTTAGTACAGGCATAATTTTTCAATTACCTGTTGTCCAAGTAATGCTAAGTCTGTCAAAAATTGTTACAGGTACTAAGATGTTGCAGTTATGGAAGTATATTTTACTTTTATCAACAGTTATTGGAGCAGTTTTAACACCTTCTGCTGACCCTTTAACCCAGTTATTACTTTCAAGTGCAGTCTTTTTTCTTTATATACTTGGAAGTCTTTTTGCAATTTTTTTAGGCAAGTCTATCTAAGTATAATATAGATATACTAACATATAAATTAATTGATCTCTGTAATTTTATTACAAAAAATAGTTTCAGACGTTTTTCGACTGTACTCTTCTCTTTTTATAAAGCAATCATATAAATTTCATATTATTTAGATTTTAGAATGGAAACTTTGGAACGTAAAACAACTTTACGTAAGGTTAGTAAAACTTTCCTTATTGTCGTTACCCTATTCTTTAGTGCTCTAAATTTTTCAGTAGAAGAATCAAAAGCGTATCCTGTTTATGCACAACAAGGTTATTCAAATCCACGAGCAGCTAATGGTAAAATTGCGTGTGCAAACTGCCATTTAGCAGAGAAGCCTGTTGAAATTGAAACACCACAAGCAGTTTTACCTGATAGCGTTTTCGAAGCCATTGTTAAAATTCCTTATGATACAAATGTTAAACAAATTCAAGGGAATGGTAAACTTGGTCCTTTAAACGTTGGTGCTGTTGTTGTTCTACCAGAAGGGTTTAAATTAGCGCCTGCTAATAAAATTTCAAAAGAAATTAAAGAAAAAAGCAAAGGTGTATACATTTCCCCTTATAGTTCAAAACAAGAAAATATACTTGTAGTTGGCCCTATTGCTGGTGATACACATCAAGAAATTATTTTCCCTGTTATTTCTCCTAATCCTGAAACAAATAAAAATGTTCACTTTTTAAACTATCCTATATATGTAGGAGGTAACCGTGGTCGAGGACAAATTTATCCGACAGGGGAGAAAAGTAATAACAATACAATCACAGCTCAAGCAAGTGGTCAAATTACACAAATTAGTAAAACAGAAAAAGGAGAGACAACCGTAACGATTTTAACTGCAGATAGTAAAGAAGTTAAACAAACAATACCAGCAGGTTTAACAATATTAACTAAAGAAAAAGATGTTATTCAAGTAGACCAACCTTTAACAAAAGATCCAAATGTTGGTGGTTTTGGTCAGACAGAAACTGAGATCGTTTTACAAAATCCATTAAGAGTTATAGGTTATATGATCTTTACTTTAACAATATTAACAACTCAAATTTTACTTGTTTTAAAGAAAAAACAATTTGAAAAAGTCCAAGCTGCAGAATTAAACTTCTAGAAAGCAGATACCTAGTTCCTAGGTATCCGCTTTCTAGAAGTTTCTTTTTCAAAACAGCTTTTGATTGTTCAAATCTAGTACTTAAATAAGCTTAAAAAAATTTTTATATGACTTTAACTATTTTTGCCTATTAAAATTCATGGGAAAGAAGTATAATTAATGAAAAATAATAAAAATACTTTTAATCTAATGAAAAATATCTATAGAAAACTATTACCATTGTTTGGTGCCTCTTGTTGTATTATCCCAAATAAATATAAAGAGCTTTCCAATATCGTAGAAAAGTCTGAAATAATTAATGTTGAAGCAAAATTAGATAAGTTATCGAAAAATCAAAAAGTTTTAATTTCTAATGAAAATAAACAAGTTAAAGAGTTCATTAATGAATTAAATAAAACTGAAATTTATTTACTTGTAACAGACCCTATTAAAGAAAAGTTTGATAAGCATATTTTACTTTTATTGCATACTGAAGATCGTTTAAATGCAGAACAAGCGGTAACCAATTGGCGTCATATAAGGTTTTTATTTTCATTTAATAACGTGAACTATTCTCAATGGAATATAAATCGAAACATTCCATTTAAATGGGCTGCAAGACCAAATAAGTTTCCTCTTATATCCAAAGCCTATCGTAATGGGAAATCCTATTATGTAAATAATTTAGGTGGTTATAAGTCTATTTGTCCTGTTTTTTTTGATAAGGCATCTGCAGAAGATTTTTTAGTTCAAACCTCTAAAGATGCACTTACTTTATTACAAAAAATACCAGTAAAAAGTAAAGGAGTTATAAAAAAAGGCAGTAAAGAATTTTTAAAAGGACTTTCAAATACTAAAATTATATCTGTTGGATTAGGTGATTTTATTGAATATTATTCTCTTGATGAAACGAAAACTTATTTAGACAAAATTGAATTTTTATTTGTTCCTTGTATACAAAAAGAAATAGATACCCCAAAAAGTATAGAAAAAAATATCAATCGTATTGTAAAAAATAAAAATTTTAAGCTATATCAAAAAGAATATTTTGATCTAAAATTAAGTAATGATAAATAAGTGTATTAAAAATTTTTATTTCTTTTATTGGGCCGGGTTAGATTTGAACCAACGTAGGCATTGCCAGCGGATTTACAATCCGCCCCTTTTAACCACTCAGGCACCGACCCTTTAAATTCTCTTTGTAAAAAGAGAGCTACGTATAATTTATACTACAATAAAGTTAATTTGACAATAGTTTCCTGTTATTTATTAAAATTAAAAACTTGTTAACCCATAAAATTTATGGGTTAACAAGTTTTTAATTTTAAACTAATGCTTCTTTAGCCGCATACATAACTTCTAATGTTATAGTACTAAGATTTTTACTTAAAGCAAATTTTTCCGTATTTCGTTTAATTTTTTCTCTTACGAATCCGGGAATTCCTGATAATTCTTTTTGTGCTTCAACAGACCAATTTAAACTTTCTAATGAAGAATCTGGAGTTTCTAAAATTTCTTTAGTATCGTGGCCTCCAAAAATTTCAAGTAGATGGTCTTCCATTCCTAACGTAAAAGAATTATAAATTAAATCTGCAATTTGATTTGCCCCTTCATAACCACAGAAAGGTCGATAACTTAATGGGAAATTTTGTATATGAACTGGAGCTGATATCACTCCACAAGGAATATTTAACCTTTTAGCAACGTGACGTTCCATTTGTGTCCCAAAGATAGCGTTTGGTTCTATTTTGGCTATTAAATCACCAATAACTTTGTGATCATCTGTAATTATAACTTCTTCACACAAATGACCTACTTCTTTAGTAAACCATGCTTTGTCATACTTACAATATGTTCCAGCGACAACAACATTTATTCCCATTTCCTTTGTTAAGATTTTTGTAAGAGCAGCAGCATGTGTCGAATCTCCAAAAACAAAAGCTTTTTTCCCTGTAAGGTTTTGACAATCAATTGAGCGTGAAAACCAGGCAGATTGGGAAATAAAACGTGTTTGAATATTTATATATTCTTCAAAATTTACATCTTTACCTAAAACCGTTAAAACTTGTTGGATCTTTCTTATAAATTTTGCCGTTTCAATAATTCCTATTGGAGTAATATCAATATATGGCATATTAAATTCTTTTTCTAAAAATTGGGCTGTTAATAAACCGACTTCTCGATAAGGAACAAAATTGAACCAAGCTTTGGGTAAATTCTTTAATTGATGTACAGAAGCCCCTTCAGGAATAATTTCATTAATTTTAATACCTAAATCTGAAAATAGATGTTTAAGTTCACCAATGTCATGTTGATTATGAAAAGCCAAATTATAAGATCCAATTATATTCACTGATGGTTCAATGCTTCTTTCTGGATTAAAGTCTTTATTCTTTTTTTCTTTATTTAGATAAAATTCGACAATTTGTTCTAAAGTTCTATCTGCAGCTTGCATTTCATTTACGCGATAATGATTAACATCGGCCAACAAAACTTCAGCTTTTGTTTCTATTGTCGCTCGATTCACAAAATTTTGTAAATCTTCTTGTAAAATACTTGAAGTGCATGTTGGTGTTAAAATCACTAAATCCGGGTGTTCTTCTAAATCTTTTCGACGAATATTATTTATAACTTTCTCTTGCGATCCACGAGCTAAAACATGTCGATCAACAACACTAGCCGTTACAGGAGTAAAATCTCTTTTGCGTTCTAGCATAGATCTCATAACATTAAAATAATCATCGCCTAAAGGTGCATGCATGATTGCATGAACATTCTTAAACGAACTTGCTATTCTTAATGTACCTATATGAGCAGGCCCTGCGTACATCCAATAAGCTAATTTCATTTTTCTATTTCCTAATAAACTCTTAAATAAATAAATAAGATTATGTAATTTTTAAAATGATAACAATATAACCTTATAATAATAAAACATTATACTTTCTTTTTTAAAGAAAAAATAAGATTTAAAAAGATTAAGCATAAAATAAAAAATTACCTTTCCCATTAAAAACTCCCCAGGTAGGACTTGAACCTACGACCAATCGGTTAACAGCCGATTGCTCTACCACTGAGCTACTGAGGATAATAAACACAGTTTAATTATATTAAGATTTTTGGAAAAAGCAAGACTTTAATCAATTTTCTTCTTGAATATAATTGTAAAAGAAAGTGATAGAAAAGATCACTTTCTTCTACAATTATATTAAGCTTTAAAGTTTTGTTTAGCTTCACCGATCGCTGTTTTTAGAATTGCTTCAAGTTCAGGACTTAATGTATTACCTGATTGAATACCTGAAATAAATTCTGGTTTAGAACTTTTTAAATATTGACGTAGTGCTTCAATGAAAGGACCTACTTCTTTTGTTTCTAAATCATCTAAATATCCTTTTGTTCCTGTATAGATAACAGCTACCTGTTCTTCCACAGGAATAGGAGAATTTTGTGCTTGTTTTAAAATTTCACGTAATCTTTGACCACGAGCTAATTGGTTTTGTGTTGCCTTATCTAAATCTGAAGCAAATTGAGAGAAAGCTTCTAATTCATCAAATTGAGCTAATTCAAGTTTTAAGGTACCTGCAACTTGTTTCATTGCTTTGATTTGGGCTGCTGAACCTACACGGGATACAGAAATACCAACATTAATTGCTGGTCGTAAACCTGAGTTAAATAAGTCGCCTGATAAGAATATCTGACCATCTGTAATAGAAATTACGTTTGTAGGAATATAAGCAGAAACGTCACCAGCCTGAGTTTCAATAATTGGTAATGCTGTCATGCTACCACCACCTAACGCGTCACTTAATTTAGCTGCTCGCTCAAGTAAACGTGAATGTAAATAGAAAACATCACCTGGGTAAGCTTCACGTCCTGGAGGTCGTCTTAATAATAATGACATTTGTCGGTAAGCTGATGCTTGTTTAGATAAATCATCATAAATAACTAATGTTGCTTTACCATTATACATGAAATATTCAGCTAAAGCTGCCCCAGTATAAGGTGCAATATATTGTAACGTTGCTGGTTGATCTGCGTTTGCGGCTACAATAATTGTGTAAGCTAAAGCATTTTTTTCTTGCAATGTTGTTACTGCTTGAGCTACTGATGATGCTTTTTGACCAACTGCTACATAAACACATACAACATCTTGACCTTTTTGGTTAATAATTGTATCTAACGCAATCGAAGTTTTACCTGTTTGACGGTCACCAATAATTAATTCACGTTGTCCTCGACCAATCGGAATCATAGCATCAATTGCTGTAATACCTGTTTGTAAAGGTTCACAAACAGATTTTCTGCTAATAATACCTGGAGCCATAGATTCAACTAAACGTGATTCTTTTGTTTTAATTTCACCTTTACCATCAATAGGGAAGGCAAGAGCATCAACAACACGACCAAGCATAGCATCACCTACAGGTACTTGAGCAATACGTCCTGTAGCTTTTACAGTACCACCCTCTAATACGTTAAGACCGTTCCCCATTAATACAACACCAACATTGTCATTTTCTAGGTTTAAGGCAATACCAATAGTTCCATCTTCGAACTCTACAAGTTCTCCTGCCATTACTTCGTCAAGACCATAAACACGGGCGATACCATCACCTACTTGAAGAACAGTACCAATGTTATCGACTTTCACATCACGTCCATAACTTTCGATCTGTTGACGGATAATGTTACTAATTTCATTAGGATTTATATTAGCCATAACGCAATTTGCTTATATATTTCTTATACTAAATGATTACTTTGAATTAAAGAGAAAATAACTTAAACTACAATATCTAATTCTTTACCAAGACGTTGTAATTCACCTCGTAAACTTAAATCAATAACTTTTGATCCAATTTTGATAACTAAACCACCTAGAATTTTTTTATCAATTCGTAAAGTCAATTGAATATTTGCTGATTGTACGTAGGGTTCTGTAAAAACAGGTCCTAACATCTCATTAATTTTATTGATTAAAGCCTTTTGTTGTTTTGGAGTAAGTTCGATTGTAGACCAAACTTCAACAAATTTAATGCAAACAAAATCATAAGCTTTTTCTAAAAATCTTTTTCCAATACTATCAATATAACCTATTCGTTTTTTATCAATCAGTAAATTTAAAAAATTAATTGTATTAGGACTAATTTTGTTTTTTAAAGTTTTTTCTAATACAGCTTTTTTTGAGGCTGCCGAATTTAACGGATTTTGTAAAAAGCTTTCAAGTTCAGGTGTTTCAGATAGCAATTTTAATAAATCTTGAATATCAAAAATTAACTTATAAAAAATATCTGGATTGTCGTCTTTAATATATAAGCTCAAACCTAATTGGAAAAAAGCTTCAGCATAAGGATTTGCTATTTTTAGAGCTGACATTTTATTGGTCATAAGCGACCTCCTAATCGATTTATTTTGCTATCAATAATTAAAGACTGATCAGTCTTTCCTAATTGTGTTTGTAATTTTGATGTTACTTGATTTAACGCTAATTCCGAAACTTGTTTCATAACATCATTAAACACTTGTTGTTCACGGTAACGTAAAACCATTAAGATATTATTGAAACGTTGTGAAAGATCTTGATTAGCTTGATTAAATTCATTTTCTAATAAACTGGCTTTAGTACGTTTTGTTTGATTTTTGATTTCTTCGATTATAATTTGCGCCTGAGCCCATTGTGATTTTGCTTCAGCTAAACGCTCATTTGCTTCATTTAATCGTTTTTCTCCGTCTTGAATGCTACTTATAATTTGTTCTTGTCTTGTTAACAGATTTTCTTTTAAGAAATTCCCTAAAACATACACAAGTAAGACTAAAAGAATAACAATGTTTATTAAGTTAGTTTCAAGAATATCAGTATTAATACTAATACCTTCAGCTTCACTTGATAAAATAAAAGAACTTACCCAATTTTCCATGTTTGATTATTCTAAAAGAAATAAAAAATTTAATTATGCAAGAATTTTTGAAATAATTTGACTACTTAGAGAATCAATTTCACTTTCTAAACTAACTAAAACTTTATCTTTTTTTACTTTGAAACTTTTTGTAATTTTCACTAAAAATTCATCGATAACTTTTTGTGAAGATTTTGCTTCAGTTTCTAAAATACTTTTATGAAGTTTTTGTAGTGTTGAAATTTCTAATTGAGCTTCTTTTCTTGCTTTAGCAAGTTCACTTTCGTACTGCTTAATTAGTTGATTTGATTGAGATAAAATGCTTGAAGCATTTGCTAAATTTTTGCTAATGTACTGATTACGGTCATTAATAACATTTAAAAGAGGAGTATACAGTATGAAATTTAAAAGGAACATTAAAGCTAAAAATTGAATAGCTACCAGAGGTAATGTTCCATCAAAATCAAATAAACCTCCTGGTTTTTCTGTTGCCAGAAAGAAAATTGAAGTTTCAGTCATTAGGTTATATCTACTACTTAATTTTAAATTTTTGAAGGAAAATAAAATTTACATGAAAGAAAAGTCAAGACGCGTTTTTATTAATATAGCGTCTTGACGATAATTTAACTAAACTTTGAAAATTTAGCTTGTGAACGGGTTAGCGAATAATAACGATAAAGCTACTACTAAACCATAAATTGTTAAAGCTTCCATGAAAGCTAAACTTAATAATAGAGTACCACGAATTTTATTTTCTGCTTCAGGTTGACGAGCAATACCTTCTACAGCTTGACCAGCGGCATTTCCTTGACCAATACCAGGACCAATTGCACCTAAACCAACAGCAAGACCAGCAGCTAAAACAGATGCAGCAGAAATAATTGAATCCATAATATTTATTTTTTTGTTTTTGGAGAAAAAGAATTAACAGGTTTCAAAAAGTTAAAAACAAAGCTGTTTTTTTAATGTCCTTCTACTGCTTCCGCAATATATGCCGCAGCAAGAGTGGAAAAAATTAGTGCTTGGATTGAACTTGCAAATACACCTAAAACCATAATAGGTAAAGGGACGATTAAAGGAACTAACATGGTTAAAACAGTTACTGTTAATTCATCTGCTAAAATATTACCGAAAAGTCGGAAGCTTAATGATAAAGGTTTTGTGAAATCCTCTAAAATATTAATTGGTAATAAAACAGGTGTTGGCTGTAAGTAACGTTTAAAATAACCAAGACCCTTTTTTTGGAGACCTGCAAAAAAGTAAGTTATTGACGTTAATAAGGCTAATGCAACAGTTGTATTAATATCATTTGTTGGAGCAGAAAGTTCTCCTGAAGGAAGCTCTATTAGTTTCCAAGGAATTAAAGCTCCAGCCCAGTTACAACCAAAAATAAATAAGAATAATGTCCCAATGAATGGTAACCATGGTCGATACTCACTTTCTCCTAATTGATTTACAGCAATTTCTTGTGTAAATTCAACTACCGATTCCATAAAGTTTTGCCAGCTTTCTGGAATCCGTTTAGCATTGCTAGTACCTAAAACTGAGAATAAAATAATTAAAGCAATTACAAACCAACTGACAATAAAAACTTGTCCGTGTAGGCTAATACCTTGAATTTCCCAGTAAAAGTGTTTACCAACCTCGACTCCAGATAAAAGAATAAATGAACTTGGATTGTTCAAGTTCATACTTTGAATGAAATCCATATGTAATTTTAATGAAATAGCTAAAAAATACCCTATGCTAAAGATGCATACAGATAATAAAATTATACAATATATATAATAAAAAGGGTAATTAAAACAGTAAAAAGCTTTTTCACTTTTTGCTTTTATTCACCTAGTTGGAATCTTATAAAACGTGCAATTTTAATATTTTCTCCTAATTGTGAAATTGTTTGTTTTATTAATTCTTCCACTGTTTGATTGTTATCTCTTATAAAAGGTTGATCTAATAGACTTTGTGTTTTTAAAATTTTCTCAATACGACCTTCTACAATTTTTGCTCTAATTTGTTCGGGCTTGTTAATCAAGTCTTCTTTTCCCGCTTCAATACTTTTTTCTCTTTCAACAATTTCCGGAGGAATATCATTGACACAAACGTAATTAACGGTTGGTGAAGCTGCTATCTGCATAGCAATATTTTTTGCCAATTGCTGAAATTCAGGTCTGCGAGCAACAAAATCAGTCTCACAATTCACTTCGACCAAAACCCCAAGCTTTCCACCTGTATGAATATAAGACTCAATTAAACCTTCACTTGCTTGACGGCCAGCTTTTTTATCAGCAGTGGCTAACCCTTTTTGGCGTAAAGCTTCAACAGCTTTCTCAAAATCTCCTTCAGTTTCTTGCAAAGCTTTTTTGCAATTCATCATTCCTGCACCCGTTTTATCTCTAAGCTCTTTTACAAGTTTAGGGTTAATTTCAAGACTCATAGTTTTTTCCTTCGTTATTGTTTGATTTTTCTGATTACTCTGCGTTTTCATTAAAATTTTTGTTTTGTTTTCCTAGAGATATACTATCTGCTAGTTTTTGTACTATATATTTTATAGAACGAATTGCATCATCATTTCCTGGAATGGGGATAGTTGCTAGATCGGGATCACAATTTGTATCTAAAATTGAGATAATCGGAATATTTAAAGAAATTGCTTCTTTAATTGCTGTAATTTCACATTTTTGATCAATGATAAGAATAACATCTGGTTCTTTTGTCATTGTTTTTACACCATTGAAATACTTACGTAAACGTTCTAATTCTTTGTTTAATTTTGCAGCTTCTTTTTTAGGCAGATTATCAATTATTCCTTGATTTTGTTGCTCTTCTAAATCTTTCAGACGCTGAATTCTTGTCTTTAATGTCACCCAATTTGTTAACATTCCTCCAAGCCAACGATGATTAACATAATGTGCTCCACATCTTTGTGCTTCTCTAGCAATAACTGAAGCTGCTTGTCGTTTTGTACCTACGAATAAAAAAGTTTTCCCCTCTTCACTTGCTGCTTGTGCAAAATCGCAAGCTTGTTTAAGCAATTCGGCGGTTTGAATAAGATCAAGAATATGAACACCATCTCGCTCTGTATAGATATATGGGAACATTTTAGGGTTCCAGCGATGTGCTTTGTGTCCAAAATGAACACCTGCCTCTAATAATTGGGCCAATTCAATTTTAGCCATAATTTTTATTTGTCTCCAAAGTTTTTTTTAGTAAAGTAAAAATAAAATTTTACCTAGCCTTTAATTTGATTATACTAAAATAATACAAATTTGAAAATTGATAAATTAAAATTTCTTTTTTATAAAAATTTAAATTTCACTCTATTTTTTAATTCTTTATATTTAATTTTGGATGTTGTTGACGTCGTCGTTAAATTATCGTCTTTTTTATTTAGGTATGAAGGGACCTTAACACCAAGATAAGAGATATCACTATATGCATTAAAACCAGTACCAGCAGGAATTAAACGCCCAACAATAACATTTTCTTTTAATCCACGTAACCAATCTATCTTCCCTTGAATAGCTGCTTCGGTTAAAACTCTAGTAGTATGTTGAAAACTTGCAGCAGAGATAAAACTATTTGTTTTTAATGATGCTTTTGTAATGCCAAGAAGAATGGGTCTAAATAACGCATTTTCTTTTTGTTTAAGGCAATTATTTATATAATAAATTTGCCTTAAATCTACTAATTCATCCGGTAAAAGTGGTGAAGCCCCTGAAGAAGTTATTTGTACTTTACCTGTCATCTGTTTAATAATAATTTCAACATGTTTATCAGAAATACTTACACCTTGGGAATAATATACCGCTTGAACAGAACTTAAAAGCACAGCTTGAATTTTTCTTAAACTTCTATACGCCGAATGATAAGAGCTTAGTAGTTTTAGACTTCTATAATATAAAAAATAAATATCTAATATCGTATGTGGGTTTATTGAAGCATCATTTAAGGGTTGGCCAACATTAATAAATTCAAATTTACCAATCAATAAACGCTGTGAATAATTTAATGTATACAGATCTTTTTGAGATTTCTCCAATATGCTTGGGGCTACCCAAACATATAGTTCTGAAGGCGTATATCTAATATCGACAATAATGCCAGGACGGGTTGCAATTGTAGATTCAAATTTAGGTTTTCGTGCTTCTAGGATTTCTTCTACTCTAGGTAAACCTTGAACAATATCACCAGTTCGTGCTCTTTCATATACAAGCTGACCTAAACCATCACCACTTTTTATTAAATCTCCAGGGCGTTTTTCAATGATCGCTCCTTGCGAAAATAGATAAGGTTGACCCGTATGAAAAGTAATACTGTTTCCATGAATTTTATAAATTAAACCCGAAGTCTTGGATATAAAATTAGTTTGAGTTTTTTCCCCAAATTTGAATAATTTATTTTTTTCAAATAAATTACGCGCTTGTTCCATATAAACGGTTTTATAATCTTTGTCAGTAGTTAAAAGAACTTTTCTCTCTTTTCCTAAAAACTGTTCTTTAATATTTGTAATTTGATTTTTTTCTGTTATTAATACATGAAAAGATGCAATGTTTGTATAGGGTTCTATAAATTGTTTATCATGTACTAATGTTATCGTAGAAATATCTGCTTTTTTTATTTCATTTGGAATAAATTGATCAATACTAATATTTTCTAAAATTAAAAGGTTTAATTTGAGTTTTATTCTCGGTTCTTTTTCTAAAACAAAATCGATTTTTACAGTAAAATTTTTTGAAGTTGAAAGAGGTTGGCTTATTATTTGCCGTTTAATCAATTGTAAAGGTAAATTTTCTTTTACTTTACTTCCAAATTTAATCTTAGTTTGTAAAGGTCCAAGATGTAAATCATTATTGAAAGTATGGTAATTTGGGGAAAAATAAGATAATTCCGAAGGATGATTTATAATTTCGTATCTTACTATAGGATTAATACCTAAAAAGGTTTGACCATTAATACTTTTGATTTCAGTAAAACTTAATTGTTTAATACTTACATGATCCCCTAAAATCTCACCAGGAAAAACTATCTTTTGGTGATAAGCTTTTAAGGATTTATCCTTTCCAACAAAAAGAAGGTGCCCAGGTTTTATTGTTAGTTCTTTAACAATCTTTTTATTTTCATTTATTTCAACAATACCTGATATGTTACTAAAATTATCTTTAAAAATTTCCGTGTTCGCTTCTATACAATCACCATTTTTGACATAAAGTTGGGTAATATCATGATTAATTTTATATGTTGCTTCTGGCAAATAAAAAATAGTTCCACCAGTAGGTCGAAGCTTTTGTCTGTTTGTTTCAATCTCTTCTTCTTCTTGACTAGTAAAATCTGCAGAATAAAAAATACCGCCAGTTTTTGTTCGGTATTGAGTATTAATTAAATTACCTAGGGGTGTAGCATTCCCCTCTAGTAACTTTAACGGTGTTAAAGAATTAAAAACAATCCGCCTATTTTTTGAGCCATAAAGGATACATTTTGTCTGGCCGAGACGGTTTTGTTCTAAATAAATATTTGAATTATTTAAACTTTCTGACCCATGCATAATATTTAACTCATGACTTTGTCCAGTTTCTTTACTTGGCTGTAAATTTATTAAACCACTTGTTATGCTGATCAGTTTTGCTTCAGCAAGGGTCTGATCTTTCCGAATGGTAGAATATGGTTTAATTTGAATCCTTGACTTTAAAGGTATGTTATATACTTGGCCTGATAAAATCCATAATAAACAATTTGATTTATTATTTAATTTAGATTCATAGTAAAAATCTGGCTCTTTTAGTTTTTCATTTTCTAAAAGAACTTCTCCAGATTGATTGGCATATACATATTTAAAAGCTTTTTCTCCTCCAGTTTTTCTGGTTTTTGAAGTAAGTTCAAAAAGAATATCATTTTTTTTAATAAAACTATTATCTCTTACAAGAATTAATGTTTCCGGAAGAATTTCTAATTGTATTTTATTATTTGTATAAGTAATTAAATTAATACTAGCTTCATTTTCACTAATATATGCAACTTCACCATATTGTGTTCTAGTTATTTGAGTTTTTAAAATTTTAGAAAAGACAATTTTACCTGAAAATTCTGCGCGAATTTGACGACTTGGTTCTGTAGTAAAAACGCCACCCGTATGAAAGGTTCGCATAGTTAATTGTGTTCCAGGCTCACCTATTGATTGTGCAGCAATAATACCTACAGCTTCACCAAGATCAATCAAATTACCATAAGCTAAATTCCAACCATAACATTCTTGACAAACAGAGCGGCTAGACGAACAAGTCAACGGAGATCTAACAATAACCTTTTGTATATTACTTTTATTTATTTCTTGCGCTAATATTGGTGTAATTTCTTGATTGGCTTCTACTAAAATTTCTCCTGTTTTATTATCTTTTAAAGAATGTGCTAAAAGGCGCCCTAGAATTCTATCTCCTAAAGAAATCACAACATTACTACCATCAACAACGTGCGTTAAACTAATACCATCTTGAGTCTTGCAGTTTTTTTCACGTGTAATCATATCCTGTGCAACATCAATAAGTCTTCTTGTTAAATATCCAGAATCTGCTGTACGTAGTGCTGTATCTACAAGCCCTTTTCTAGCACCATAAGAAGAAATAATGTAGTCAGTTACAGTTAGACCTTCTCTAAAATTTGTTACAATCGGTAAATCAATAATTTGTCCATTGGGATCAGCCATTAAACCGCGCATTCCAACAAGTTGACGAACTTGTGAAAGATTTCCTCTTGCACCTGAAAAGGCCATCATATAAATAGAATTTAAAGGATCTGTTTGGCGAAAATAATTGATAACCTGATCTTTTAGAGTTTCACTGGTAGTATTCCAAGTATGAATGACTTTTTGGAACCTTTCAACTTCAGTGATTTCACCCCGATCTACCTCAAATTCTGCTTGATATACTTTTTTATTTGCAGATTTAATCAAATTACTTTTAATAGGAGGTACGCGTAAATCCTCAATACTAATAGAAAGTCCGGCCTGTGTAGCATATTGAAAACCAATGTCTTTTAGTTTATTTGCTAAATAAGAAGCTTTCATTATCCCAAAATCACTAAAAGCCCAAGACATTACTTGTTTTAATTGTTTTTTATCAATAACCCGGTTACGAAATATTTTCGTTTTTTTTGTCATTGTTTTTAACTTAACTCCTACTTTACTGAATAGTTACTAGTGTATTTAAATTTTGATTAAATATGATTCTCCCTGGCGTTGTGCGTACGTATTGAACAATAATTTTATTGTCTTTTGATTCACGTGTTTGAAGGTTGTTGTAAATTTTTAAAATACTTTCATCCTCCAATTGTAAAGTTTTTATTAAATTAAGCTCATCAATAAAATTGTATTTTTCTAAACAGCGAACCCAAATGGAAGAATGAAGATCTATTTGTTTTTCTTTATAAGCAAAAACAGCATCTTCAAAACTACCAAAATAATGATTAGAACCTTTGAGATGGGGGCGATTATCAATTGTTAAATAGTAACAACCCAATAACATATCTTGGGTCGGTTGAATAATAGGTTCGCCCGTTGCAGGTGATAAAAAGTTATTTGGGGCTAACATCAAAATACGGGCCTCTGTTTGAGCTTCCAGAGATAAAGGAATATGAACAGCCATCTGGTCTCCATCAAAATCAGCATTAAAAGCTGGGCACACCAAAGGGTGAAGTTGTATCGCTCTCCCACGAACCAAAACAGGTTCAAATGCTTGTATCCCTAACCTATGTAAAGTTGGCGCTCGATTTAGCAAAATTGGATGGCCTTGTATTATCTTTTTTATTAAATTCCATAAAAAAGGTTCATTACTTTGAATAATTTTTTTTGCATTCCTTATAGTTCCTGCTAATCCTTTATTTATCAATTCATGAACAATAAAAGGATAAAATAATTCAACTGTAATTTCATAAGGTAACCCACATTGATTTAATTCTAAATTAGGACCAACAACAATTACAGAACGACCCGAGTAATCTACCCGTTTCCCTAATAAATTTTGACGAAATCGACCTTGTTTCCCCTCTACTGTGTCAGCTAAAGATTTAAGAGGTCGATTATTCATATCAACTGTTTTTGGACCACGCTTTCCATTATCAATTAAAGCATCTACAGCTTCTTGTAACATACGTTTTTCACTACGAACAACAATTTCAGGTGCATAAATGGACAATAAACGAGCCAAACGATTATTTCGTGTAATTACTCGTCTATATAATTCATTTAAATCAGAAGTAGCAAAACGCCCACCTTCCAATTGAACCATTGGTCTTAATCCTGGAGGAATCACAGGTAAAACAGTCAAAATCATCCATTCCGGTTTAGAATTTGTACTTAAAAAACTTTCTAAAATTCGAATTCTTCGTGTGGCACGTTTCAATTCAATTTCAGAATCAGGGCACATCATTATATCGCGGTTTGCTTTAATTTGTTCAACAAGATTTATCTCTTTTAATAAATTAAAAAGAACTTCTGCACCAACTTTTTGACTTTCTCTTCCCAATAAAAATTCATCTTCATTTGAAAGATATTCATCTAATCCACCTACAGTATCATCTAATGATTGATTAAAATAAATTATTTGTTCTACTTCTCTTAATGGTTTTTGTAATACATGCGCTAAATAGCTAGGAACCCCTTTCAAGTACCAAACATGTGTAACCGGAGTGAGTAGATTAACATAACCCATTCGATGACGTCGAACTCTAGCTTCAGTAATATCTACTCCACATCTTTCACAAACTAAACCTTGATGGCGAACTTGTTTATATTTACCACAGTGACATTCCCAATTTTTAATTGGTCCGAAAATCTTTTCACAAAATAATCCATCGATTTCTGGTTTAAATGTTCTATAATTGATTGTCTCTGGTTTTGTGACTTCACCAACAATTTGCCCGTTCGGAAGAATTCTTTCACCCCATTCTCTTATACGTTCAGGTGAAGCTAAATTAATTTTTATATAATCAAAGTCTTGATTTATCCGTTTCATCACAAATCCTTAATTAATTTCATTAATAATGTATTAGATTAGAGGTCATTAAATTAACTTCAACTGCCTGTGTTTGACCTGTCGTTAATTTTTTAACTTTATATGTTGTAATATCTAATCCAAGTGCCTGTAACTCTCTTAATAAAACTTTAAAAGATTCTGGTATACCAGGTTTAGGAATAGGTTGACCTTTGACAATCGCGTTTAACACTTCATTTCGACCTTCCATATCATCAGACTTAACCGTTAAAAGTTCTTGTAATGTATAAGCAGATCCAAAAGCTTCCAACGCCCAGACTTCCATTTCACCAAAACGTTGTCCACCTTGTTGTGATTTGCCACCAACGGGTTGTTGTGTTACTAAAGAATACGGGCCTGTTGCGCGTGCATGAATTTTATCATCAACTAAATGAATAAGTTTTAAAATATAACTTTTTCCTACTAAAATAGGGTTATCAAAACTTTCTCCTGTTCTACCATCTGTTAAAATAACTTTTCCAGGACAATGTTTATTAAATAACCATGGTTTATTTGTTTGAAGTGCGGCTTCTTTTAATTTACTATTTATTAAAATCCTAGAAGCTTCTACGCTATACATCTCATCAAAAGGCAAAATTTTAAAACGTTTATTTAGTTGATCGCCAGCCAATCCTAATAAAGATTCAAAAATTTGTCCAACATTCATTCGAGATGGAACACCTAAAGGGTTAAAAATTATATCGACAATAGTACCATCCGGTAAATACGGCATATCCTGAATTGGCATAATTTTCGAGATAATACCTTTATTCCCGTGCCGACCAGCAATTTTATCGCCAATTTTAATTTTTCTTACTTCAGCCACAAATACCCGAACTAAACTAATAGCACCTAAAGGTACATCATCGCCATTTTCTTTTGAAAACACGAGTACATCAATAACACGGCCCTGAATACCTTTTGGTACTCTAAGCGAGTTATCTCTAACATCCGCTGTTTTTTCACCAAAAATTGCTTTCAATAATTTTCCTTCGGGAAGTTGATCAGATTCTCCTTTAGGGGTTACTTTACCAACTAAAACATCCCCTGATTCTACTAAAGCACCCTTAGAAATCAAACCATTCGAATTTAAATTACGTATTGAATATTCACTAGCATTTGGAATATTTGAAGTCATTTCTTCAACACCTGATTTTGTTTGCCTTACTTCTAATTCATATTTTTCAATATGGATAGAAGTAAATAAATCACGATAAACAAGACGCTCACTTACTAAAATAGCATCTTCGTAATTGTATCCTTCCCAAGGCATATAGGCGACTGTTAAATTTTGTCCTAATGATAATTCACCACCATCTGTACCGGGTCCATCTGCAATAACTTGTCCACTTTTGACAAACTGGCCAGGCCAAACAATTGGTTTTTGATTGACACAAGTATCTTGATTTGAACGACGGTATTTTTCAAGTTGGTATCTTTTAACTCCAACAGTATTTTTTTCTTTATTACTTTTAACAATAATTTGATCTGCACTAACAAATGTTATTATTCCATCTCTATAATTTACTAGACCTGTAGAAGAATCGATAGCAATTTGTGATTCTAACCCAGTACCAACAATAGGTTTTTGCGGATAAAGCAAAGGAACCGCTTGTCGTTGCATATTTGAACCCATCAACGCTCTATTTGCATCATCGTGTTCTAAAAATGGTATTAAAGCAGCTGCAGCCGATATAATTTGAATGGGTGATATCGCAACTAAATTTACTTCATGTGGTGTAGCTAACGTAAATTCTTGATTATATCTTACTGGGATTAAATCTTTTGCTATATAATCATTTTGTGTTAGCTTTATATCTGCTGGAGCTATTTTATAAAGCTTTTCCTTTTCTGCGCTTAAATAGATTGGTTGGCTGTCTTTTAAAACTTTTGCCTGAAAAACTTTAAAAAACGGTGTTTCGATAAATCCATATTTATTTAATTTCGCATGACTCGCTAACGAAGCAATCAATCCTGCATTCTGTCCTTCCGGTGTTTCAATAGGACATAAACGGCCGTATTGTGTCGGATGAATATCTCGTGCAGCAAATGTAACATGATCAGTACTTAATCCTCCGGGACCTAAAGCACTGATTCTTCGTTTATGCGTTAATTCTGAAAGTGGATTTGTTTCATCCATAAATTGTGAGAGCTGGCTTGACCCAAAAAATTCTTTTACAGCTGCAATTAAAGGTTTTGGATTAACTAAAGTATTTGTCTTTAATAAATTGATATCGCAAGTAGTTAACTTTTCACTAATATTTCGTTCTAAACGATTTAACCCAACTCGAACTTGGAGTTGCAATAATTCACCTACACAACGTACTCTACGATTGATTAAACTATCAATATCATCGACTTCCCCATTGTAAAAACGAATATCAATTAAATAATCAATAATTTTTAATATATCTTGAGATGTTAAAGTTCTTATAGATAAAGGAATATTAAGATCTAATTTTTTATTAATTTTAACTCTTCCCACTTCACCTAAATCATAATATTTAGGATTTAATATTCGAGAGCAAATTAAATCTCGAACTTTTGAAATGGCTAAAAATTCAGCTGTTTTATTTTTGATTTCTTTTAACTTTTCTGTTTTTTTTCTTCTGTTTTGATATTTTTTTTCAAGCTCTAATTTTATCTGAGTAACACAACGAATTAAAAAGTCAGAGTTCTTTACCGTTTGATAAATTTCTTCATTTGTTAAATCTAAAGCAGCTAAAAATAAATTAATAGGAATTTTGTATTTTTTATCAATTCTTACCCAAATTAAATCGGAATCTAACTCAAAAGTTAACCAAGAACCACGTCGTGTTATAACAGTACCAGAGTATATATTATATAATTGGTTTTTCTTTTTTTCTTTCTTATAATAAACACCAGGGCTTCTAACAAGTTGGTTAACTATAATCCGCTCGCAACCATTTATAATAAATGTACCTTTATTAGTCATTAAAGGTATTTCACCAATTAAGACTCTTTGTTTTTCTAGAATAATGTTTGTTGTAGAAAGATTTTTTGCTATAAGTTCTATGGAAACGTACAATTTAACAGAATAGGTAATATTTTTTTCTTTCGCTTTAGATGTGCTTAATTTAGGTTTTTTTAGCCTGTATTCGTGGCCATATACTTTAAGCTCTAAATTCCCAGTTAAATCAAAAATAGAAGAAAATTTAGCTAATTCTTGGGCTAAGCCTTCAGATAAAAACCAACAAAAACTTGATCTTTGAATTTCTAATAAATCTGGAAGATTTGTTATATGTATATTCTGATTCATAAGCTTATTAAACAAAATTCGTCAGTTACTTATTATTTAGTAGTTTTGGTAGATAGAAAACAAAAAAGATCGATATATTTATATTATATAAATACATAATACTCAAAGAACCCCAGTAATTTTTGTATTGATTTTTTAAATTAATTTTTTTGTTCAACTTTTGTTAAGGCTTTACTTAAACGGGATTTTTTTCTTGCAGCATTATTTTTATGTAATATATTTTTTTTCTTTGCTTTATCTATTTTACTATATGCTAAATCTAAGAAACTTTTTACTTTAATATGGTTTTCCTGGCTTGGATTTGCTTCAAAATCTTCTAGTGCTTTAAAATATTTTTTGATAAAAGTTTTTACTAAAGATTTGTAAGGTGCATTCTCTACTCTTTTTCGTTCACTTGTTTTTATTCTTTTTATTGCTGATTTATTATTTGCCATAATGATATTTGATGATTTAAATTTAAAATTTTATTAATTTATTATGCTATAAGTTTGACCTTCTTTGCAAGATCAATTGTTTTATCTTTGTTTGAGCCCAGTAGGATTCGAACCTACATTAGAAACTTAGAAGGTTTCTGTCCTAATCCCTTAGACGATGGGCCCTATGTGGTTATTTAAATCATATATTAAATGTTTTTGTATGGACGGTACTGGACTTGAACCAGTGGCCCTCTGCTTGTAAGGCAGACGCTCTACCACTGAGCTAACCGTCCTTAATAAGGTGACTTTTATATAAATCATATATGGTTTCACTTGTTTTTGTAAAGTAGTAATTCTTTTTTTTAAGCAAAGATATTAAAATATATATCTATTTTTACTATCTTATGTTATTATCTTTTTAAAAAGAATTTTGCTGGTATAGCTCAATTGGTAGAGCAACTGATTTGTAATCAGTAGGTCGAAGGTTCAAGTCCTTTTACCAGCTTTTTTATTCATAATTTTTACTCGAAATTTTAGAATCTCATATGATTCTAGTTTTTTAAGAAAAAACTAGTCGATCAAAGTATATTTAAAACGAAAAAATATAGTAGAATATTTTATATCAATATTTTTTTCGTAAGATATAAAATTTTGCTTAGATAAAAAGCAAATATACATATCCCATTTACGTCTAGAAAGTTATTCTTTATTAAAATCTAAAAAAATAAAATAGGATTAAGATTTATGTTGAAGTTTAAAAAACTTTTACCGATTTTTTTAGCACTGACTATTACAAGTCCAAGTATTGCATTTGCAGATGTGGCTGGATTAATTCCTTGTAATGAATCACCAGTTTTTACGAAACGTTTAAATGCTAGTGTTGTTAAATTAGAAAATCGAGTTAAAAAATATGAAGCTGGTTCACCTCCAGCATTAGCTCTTGAACAACAAATTGAACGTACAAAACAACGATTTGATAGATATAGTAAGTCAGGTTTACTTTGTGGTAAAGATGGTTTACCTCATTTAATTACAGATGGTCGTTGGAGTCACAGTATTGAATTTGTTATTCCTGGCCTAATGTTCCTTTATATTACAGGTTGGATTGGTTGGGTAGGCAGAAAGTATATCCGCACAGTAGGTGGCGACACAAACGCAACCGAAAAAGAAATTATTATTGATGTTCCTTTAGCTCTAAAAATTATGTCAACTGGTTTTATTTGGCCAATTTCAGCATGGCAAGAATATATCAGCGGTACATTATTAGCTGATGTTTCAGAAATAACAGTATCCCCACGTTAAGTAAATTTAAGCTTATAATTCTCTGATAAAAACTAAAAAGGAATCTATTATACTATGGAAAATTTCTTAAAATATCTTTCAACAGCTCCAGTTCTTTTAGCTGCTTGGATGACTTTTACTGCTGGCTTTATTATTGAAGCTAACCGTTTTTACCCCGATGCTCTAACTTTCCCTGCATTTTAATTAAAATTTTATTGCTTTGTTTTCACGTTAATCGAATTTTTGTGTTAAAATATTAAATAATAAAGTTGAAAAGAAAAGTTAGACTAGTTAATTCTCATTATAATACTATGATGATTTAGAATTAGTTGATATCACTCTTGATTTTTTACTAAACAAGATTTGAAGTCTACTTATATTAATATATTATTTTGGATTTTATAAAATCTAACAATTATATGACCATTGCAATTGGACAAAACCAAGAACGAGGCGCTTTTGACCTTGTTGATGACTGGCTAAAAAGAGATCGTTTCGTATTCATCGGTTGGTCAGGTCTTCTTTTATTCCCGACAGCATACTTAGCTCTTGGGGGTTGGTTTACTGGTACAACATTCGTTACATCTTGGTATACTCATGGTTTAGCTAGTTCATATTTAGAAGGTTGTAACTTCTTAACAGCTGCAGTCTCTTCACCTGCAAACAGTATGGGTCACTCTTTAATTTTACTTTGGGGTCCTGAAGCTCAAGGTGATTTTACACGTTGGTGCCAAATTGGTGGACTATGGACTTTCGTAGCTCTACATGGTGCTTTCTCTTTAATTGGATTCTGTTTACGTCAATTTGAAATTGCTCGTTTAGTAGGTATTCGCCCATACAACGCGATTGCTTTTTCTGGGCCTATTTCAGTTTTCTTATCAGTTTTCTTATTATATCCATTAGGACAAGCTAGCTGGTTCTTTGCACCAAGTTTCGGTGTAGCCGCTATCTTCCGTTTCCTATTATTCTTACAAGGATTTCATAACTGGACATTAAATCCATTCCACATGATGGGTGTTGCTGGTATTTTAGGTGGTGCATTACTATGTGCTATCCACGGTGCAACTGTAGAAAATACATTATTCGAAGATGGTGATGCTGCAAACACTTTCCGTGCTTTCACACCAACACAATCAGAAGAGACTTATTCAATGGTTACAGCTAACCGTTTTTGGTCTCAAATTTTTGGCGTAGCTTTTTCAAACAAACGTTGGTTACACTTCTTCATGCTTTTCGTGCCTGTTACAGGCTTATGGACAAGCTCAATTGGTATTGTCGGTTTAGCTTTAAACCTACGTGCATATGATTTTGTCTCACAAGAACTTCGTGCAGCAGAAGATCCAGAATTTGAAACTTTCTATACTAAAAATATTCTATTAAACGAAGGTATCCGTGCTTGGATGGCAGCACAAGATCAACCACACGAAAACTTTGTATTCCCTGAGGAGGTTTTACCACGTGGAAACGCCCTTTAATAATGTTGCAGGTAGAGATATTGAATCTACAGGTTTTGCTTGGTGGTCTGGAAACGCACGTCTTATAAACGTTTCTGGTAAATTATTAGGTGCTCACGTAGCACATGCAGGTATTATGGTTTTCTGGACAGGTGCTATGACTTTATTTGAAGTTTCGCATTTTATTCCTGAAAAACCTTTATATGAGCAAGGTTTCATTTTAATTCCACATTTAGCTACTTTAGGCTGGGGTGTTGGACCTGCTGGTGAAATTATAAACACATACCCATACTTTGTTGTTGGTGTTTTACATTTAATTTCTTCAGCTGTTCTTGGCTTTGGTGGTATTTATCACTCTTTAATTGGACCTGATACACTAGAAGAATCATTCCCATTTTTCGGATATGACTGGCGTGACAAAAACAAAATGACAACAATTTTAGGTATTCATTTAGTGTTACTTGGAATTGGTTCATTCTTACTTGTTATCAAAGCAATGTTTGTTGGGGGTATCTACGATACTTGGGCACCAGGTGGTGGCGATGTTCGTTTAATCACTAGTCCAACACTAAATCCGCTTGTAGTTTTTGGTTACGTTTTAAAATCACCTTTTGGTGGTGACGGCTGGATTGTATCTGTAGATAATATGGAAGATCTTGTTGGTGGCCATATCTGGGTTGGTATTATTTGTCTAGTTGGTGGTATCTGGCACATTTTAACAAAACCATTCTCTTGGGCACGTCGTGCTTTTGTTTGGTCTGGAGAAGCGTATTTATCTTACAGTCTAGCTGCTCTATCTACAATGGGGTTAACTGCAGCTACATTTGTTTGGTACAACAATACAGCTTACCCTAGTGAATTCTTTGGTCCAACAGGTCCTGAAGCATCGCAAGCTCAAGCGTTTACATTCTTAGTACGTGACCAACGTTTAGGTGCTAACGTAGCATCGGCTCAAGGTCCTACTGGTTTAGGTAAATATTTAATGAGATCACCTAGTGGTGAAATCATCTTTGGTGGTGAAACAATGCGTTTCTGGGATATGCGTGCTCCATGGGTAGAACCACTACGTGGTCCTAATGGTTTAGATATCAATAAAATTCGAAATGATATTCAACCATGGCAAGAACGTCGTGCGGCTGAATACATGACACACGCTCCATTAGGTTCATTAAACTCAGTAGGTGGTGTAGCGACAGAGATTAACTCTGTAAACTATGTATCTCCACGTTCATGGTTAACTACATCTCACTATGTTTTAGGTTGGTTCTTATTAGTAGGTCACTGGTGGCATGCTGGTCGTTCACGTGCTGCTGCAGCAGGTTTTGAAAAAGGTATTAACCGTGAAACAGAAGCTGTTTTATCAATGCGTCCTATTGACTAAGAAAAAGTAATAGAAATTATAAAATAATAAAAAAGGGAAAACGAAATTTCGTTTTCCCTTTTTTATTATTTTATAATTTCTATTACTTTTTCTTTCGTTAAAAGTTCAAACACAAACAGAATAATAAAGCCCATCATAGCTGCTCGACCATTAATTTTTTCACTGAACGTAGTAAAGCCCCAATTTGTATTTTCAAGTGGTTCATATGGGCTATTAGTAACATCTAAATTATTTATTATCTTATCCATACTTTCTTTATTAATATATTTTATAATTTTCTTATCGTGTTATTTTTACGAATTATCTAAATTAGTTTTAAGAGAAAGAAAATTTTTTTTAGATCAAGGAAGCTCAGAAAACTAAAAAAATGTTTTATACAATCTTTTTTCTTTTTAAAATTATTATACAACGTTCAAGTTTAATTATATTAGTTTTTACAAAAACTAATATAATTAAACTTGAACGTTGTATAATAATTTTAATGCCTAAGGCAGAAAGTTGGTGAATACTTTATTAACGGTCTTTTGTTTTATCGAAAAACAGACTTCTTAAAACCTAAAAAAATTTTATTATTTAAATATCTGTAAATCTGCGTTATAATCTTTATAAACTTTTATTGATTAATTTTATTTAAATTTTTATTTTAAACCTCAAAATGGATAATATTTTTTTATTTTTAGTGCAACCCCTTTTTGCAATTTTAAATTTGTTAGTTAACTTGAAAATCCTTTTTTCAACCAATTTTGCAAAACTTGTTGAAGATGTTCCTGCAACTATACCAGTCCTAAATTATTTGAAAGACTGCCTTTTAATTTATTTACAAGGATATAATTTAATCTTTACATTACGATTTATTTTAGGTTGGTTTCCAAACATTAATCCGTTCATCGCCCCTTATTATATTGTAAGAGTTTTAACTCAACCTCTTCTTGATGAAGTATCAAAAAGATTACCTCGTGTTTTTGGTATAGATTTTAGTTTTTTACTTTGTTCTCTTGCTATAAGTTTATCAATTAATTTTCTAAGTACTTATCGTTTTTAAACTCTAATTTTCTTTTTTTTTAGTTTCTGTCTTTAATTTTCACTATTGTTCAGTTTCTATTTCTCTTGTATAGTTATAATCAATTCGTCTTTATTAAATACAAAATATTCACCTATTAAAAAATTTATGTTAAAGTTAAGGCTTAAACGCTGTGGCCGAAAAAAACAACCGTTTTACAAAATTGTGGTAATGAATAGTGCTTCACGTCGTGATGGTTTTGCAATCGAAGAGCTTGGTTTTTATAATCCTTTAAATAAAACTTTTAAAATAGATAAAGGACGCACAATTTATAGACTTCAACAAGGTGTCCAGCCGACAGAAACGGTAGTAAATCTTTTAAAAAAGGCCAATATTTTAGAAAGCACAGTCTAATAATTGAGGCTCACAAAGAATCTTATGATAAATTCTAAAACTCAAAGTAAATATTTATTCAAAGTTCTTTGGTCAAAAACATATATAGGAATAGCAATTAATGAAATCCACAAAAATAATTGTGATCTTCCGTTAACTACTTTTTATTTTTGGCCCAGAGAAGATGGTTGGAAACTTTTAAAAGCAGAATTAGATAGTAAACCTTGGATGGCGGAGCAATCAAAACTCGAAATTTTAAATGGGTATACAGCTATTATTAAATATTGGTTAGAAAATGTTAATAATAATATTAACCCAATAAGACCAAACACAGAGAATCTAAATTTACATGTTACTATTTTAGGGATAAATTCTATCAACTAAGAAAAACTTTTATATGAAAAAAAAAGGGGGTATAGATGGAAAAGTTAAGTCTAAGTTAAACTTCACTTTTTTCATCTTGTACTACTTTGATCCAATAAGCTTTCAAATTCTAAAAAATTTTAAGCAAAAAAAACAAAAAAAAACAAAAGAATCTTTAAACTTTAATATTAAAAGTTTTAGTAATCGTCTTATTAAATATTCTTTTAATTTGAATCTAAGCAAAAACAATAAAAAAGAAGATCTTCTACTTATTAAGAATTATCTAACTTTTTTATTTCAATTTAATTATGATCAATTTAATTATGAGTTGAAGCAAAGTCATTTAAATACTTTATTTTTAAATAAACCAAAAAAACTTAACCTTCTAAATGATTTTTATTTGAATTCATTTGAGTCTTTTCAGAGTTTTAGTTTTTTGAGAGGGCTTAATTATTTAGAAGATTTTTTAAATGTTTAGTTTTCTTTTTTTAGTCGACTTGGGGTGGGAGGACTCGAACCTACGAATGGCGGAGTCAAAGTCCGCTGCCTTACCACTTGGCTACACCCCAAAAAATTTAAATATTAGGTTTACAAATAAAGTTGAATTTTTTATAAAAAGTTCAACCTGAGCTAGGAGGGATTCGAACCCCCGACACCGTGGTTCGTAGCCACGCGCTCTAGTCCACTGAGCTACAAGCCCTTTTTAATGTTATTATACATTGGAAAAAGAAAAAGCACAAGCGGGTAATTAAAATTTTACCACAATCTTTATTCTTCTAGACTTTTAATACTTCAATTAAGTAAATTAAATGAAGCTTTTCAATACAAACCTTTAAAAATTAATAAACCTTATTATGGCAAGATATTTAGGCCCTCGTTTAAGAATTGTTCGTCGGTTTGGTGATTTACCTGGTTTAACTGCAAAAGTCCCTACAAAAAAAGCACCACCAGGTCAACATGGACCAAATCAAAAGAAACAACAAAAGTCGTCTTTTTCAGATTATAAAATTCGCTTATTTGAAAAACAAAAACTGCGATACAATTATGGATTAACAGAGAAACAATTAAGAAGATATGTTCGAGAAGCTCGTCGTAAAAAAGGATCCACAGCATTCTTCTTAATGCAATTATTGGAAATGCGTTTAGATACAGTTATTTTTCGCTTAGGATTAGCATCGACTATTCCAGCAGCGCGCCAATTTGTTAATCATGGACATGTATTAATAAATGGGAAAAAAATTAATGTTCCAAGTTTTCAATGTCAGCCAAATGATACTATCACAATACAAAATAAAAAAGGTTCAAAACAGTTAGTAGAAAAAAGTTTAGCAAATCCACGTTTTTCAACCTTACCAAGTCACTTAGAGTTTGATACTAAAACTTTAAAGGCTGAGGTAAAAGATTTAGTCAACCGTAAAGATTTAAGCTTTAAAGTGAATGAGTTATTAATTGTGGAATATTACGCACGTATAGCATAGTTTAAAATTTTCACACGTACAGTTTTTTATTTTTTCGTATTAGCAAGTATTAAGATGAAAAATTTAAAAATTTTTCATCTTAATACTTGCTAAATTTTTAGTTGATGGTATATACTAATATTTATATAGTATATATAATCATATGCATATCTATATTTTTTCTTATAGAACTAAAAATATAAAATACTGCTAGAGCCGGGATAGCTCAGTTGGTAGAGCAGTGGATTGAAGATCCTCGTGTCACCAGTTCAAATCTGGTTCCTGGCATTTTTAAAACTTTTGTGGAAAACTAAATTTAGCTTAACCGCGTTTAATCTTAGATATAACTTTTTTATGGGTAAAGTTTACGATTGGTTTGAAGAAAGATTAGAAATTCAGTCGATTGCAGACGACATAACAAGTAAATATGTTCCTCCCCACGTTAATATATTCTATTGCTTTGGTGGGATTGTTTTTACTTTATTCTTAGTGCAAGTAGCTACTGGCTTTGCTATGACGTTCTACTATCGCCCAAGTGTTGTAGATGCTTTTGCATCTGTTGAATATATAATGACCGAAGTTAATTTTGGTTGGTTAATTCGTTCAATCCACCGTTGGTCTGCTAGTATGATGGTATTAATGTTAGTATTACATGTATGCCGTGTATATTTAACTGGTGGTTTCAAAAAACCAAGAGAATTAACTTGGGTTACTGGCGTTACACTTGCTGTTACAACAGTTTCTTTTGGGGTAACAGGCTACTCTTTACCTTGGGATCAAGTGGGTTATTGGGCGTGTAAAATTGTTACAGGTGTACCTGAAGCTGTTCCTGTTGTTGGGCCAACATTAGTTGAATTATTAAGAGGTGGACAAAGTGTAGGTCAAAGCACACTTACACGTTTTTATAGTGCACATACCTTCGTTCTTCCATTAGTTGCCGCTGTGTTAATGCTAACACATTTTTTAATGATTCGTAAACAAGGTATTTCTGGTCCATTATAAATAAAAATTTTCATAGAGTCTGCGAAAGAGAAAAACGAACTAATTTAGATTGTACTTCTTTTTTGACATTCTCTATAAAGATGTTTAGCCTTAAGAAACTTTTGATATTTTTGTGTGTAATTTTTTGTGTATGATTCTATAAATATTAATATAAGATTTAAATGGAGATATCATGTCTGTAATAAAAAAACCAGATTTAACTGACCCTAAATTAAGAGCAAAGCTTGCAAAAGGTATGGGACATCATTATTATGGTGAACCTGCTTGGCCTAATGATTTATTATATATGTTTCCTGTTTGTATACTTGGAACATTTGCAATTGTAATTGGATTAGCTGTAATGCAACCTTCAGCAATTGGTGAGAAAGCAAATCCATTTGCAACGCCTTTAGAAATTTTACCTGAGTGGTACTTCTTCCCTACTTTTAACTTATTACGTGTACTGCCTAATAAACTATTAGGTGTATTAGCAATGGCTTCTGTTCCATTAGGTTTAATCACGGTTCCTTTTATTGAAAACGTTAATAAATTCCAAAACCCGTTCCGTCGACCTATTGCGTCTGCTGTATTCATTTTTGGTACATTTGTAGCGATTTGGTTAGGTATTGGCGCTTGTATGCCTATTAGTAAAGCATTAACATTAGGTCTGTTTTAAAACTCCTTCAAGCTATATGTCGTATAAGCACAAACTTTATTTACGAACTAGAAATGCCAAAACAATGTCACATATTTAATCTTTTTAGATGTATATTTATATTAGTCTGAAAGGAAATATGTTTCACTTTAACTGTATTATGGTCAAAATTCTTTGTTAAAAGAAACATTGAATTTTTAATGCAACACGGTAGAAGCAGACAAACAAGGATTCGAAATAAGACTTTTTAATTGTCTTTTCATGGATTATATGACTATATATCAAGCGTAACAAATCTTTGATATTTTTTTATTTTATTAATACTTAAAAAAATTTAACGGAGATCGCATGGGTAAAGTAAGTAGTTGGGTTCGTAGTTTAATTTTTAGTGACGATAATGTTGAACGTGCTCTTGAACTGGTTCAAAATCGTGATTATTTTAAAAGGAATGTTACAATAGCTGGCCAAACAGTTGTAAGAGGTTTAAGTGTGTTGAAGGGGAGTTATGCTATTATTGAAGGAGCTAACTAAACCCAGGGGCTAAATTCTTCCGTATTGGTGGTGGTTCTATGGAAGTATGTGGTAGTTCTTACTTGATAATTAGTTCATGCTCAACAGCCCTTGCACCTCCACTAGCTTTAGCTAGAAGTACTGTTGCATTTTTTTTATCGCTTGGGAAAATTTTTAGTTAAACGTGCTGATGGTATAAGGTATTCCTTTGATTATCTTTCAGTATATTTTAATTATATTACCTATAATAGCTAAAATTTTTATATTTGACTGAGTTTACTGTTTTAGTCACGATATTTTTTACTAAAGTTCAATAAAAAATATCGTGGCTAAAATATCTATAGAATTGGTTTATTATCTATAGAAAATCAACACTTTATTCTATAAAAATCTAATCTTAGGTAACAATTATTAAAAATATGTCATTCCAATTAAAAAATAAAAGGATAAATAAATGAACTTTTGGGATAACTTGTTACGATATCCTCGCTTTTTTATTTCTTCAATGATAGGTTTATTTTTAGTTTTAATTGCACCGACCATAAGATTGTCAAAAGAAATACCGAATAAAAAAATTTTAATTCTCATTTTTTTAAGTGGTTTTCTTGCTCTTTTTTGGATACTAAATGAAATGATTAATCCTGATTATTGAAAATTTTAAAAGTTAAAAAATTTATGAAAGAATTTAAAAGTAAGCAGTGCACGGGTGCTTTTGCTTTAATCGATAGTTTAGTCCGGAATGGTACAACTTCACTTTTTGGTTATCCTGGTGGAGCCATTTTACCCATATATGATGAACTTTACTCTTGGGAACAACATAATTTAATTAAACATTATTTAGTAAGGCATGAACAGGGTGCTGCGCATGCTGCAGATGGTTACGCGCGAAGTAGCGGAAAAGTTGGGGTTTGTTTTGCAACCTCAGGACCCGGAGCAACGAATTTAGTAACAGGAATTGCTACGGCACAAATGGACTCAATACCTCTTGTTGTCATAACAGGTCAAGTTGGCCGTCCTTTTATAGGAACAGATGCTTTTCAAGAGATTGATACTTATGGTATTACTCTTCCTGTTGTTAAACATTCTTATGTTGTACGTGAAGCTTCAAGAATGTCTGAAATTGTTAGTGAAGCTTTTTATATTGCCCAAAATGGTCGTCCTGGCCCTGTTGTTATTGACGTACCAAAAGATGTAGGCTTAGAAAAAATTAATGATTATATTCCAATACAACAAAAACATATTTTGAAAGTTTTAGGTTATCGATTTGAATATAAAACAAGCAGTACTCAAATTAAGCAAGCAGAAGAAATCATTAAACGGTCCATTCAACCTTTAGTTTATGTTGGAGGGGGTGTATTAACTTCAAATGCTAGTGATGAATTAAGTCAATTAGCGAATACCTATCATTTGCCGGTAACAACAACCTTAATGGGTAAAGGGGCTTTTGATGAACACCACCCTCTTGCCTTAGGTATGTTAGGTATGCACGGGACCGCTTATGCTAATTTTGCTGTAAGTAACTGTGATTTGTTAATTGCTATTGGCGCGCGATTTGATGATCGAGTAACAGGAAAACTAGAGGATTTTGCTTGCAATGCGATGATTATTCATATTGATATTGACCCTGCTGAAGTAGGAAAAAATAAAATACCACAACTAGCAATTGTTGGGGATGTTAAACAAATTTTGCGACAAATATTAGCAAATTCAAATGTAGATTCAAAAAAACAACAAGCCCAAACCCAAGGCTGGATGAATCAAATTAATAAATGGAAAGAGCTTTATCCTTTAAATGTGCCAACAGCGAACCAAAATTTGTCCCCACAAGAAGTTATTAATCAAGTAGGGATTAATGCTCCGAATGCCTTTTTTACTACTGATGTGGGTCAACATCAAATGTGGTCAGCTCAATTTATAAAAGGTGGTCCTCGAAAATGGCTTTCTAGCGCCGGTCTTGGAACAATGGGTTATGGTGTACCAGCAGCTATTGGGGCACAAGTAGCTTTCCCCCATGAACAGGTTGTTTGTATTAGTGGGGACTCTAGTTTTCAAATGAATCTTCAGGAATTAGGTACAATCTCACAGTATCAATTACCTATTAAAATTTTTGTTGTGAATAATCATTGGCAAGGGATGGTAAGACAATGGCAACAATCTTTTTATGAAGAACGGTATTCACATTCTAATATGGAAAACGGTGCTCCTGATTTGTTAAAATTAGCTGAAGCATATAGAATTAAAAGCTATCGAATAGAAACTCGAGACCAATTACTGAATCTAGTACCTGATATTCTAAGTTTAAAGGAACCAACACTGGTTGAATTTTGCGTGACTGAGAACGAAAATTGTTATCCTATGGTTGCTCCAGGAAAAAGTAATGAACAAATGATTGGTCTTCAAAAAGTCTCAACAGTATTAGAAAAATAATATAAATAAAAAAGTTAAAATATGAACTCTCTACTCATAATTTAGCTTTTTCTTTAAAGGCGAACGAAGGGACTTGAACCCTCGAATGCCGGAATCACAACCCGGTGCCTTAACCACTTGGCTACGCTCGCCTACTCTCTTACATAGAGTATATCATATAAAATCTTTTAAATAAATAACAAAAAATGAAAGTCAAACAATTTACAATAAAATTCTTTTTTAATGGGGAATTATATAATCTTCAAACTTATAAAATATTTACTTTGGGAGATTTAATCAAATTTTTTAATTACAAAGAAAATTTAGTTGTAATTGAATATAATGGAAAAATAGCCCATCCAAAATTGTGGCGGACAGTTCGTTTAAAAAATTTTGATAAAGTAGAACTAATAACAATTGTTGGAGGGGGCTAAACAATTACTTGTCGAGCAGAAACTGCAATTTTTCCTTGGCTACTATTAACGTATATAACTTTAACTCTAATTCGATCTCCCTTTTTATATAAGGTTTGAATATTTTCTATTTTTTTATTTGAAATTTCAGAAATATGTAACAAACACTTGATTCCATAAATATTTAAAAAAATCCCAAAAGGTTTTATACCTAAAACGCAACCAACTTCTGTTAGTCCTACCTGTAAACATTGGCTTTGTTTTTTCAATATAGCTAGACGGGAACTACCTATAATTTGATATCTTTTATCTTTAACTTCCAAAATTTTCATAGGGAAAATTTTATCAACAGTATTTCGTTTTCTATAATATTTTGGAAGATGAGAATTTGGAATAAAAACTTTTAATCCATCAAATATTACAACTTTACCCCTCCAAATAGATTTTTCCAGAGTAGTAAAGAGGATCATATTTTTAAAATCTATTTGCTTAAATCTCTCCCATAATCTCAGATAATGTAATTGACTAAGGGACACTATTGTTTTATTCGTATTTAGATCATATTTTAATATGACAAATTCACCAATTTCATTTGTTGTTAAAATTTGGTTCGGATTTATAAGAGGATTAATAAAAATTTCTTCATTAGGTAAAAAAGCAACTTGCTTCAATCCCAGGTTTATAAGTGTTTGTGTTCTTTCAATTCCTACCACAGTACCGGCTAAAATATCCCCGGTTTTTACTTTATAGTTGTATTTTAATAATACACTTGCTATGTTATTTGCTTTAAACTTTGGTGTTAAAATCTTACTCATAATTTTAGCTTTTTTTTTATTTAGGTTTTAACTTAAAACCTATAATTTTTACTTTCTAATTTTGATATCAAAGTCCTTAACTAAAGAATTTGTGACCTTTTTAACAATACTTTCAACTTCTTCATTTGTTAGTGTTCGATCAAATTTTCTAAATCTTAATTTAAAACCCAAACTATGGTAGCCGGGGGGTATGGGTGAACCTGAATAATAATCAAATAAATTCATAGATTCTAAACTTGGACCAGCAATTTGACGGATCCTGTTTTCTACTTCCGTAAACGAGATATTATCTTTTTTAATACAGGCTAAATCAACTTGAGACACAGGAAATGGTGAATATGGCTTATATGTATATATTTGTTTTGCTTGCCATAATCTATTTAAAACTTCAAGGTTAAATTCAAAAACATAAGTCTGATCTATTAATGAATTTGCCTTTGCGATCATTGGATGAAGTTGGCCAAAAAAACCTAAACATTGATTGTTAGCAACTAATTCTGCAGTGCGGCCTGGATGCAAAAGGTTCATCCAAGTATTAGATGACTTGATCCAAATGACAGAAATACCTAAAATATCAAAAATATGTTCAATTAAACCTTTTGCTTCGAACCAATTAATTACTTTCCCTTCTTCATTCCAATTAGAAGTATACAAGTTTCCCCCAAAGATTCCACTAATTAATTCTGCTTCTATAATATTTCCATTCATTACAGAATAGACTCGACCTATTTCAAATGCTTCTAAAATATTATTTTTTTGTTTTCGATTAAGACTTGCTTTTTGAATCAATTGATTCAGTAAATTTATCCGGAAAAACGTACTCTCTGGAACAATTGGATTTTTTAACTCTAATTGATTTCCAGATTGAATAGTGCTAATACTATAGTGTAAAACTTCATTGAAACCTAATTCAATAAAAGTCTTTCTCACTAGACGTTTTATTTTCTCTAGTTTAGAAAAATTACCTTGTTTTTCAAAACATGGAACAATTGAAAGGAAACTAGTAAAACCACTTATCCTAACAATTTCTTCAATAAGATCTACTTCTCTTTCCAGATCAAACTCACGGGAAAAGGGGATATATAAGGTACAATTATCCTTAGTTTCCGATATTATATTAAAATATAAAGCTTTTAATATTTTTAATATGTGCTGTCTTTCCAAAAGTGTGGAATCACCTAAAAGATTTTTGACCTCTTTATAACTTAATTTAAGTATGGGTCTTTTATTTTCAATATAATTCCTAAATGAACGTTTACTTAAACTATCAATTCTATGAATTGTAGGCACATTTTCATTTATAAAAGTTATTCCTTGAACATTAAAAAGAAAACTTAATCGAATAAACGCTTGTTCTAAGCCATTAAAATTTAAATTTTTTTCTAAGCACACAGATTGGTCAGTACGAATTCCTAAACTTTGAGAAGATTTACGTATTTGAACGGAATCGAATAAGCCTCCATAAATTAAAATTTTTGAAGTCATGTGATCTACTTGAATCTCGTTCAAGGTTAATAAACCAAGAATAGAAATTGGTTTATTGTTAGCATAAAGTAATAAATTATTTGGGTGTAAAATTATACTTTTGTCAGGTTCTATTTGAAAAATTTGTTTACTTTCTGGATAACGCGTACTAAATGAAACTGTTGAATTATTAAGATAAACTTTTAATTTATCTAAATCACAGGCAAAAAACGGATAACCCGTTTCTAAAGTTACATAATTGATTGTGTCTAAAATATTATTAACAGGGGGGACATTAGAAGAAAGTAAATATTTTTGCAGCCACTGTTGTCCTGATTTGACCTGTAAAACATTACTTTCAATAGAGAAAAAAGAATAGCAAGATTCAAAAACCGAGAGATTTTCTTTCTTTTTTTTGTTTTCATTAAAAAGTCTTTTTTGGAGCAAACTTTCCCAAACAAAAGGCTTAAATTTTAAAGGCTTTTCTCTTAAACTCGAAAAATTTACTGTTTTTATATCCTTAGATTCTAAGGATATAAGTTCTTTTTCTTTAAAAAATATTGAAAGTAATTCCCTTTTAAAACCTTGAATGTTAAAAATATCTGACCGATTTGCTGTTAAACTTACATCTAAAATAAAATCTACCTCACCTAATATTGGTTTTTGTATTATTTCTTCGATCTCAAAACCTGCGAGTGTAAGTCTTTCGCATAATATTGAGAGTGAGATTTGTTTTAACCCGATTATGTTTTGGATCCACTTTAATGATATATACATACTTTTATTTTTTATATTTTTATTTATTTAGGATACTAAATAAATATGTATCTTTTAAGTACCGATAGAGATCGAACATTGATGCTTTAAAACTAACATTTTGGAAAAAAAATAAGACAATCATGTTTTAGTAAATGTTAAACCATTTTCTTCTCCATATCGTTCCATAAATCGCATAAAACGATCCCAAGCATCAGGACTCTTCATTATATAAATAGCTTCAATGCTTTTTGGTTTTCCATTTACAAAACGTGCGTTAACATCTTTAGTTACAATAACCCCTTCGCTGTCAATTAAGTACATGCCTGTAATTTCACCTTCTTTAGATGTTCTTTTTTCAAGGATTGAGGGATTTTCAAATAAAAAAGTAGCTGTCCCTGTGCTTCCGTCTCTTGATCGTGTTAATTGTACGCGGGGAATGTTGATTTCATCAATCCCTTGAATAAATTGAATTACAGCAGCCATATTTCTCCTTTGGTAAAAATTGAAATTAAGATTTTATCTTTTTCATTTTAGTAATTTTAATACTTTCATTATAGACGAACGTATAGAAATGCACAAATAATGAAAGTACTTGTTAAAAATAAACGTTAAGAAAAAAGCAAAATATATAAGTTTTTTAATATTGACTTTAGTTTCTAATTGTCTTACCATTTTTAAGGAAAATGTATCTCCATTATGAAACTTTATAAAAATTTCATAATCTTTAGTTAATATTTAAAAATAATCGAAGAATGACAAAAAAAGTAAGAAAAGAAGTTCAAATAGTTTTAACACAGACTATGCAAAAATTAGGGAAAGCAGGTAGCTTAGTTGTTGTAAGATCAGGTTACGCAAGAAATTTTTTAATACCTCAACAAAAAGGTGAATTAGCTACGCCTACAGCAATCAATACCCTAGAAGTAAAACAAAAAGAATTAGAAGCAAAAGAAAAAGCACACATTGATTTATGTTTAAAAAATAAAGCAATATTAGAACAAATAGGTTCTTTTATTATTCAAAAACGAATTGGTGATGACAACAAAATTTTTGGTAAAATTACATTGAAACAAGTACGTGAAACACTTGAAAGTAAGACAAATTTAGATTTAAATAATGCTGGTATCGAGATACCAGACATTAAAGAATTAGGAACATTTTCCTCAACGGTCATTTTACATCCAACAATAGAAGCAAGCATTAAAATTGAGATTTTACCCCAATAATTCAGCTAAGTATGAGTTCTTCAACTTTGTCTAAAGTAGATAAAATTCTTCCCTATAATTTTTTAGCAGAAAGATTAGTTTTAGGAAGTATTTTAATAAATCCTAAAGCAATTGTTATTGTAAGTCAGCACTTAAATGTTGAAACTTTTTATTTAAAATCTCATCAAATTATTTATAAAGGTTCATTGATTTTATATAGTGAAAAGAAAAATATTGACTATATTACATTAACAACATGGCTTCAAGATAATAAACTTAATGATTATATTGAAGATTTATCTTTAATCGCGGATTTTGTAAATCAAGTGAGTGCAATAGGTTATCTAGAAGATTACATCGCTTTAATTTATGAAAAATATTTGCGTCGTTTATTAATTGATTTAGGTTATGGAATAATTGAATCTGGTTATTCTACTGAAATACCTCTAGAAATAATCTTTTCAAGAATAGAGCAAAAACTATTATTGTTAAACGACCAAAAACAAAAAAAAGTTTTCAGTAGTTCGGCCGAGATTTTAACTCAAATTTTAGGAGAAATTAAAGAAAGATTAAAAACAGCACAATTACCAGGTCTAACATCTTCTTTTCCTGATTTGGATGCAATAACCCAAGGTTTTCATAATTCAGATTTGATTATTATCGCTGGAAGGCCTTCGATGGGAAAAACGGCTTTTTCATTAACTCTCGCTAAAAATATTGCAAGCAAATTTCATGTTGGTATAGCTTTTTTCAGTTTAGAAATGACAAAGCAGCAATTACTATATAGGTTACTTTCTACAGAAACACATATTGCGCATACAAGATTACGATCTGGACGAATTTCTAAAGATGAGTGGTTAAATATTCATGATGCTATTGAGACGCTATCCAATTTACCCTTTTATATTGATGATACTCCTAATATTTCTGTTTCAGAAATGCAGTTCAAGCTACAAAAACTGAAGGAAGAAAATGAATGTCCTTTAGGGGTTATTTTTGTCGACTATTTACAACTACTTGAAGATATTGAAAAAACGGATAATCGAGTACAAGAGCTTTCGAAAATAACTCGAAGTTTAAAAAAATTAGCTCGCGAATTAAATGTTCCCATTATAGTTTTATCCCAATTAAGTCGAAGCGTAGAAACTCGAACAAACAAACGGCCTATGCTTTCAGATTTACGAGAAAGTGGTTCGATTGAACAAGATGCTGATGTTGTTATTATGCTTTATCGAGATGAATATTATAATAATAATACAATCGAAAAAAATATTATTGAAATTATTTTGGCAAAACAAAGAAATGGGCCCGTTGGAACTGCAAAATTAAAATTTAATCCTCAATTTTTATATTTTGAAAATAATATTTAAGCGACTCCACCAAAAAGAGCTGATATTATTTTCAAAATATAAAAATTGAGGATTAAATTTATGTAATAAATACATTTAATTATAGAAGTGATAATTTCTTGCTTTTAGATCGGGATTGACACAAGTTACAATTTTCGTTTATGATTATAGTAAAGTTCTAGATAGATATAAAATAGTTACACAATAAACATTTTTATACTATCACAAAAATGAAACTTTAAAGAAATCGCGTCCTTAGTTCAGTTGGTAGAACGTAGGTCTCCAAAACCTAATGTCGAGGGTTCAAGTCCTTCAGGGCGTGTTTATATTAAATTATTAGTCGCTATAGAAAAATCTTAGGAAGTAATGTACAATCAAAATAGAAATCTATTTCTCTTTTATTTATCTTTAAAATAGAAAAAATCATTATTCATATTATGGCAAAAAAAGTTACAGCAATTATAAAATTAGCTTTACCTGCAGGTAAAGCTATGCCGTCACCACCTGTAGGACCAGCACTAAGTCAACACGGAGTTAATATTGCAGCTTTCTGTAAAGAATATAATGCAAGAACATCAGATAAAGGTGATTTAATCATTCCAGTAGAAATTTCGGTGTATGAAGATAGATCATATACTTTTATTTTAAAAACTCCTCCAGCTTCCGTTTTATTATCAAAAGCAGCAAATGTAAAAAAAGGTTCGGCACAACCAAATAAAGTAAATATTGCTTCTATTAGTAGCGCAAAATTAGAAGAAATAGCACAAATTAAATTACCTGATTTAAATACAACGAGCCTGGAAAGCGCTATTAGAATCATCGAGGGTACTGCACGTAATATGGGAATTTCAATTGTTGATTAAATTCTCTTTTATTATTTTATTTAGGATTTTATATGAAAAAAATATCAAAAAGACGCGAACAAGCTAATAAAAAAATCGATGTAAAAATGTATTCTCCTATAGAAGCTGTAGCTCTTTTAAAAGAAACTGCAACTGCAAAATTCGTAGAATCAGCCGAAGCTCATTTTTCACTGAATATTGACCCTAAATATAGTGATCAACAATTGCGTACAACTTTAATTTTACCTAAAGGAACAGGTAAAACAAAACGAATTGCCGTACTGGTTCAAGCTGAAAAAATAACACCAGAAATTGAAAGTTTAGCAGATGTTGTAGGTTCAGATACACTAATCGAATCTATGACAAAAGGCGAATTGGATTTTGATATTTTATTAGCAACTCCTGATATGATGCCAAAACTAGCAAAATTAGGTCGTGTCCTTGGGCCTAAAGGTTTGATGCCTTCTCCAAAAGCAGGAACAGTAACAACAGATATTTTAAGTGCTATTAATGAATTTAAAGGCGGTAAAATTGAATATCGTGCGGATAAAACAGGTATTGTCCATATAAGTTTCGGGAAAGCTAGTTTTACAACCGAAGATTTATTAGACAATTTGACATCTGTTTATACTTCAGTTGAACAAAATAAACCTTCTGGTGTAAAGGGTCGTTATTTTAAAACCTTATATATTTGCAGTACGATGGGCCCATCAATAGCTGTCGATTTTACGTCATTTAAAACAAAATAAATTCTCTTCCAACTGCTCAGTTTATATTTCTAAGAACAATTGTTTATCGTTTAAGATAAAAACAAAAAGATAAAGATCCTTTATTTTAAAAATAAAAAACAAAAAATTTCCATTTTATAAAAAAATCAAACTATGAGCGAAAAAATTGATAAAATTATTGAAGAATTAAAAAGCCTTACTTTATTAGAAGCATCACAACTTGTGAAACAAATTGAAGAAACATTTGGTGTTGATGCTTCAAGTGGTGGTGGTATGATGATGGTTGGTGCAATGCCGGGTGCTGGCGAAGCAGCTGTAGAAGAAAAAACAGAATTTGATGTTGTCTTAGAAGATGTTCCAGCAGATAAAAAGATAGCTATTCTTAAAGTTGTTCGATCAGTAACAGGTCTAGGTTTAAAAGAAGCAAAAGACTTAGTAGAAAGCGCACCAAAAACATTAAAAGATGCAATGCCTAAGGCAGAAGCAGAAGACATCAAAAAGCAATTAGAAGAGGCTGGTGCTAAAGTAGCGTTAAAATAACGTTTAAAATGAAAAAGGTTAAATAATCGTGTCTGATTATTTAACCTTTTTCATTTTAAACGTTATTTAACTTCTTGTAATTCATCTAAACTAAAATTAGTAGAATTTGTTCCACTGTAATTTACTTTCGTAAATCGAACAAGAGCTGGATATTTAATTCCGCTTTTATCAATAGTTACAACTGTCCCAATTTCATTAAACCAATATGACTCTTTTCTTAAGTTTCTAACTTTACTACCTTTATCCATATTTTTCTACAGCTTTCAATTAATATATTATATTATATTGAAAGCTGTAGAAAAATAACAAAAAGTTTGTATAAAAAAACAACTCAGGGTAGTTGTTTTTTCCGTAAACTTTATGTTATTAAAAAGATAATAAACGAAATTATTAATTGTAAGGTTGGTAGAAAAATGAAATTTTGGTCAAGAGGAAGAGTTCTTGCTGTAATTGGGCTAATTGTAGTGGGTGTTGGTTTTACAAGTTGGCAGACAGTTTTGAGTAATGCTACAAACAATCCGGATTCAAAACAAAATCGTGCAAGTTCAAAAATGACTTATGGTCGTTTTTTAGAATATTTAGATATGGGTTGGATTAAAACGGTTGATTTTTATGATAATGGTCGTATTGCTATAATTGAAGCATCAAGTCCAGAATTAGGTGATCGTGCACAAAAAATTCGTGTAGAAATCCCTGTAGGTGCATCTCCTTTAATAGTTAAATTACGAGAAGCTAAAGTTGACTTTACTTCTCATCCAAGTGCTAACTATGAAGGCTTATTTGTTATTTTAAGTAATATTTTTATTCCACTTGTTATTATTCTAGGTTTATTTTTCCTTTTCCGCCGTTCTACAAATTTCATGGGTGGGCCTGGCCAAGCAATGAATTTTCGAAAAGCACGTGCAAAAGTTCAAATGGATGCAAACACAGGAATTTTGTTTAGTGATGTTGCCGGTATTGATGAGGCTAAAGAGGAATTTGAAGAAGTAGTAACTTTTTTAAAGAAACCGCAACGTTTTACTTCAGTTGGTGCAAAAATACCAAAAGGTGTCATTTTAGTGGGTCCTCCTGGTACAGGGAAAACCTTACTTGCTAAAGCTATTGCTGGAGAAGCTGGTGTTCCTTTTATTAGTATTTCTGGATCAGAATTCGTGGAAATGTTTGTTGGTGTAGGTGCTTCTAGGGTAAGAGACTTATTTAAAACAGCGCAACAAAATGCTCCATGTATTGTCTTTATTGATGAAATTGATGCTGTGGGTCGCCAACGTGGTGCTGGTGTTGGAGGTGGTAATGATGAAAGAGAACAAACATTAAACCAAATTCTGACAGAAATGGATGGTTTCCAAGGAAACACAGGGGTAATTGTTATTGCGGCAACAAACCGTGTCGATGTATTAGATGGTGCACTTTTACGTCCCGGCCGTTTTGATAGACAAGTAAATGTTAATTTACCGGATGTGAAAGGCCGACTAGAAATTTTAAAAGTTCATGCAAGAAATAAAAAAATAAACGATGATATTTCATTAGAAGTTATTGCTCAACGCACTCCAGGTTTTTCCGGTGCTGATTTAGCAAATTTATTAAATGAAGCTGCAATTATTACAGCCCGCCGAAACAAAACTGCGATTACAATGGCAGAAGTAAATACAGCTATTGATAGGGTTATTGCTGGTTTAGAAGGTACTCCTTTAACTGATACAAAAAATAAGCGTTTAATAGCTTATCATGAAGTAGGACATGCAATTACAGGAACTCTACTTAAATATCACGATGATGTACAGAAAGTAACATTAATTCCAAGAGGCCAAGCAAGGGGTTTAACATGGTTTACACCTAATGAAGATCAAGCTTTAGTCTCACGTGGACAACTTGTTGCTCGAATCATTGGTACATTAGGCGGACGCGCTGCAGAAGAAGTTGTTTTTGGTTCGAGTGAAATCACAACAGGTGCAAGCAACGATTTACAACAAGTAACAAGTCTTGCTCGCCAAATGGTAACAAGATTTGGTATGTCTACTGTAGGGCCAATTTCTTTAGATTCTGGTGGAGGACAGGTTTTTTTAGGCCGTGGAATTCGTAATGGAAGTGAATTATCTACAGCAGTCGCAGATAAAATTGATGACCAAGTAAAAGTTATTGTAAAACATTGTTATGATCAAGCTCTTGATATAATTAAGAAAAATCGTATCGTAATGGACCAGTTAGTAGACCTTTTAATTCAAGAAGAAACTATTGATGGCGAAGATTTTCGTAAACAGGTTGCAATGTACACAAAATTACCTGAAAAATTTGGTCCTGTATCAAAAGATTCACTAGTGAATGACGATATAAAAGAATCTATTATTTTATAAGGATTGATTCTTTTATCCTAAAAAAGGATAGATAGTAAAATCTTTTAAAAAACTTTACTATTTATCCTTTTTTAAGATAAAATATTATAAAGGTTAACAGTAAGAAAGCCAAAAACTTGTATTTAATACAGGAGAAATCAATGGGATTACCTTGGTATCGTGTTCACACAGTTGTGCTGAATGACCCAGGTCGATTAATCGCGGTTCATTTAATGCATACTGCGTTAGTCGCTGGTTGGGCCGGATCAATGGCCTTATACGAACTTGCTATTTTTGATCCATCAGATCCAGTTTTAAACCCAATGTGGCGTCAAGGTATGTTTGTTATGCCTTTTATGGCTAGATTAGGTGTTACAGATTCTTGGGGCGGTTGGAGTATTACAGGTGAAAGCGTATCAAATCCAGGATTATGGAGCTTTGAAGGTGTTGCATTAACGCATATCGTTTTATCAGGTCTTTGTTTTTTAGCTGCAATCTGGCACTGGGTTTACTGGGATCTTGAATTATTCCGTGACCCAAGAACAGGTGAACCTGCTTTAGACTTACCAAAAGTATTTGGTATCCATCTATTTTTAGCTGGTTTATTATGTTTTGGCTTTGGTGCATTCCACGTTACAGGTTTATTTGGGCCTGGTATTTGGGTATCAGATGCTTACGGCGTAACAGGTAAAGTTCAACCCGTAGCTCCTGCATGGGGACCTGAAGGATTTAATCCATTCAATCCTGGTGGGGTTGCATCACACCATATCGCTGCTGGTACTTTTGGTATCTTAGCTGGTGTGTTCCATCTAACTGTACGTCCACCACAACGTTTATACCGTGCATTACGTATGGGTAATATTGAAACTGTATTATCTAGTAGTATTTCTGCTGTATTCTTTGCTGCATTTGTTACTTCTGGTACAATGTGGTATGGATCTGCAACTACTCCAATCGAATTATTTGGTCCTACTAGATACCAATGGGATAGTGGATATTTCCAACAAGAAATTGAGCGTCGCGTGGAAACTTCTTTAAATGAAGGTCTTTCAGAAAGTGAAGCTTGGGCACGTATACCGGATAAACTGGCATTCTATGATTATATTGGTAACAATCCTGCTAAAGGCGGTTTATTCCGTGCAGGTCCAATGGATAAAGGTGATGGTATTGCTGAAGCATGGTTAGGTCACCCAATTTTCCGCGATAAAGAAGGTCGTGAATTAACGGTTCGTCGTATGCCAGCTTTCTTTGAAACATTCCCTGTAATTTTAGTAGACAAAGATGGTATTATTCGTGCTGATATCCCATTCCGTCGTGCAGAGTCAAAATACAGTATTGAGCAAGTAGGTGTTAATGTTAGTTTTTATGGTGGTAAATTAAATGGTCAATCTTTTAAAGATGCGCCAACAGTGAAGAAATTTGCAAGAAAAGCTCAATTAGGTGAGGTTTTTGAATTTGATCGTACAAGCTTAGAATCAGATGGTGTATTCAGAAGTAGTCCACGTGGTTGGTATACTTTTGGACATGTTAACTTTGGTTTACTTTTCTTCTTAGGCCACTTATGGCACGGTTCTCGAACAATCTTCCGTGATGTATTCACAGGTATTGGTGCCGAAGTGACTGAACAAGTTGAGTTTGGTGCATTCCAAAAACTTGGTGATAAATCAACACGTAAACAAGGTGTCGTTTAAAATATCATCATTTAACATTTTTTAATTTAAAATTAAAAGGAAAAAACAATGGAAGCATTAGTTTATACATTCTTATTGATCGGAACCTTAATGGTTATTTTCTTTGCTGTGTTTTTCCGTGATCCACCAAGAGTAATTAAGAAATAATTTCTAATTAGAATCCCCTTCTTTTTTAAGAAAAAGGATTCTAATTTTCTGTCAAAATTAATCTTCGTGTTCTTCAAAAGGATCACGTAAATTTTTTGATGCTGGCCCAAAGGCTGTATAAATTGAATATGCGGTTACACCTAACAATAAGCTAGATACAAAAATGACTAAAATTGTTGCTGTTTCCATAAATTTTCTTTTTGTAAATTAAATTTTTTCTAATAATATTATTATACTGACAAAAATACTTGTTACTTACTTAAATTATATTAAATTATGGCTTTAAGAACTAGACTTGGGGAACTTCTACGACCTTTAAATTCTGAATATGGAAAAGTTGCTCCTGGTTGGGGTACTACTCCCATTATGGGCATCTTTATGTTACTATTTTTTGTTTTCTTACTAATCATTCTACAAATTTATAATTCATCACTTATTATTGAGAATGTTGACGTAGATTGGCAAACTATTGGTAATTAAGTTTTTACCTGCGACTTTGCTAAGACAAAACGTTTTGCCTTCTAAATAAAATATCTACAAAACACAAACTGTGTTTTGTAGATATTTTATTTAGAAGGCAAAACGTTTTGTCTTAGCAAAGTCGCAGGTAAAAACTTATGACAAGCTTTAACAAAGTTTGTTGAAAGGAGAAGGGTCCTATAAAAATAAAATCTAGAGATCTAATTAAAGTTGAGTAAAAATTTGCGAATCGTTTAATAGAATGTTACAAAGACTAATATTTGGAAACTCAAAGCGGCTATATATAGAGTCCCTTTTATTATTTTCTAGAAGACTGTAAATAGTAAATGGAACGGAAATTTAAACAAAAAAGCTGAAAACTTGTTATTGTCTCCCATAAAAGTAAGCAGGCATGAAAAAGACTCGTTTTTTAATTTCCGTATTTCTACAAGTTTTTGATTGTTAATAAATTTATGCGAAACGCAAGACCAATACTTAGATTTTACCTAGGAGAAATTTAAGTATTGGTTTTTATACTAGTAAACGAGAAAAGACAAATAAAATTATTTATCTTTCCTCTTTTGCTATTAAATTTTAATAAAAATTATTTTTGTTTCTTGATCTAAAGTATATATCAGCAAGAGAAGGTCATAAAAATCACGAAATACGTATCTACTTAAACGATTAAAAAGCACCAATATTCTTAGATTTTAATATATATTTAATAAGAATCTTATTAAATATCTTCAAATTATGAAAGTGCACAAAAGCCTGGTAAAATGATTGAATATATGTTAACAGCTAGTCCAGGCAAAAACAATCAAAACTTTTAATATTCTACTGGGATCGTTGATGTGATAGGAGAATTTAAAGTTATATGTTATAATATGATTGTGATATGTAAATCCAAATTTTAAACTTTTTTAAGTTTGTAAAAGGATTTCATTGAAGACATTCTATTATCTTGTTAAATTTCAGAACAATTAATAAATTTAGATATTATCATGGCAACATATAACGTAACACTTGTGAATGAAGAAGAAGACCTTAATGCTACAATTACATGCCCAGATGATCAATTTATTTTAGATGCTGCTGAAGAACAAGGAATTGAACTTCCTTATTCTTGTCGAGCAGGTGCTTGTTCTACTTGTGCTGGTAAAGTGTTAGGTGGTTCAATTGATCAATCAGAACAATCTTTTTTAGACGATGATCAAATGGGTGCAGGTTTTGTTCTAACTTGTGTTGCTTATCCAACTTCAGACTGTAAAATTCAAACTCATGCAGAAGATGATTTATACTAATTTTAACTAAGAGAAACCAATCTTTTTTAAAAAGGTAGAAACGAAAAGGGTCTCAAGCAATTTAACCTTAAAAAGGTTAAATTGCTTGAGACCCTTTTCGTTTCTACCTTTTTAAAAAAGAT
>Ga0075158_10000155_pt1 | contig 51769 bp, 44 predicted proteins | sample JI91814BDNA_FD_70968 | JGI IMG/M metagenome (GOLD analysis project Ga0075158, IMG submission 70968) | Wastewater effluent complex algal communities from Wisconsin, to seasonally profile nutrient transformation and Carbon sequestration -... | ecosystem: Engineered > WWTP > Effluent > Algae... | reverse complement strand
GGCCGAGAACGGCTGCGTGCCGTCGAAGCGGTTGAACAGCCAGGCCAGCGTGCCCGACAGGATGCCCTCCACCGCGACCAGTTCGTCGCCCGTGTCGAGCAGGTCGCGCAGGGTCTGGATGACCGGAAGGCCGGCGCCCACGGTGGCTTCGTAGCGCAGGCGGGCGCCGCTGGCGTCGCACGCGGCCTGGATGGCCTGGCGCCGCGCCAGCGGGCCGGCGACGGCGTGCTTGTTGGGGGTGATGACGTGGATGCCGGCGGCCAGCCAGCCGGCGTAACGATCGGCCACCGCATCGTTGGCGCTGCAGTCCACGATCACCGCGTGCGGCAGGTGTGCACCCAGCAGGTGCGGCGCCAGCGCCTCCAGGTCGCCATCCGCCGCATTGGAAAGATGGTCGCGCCATCCGCCGGGAGCGCCGTGTTCGCCCAGCCAAAGGCGCCGGCTGTCGGCCAGCCCGCGCAGGCGCAGGTCCAGGCCCGCGCCCTCGCGCAGGCGCGGCATCGCGGCTTCCAACTGGTCCAGCAGCGCCGCGCCGACCTTGCCCGGCCCGATCACGGCCAGCGCCACCGTCTGCGGCGACAGCCAGAAGCTGGCGTGCGCGGCGCGCAGTGCGCGGGTGGCGTCTTCGGCCGCCACGGCCACCGAGATGTTGCGTTCGGACGCGCCCTGGGCGATGGCTCGGATGTTAACCCGTGCCCGCGCCAGCGCGCCGAACAGCCGCGCCGCCACGCCCGGCGTGCCGGCCATGCCGTCGCCCACCGCCGCCAGCACGCTGACGCCGTCGGTCAGCTGCACGCCCTGCACCTGGCCGGCGGCGAGTTCACGGTCGAAGGCGCGCAGCAGCGCATCGCGCGCGGCCGCCGCTTCACTGCTGCGCACCACGCAGCAGATGGAGTGTTCGGACGAACCCTGGGAGATCATCACCACCGAGATGCGCGCCGCATGCAGGGCCGCGAACACGCGCTCGGCCGTGCCCGGAACGCCGATCAGGCCGGCGCCCTCCAGGCTCACCAGTGCCAGGCCGCTGCTGAGCGTGAGGCCTTTCACCGGACCGCCGGGACCGCCGTCGAGGGCGATGCGCGTGCCCGGCGCCTGCGGCCGGAACGTGTTGCGGATCTGCACCGGCATGCCGCGGGCGATGGCCGGCGTGAGCGTCTGCGGATGGATCACCTTGGCGCCAAAGTAGGCCAGTTCGCAGGCCTCGCGGTAGCTCAGCGCCGGCAGCGGCACCGCCTCGGGCACCAGCCGCGGGTCGGCCGAGAGCACGCCGTCCACGTCGGTCCAGATGTGCAGCTCGTCGGCCTCGAACAGGGCGGCGAAGATGGCGCCGGAATAGTCGCTGCCGTTGCGGCCCAGCACCGTGGGCAAGCCGTCTTCGCCGCAGGCGATGAAGCCGGTGGCCACCACGCGCGGCGACGGGTTTGCGGCGCGCCAGCGCCGGAGGCCGTCGCGGCTGGCCGGCCAGTCCACGGCCACGCCCAGCTCCTCGTGCCGTACGCGCAGCACCTCGCGGGCGTCGAGCAGGGCGCAGTCGGCCCCTCTCGAGCGCAGGTGCGACCACAGCAGCCGCGCCGACCACACTTCGCCCAGGCCCTGGATGCGTTCGAACGCGGGCCGGCCCGGTGCGCCGAGCACCGACGTGGCCTGCAGCAGGCCCGTGAGCTGTTCGAACTGGGCCTCGAGCCAGCCCTGCAAGTCGCCTGCGTCGTCGCCGAGCAGGGCGCGCGCGGCCTCGAGGTGGCGCTGGCGCAGGGCGAGCAGGGCAGGGCGCCAGTCGCGTGCGGCGGTGGCGGCGTCGGACAGGCCGATCAGGGCGTCGGTGACGCCCTGCATCGCCGACACCACGGTCACTTGCCCGGGCTCGTCGGCGGCCAGCAGCAGGTCGGCGACGTGGCGGGTGCGCCCGGCATCGGCAAGCGAGCTGCCGCCGAACTTGTGGGCACGGATGCGCAAGGCGGCCGGCGACGAGGGTTTTGCTTCAAGCAGCGACGCGTTCATGCAACCTCCGGGGGAGGCCGCGCAACGGTTCAGGGGAGGGTGATGCCGGCCCGCCTCTGTCGAGGTGCGGGGCCGTGGGTGGATTTGTTATCCAGGCAAGACCGACCGCACCACCGCGAGGGTAGTGGTGGTAATGGTCGTGGTGGTGAGCTGCCGGGACATGGCCCGACTCTGCCGGGGCTGCGGTGCGACTGTCAACCGTGGGGCTGGCATGCGGCGCGGCAACGCCGGTAGCGGACCACGGGGCGTGCGATCGGAAAGCGTCGGTCCGTGAGCGCAAAAAAAAGCCGGGCGAAAGCCCGGCTTTGGAAACTTGGTGGAGAGGATGGGGATCGAACCCACGACCTCATCGATGCGAACGATGCGCTCTCCCAGCTGAGCTACCCCCCCACAGAAGGTCCCGGAATTATACGGGTGCCCCGCGCGTCTGGCTAGCCGCGCGGCAAAAAGGGCGCCAGGGCCGGCTCCAGCAGCTCGCGGCGCCAGCCGGCGAGGGCGTCGGGCCAGCCGCGACCTTCCAGCAGCGCCTCCAGGTGGCGGCGCGCACACAGCAGGCCTTCGGGCAGGCCGTGGGCCTGGGCCACCGACACCACCGCTTCCTGCATGGCCTTGAGCGTGTTCTTGTCGAACGCATCGGGACGCAGCAGCGGGATCCGCCGGTCGGCGTCGTCCAGCGGCGCCTCGAGCACCGACCACAGCTCCGCGCGCGACTTGCGCGGCGCCTTGGGGTGGCGGTCGAGCACCGCGTTGAATTCGCCGAAGTCGCGCGGCGGGCGGCGGGCAAGGGCCACGGCCAGTTCGTTGTCGATGATCCAGCTCTTGGGCTTGTCGCTGCGCCGCGCCTCGATGTCGCGCCAGCGCAGCACGCGGCACAGCCGGGCCTGTGCGTCGGCGTCCAGGCCCTGCGCACTGCGCACCCCCAGGTGCGGCCAGGGCTCCTCGCCTTCCTGGGCCGCGCCGCGCAGGGATCGCTCGGCGTCGGCGTTGAGCCAGCCGTGGCGGCCCAGTTGGGCCAGCTTGTCGTCCAGCAGGGCGTGCACGGCATGCAGGTGGCGCACGTCGTCGGCGGCGTACTCGCGCTGCGACTCACTCAGCGGCCGCCGCAGCCAGTCCGAGCGCGTCTCGCCCTTGGCCAGGGCGATGCCCGTCACCTGTTCCACCAGCTTCTGGTAGCCCAGGCCCGCCCCCAGCCCGACCAGCGCTGCGGCCACCTGGGTGTCGAACAGCGGCGCCGGCAGCGCCGCGCAGCCGCGCTGCAGGGCCTGCAGGTCTTCGCTGGCGCTGTGCATCAGCTTGGTCACCGCCGGGTCCACCAGCAGCGGCCGCAGCGCGTCGTCCATCCCGGGCACCAGCGGGTCCACCAGCAGGATGTCGCCCGGCACCGCCAGCTGCACCAGCGCCAGCTGCGGGTAATAGGTGCGTTCGCGGATGAACTCGGTGTCCAGCGCCACCAGGGGTTCGCCGGCCCAGCGGGCGAGGCGTTCGGACAGGGCTTGCGGGGTATCGATCCAGAGGCTCAAGGGGATGACTGCGGTTGCCAGAAGCCGGCACCTTAGCCTAACTTCGGCTCGCCCACGCTGTTTCGGCCTCCGGGTGCCAGCGAGACCCCATGACCACGCGCCCGAGATTCCTGCCCATCGTCGTCCTGCTTGCCGGCGCCCTGCTGGCCGGCTGTGGCGGACGCGTGGAAGAGGCGCCGCCGGTCGAAGTCCAGACGGTGGATCCCTCCGAACTCGAAGCCGACGTCGACGAGCCAATGCCGGACCCGGAGCCCGTGGTGGAGGCCTGGGCGCCTGCGATCGAAGCCGTGCCGGCGGGCCGTTTCCGCGCCACCCTGGGCGCCGCGGCCGACGCCGTGCAGGCCGGACGCCTGCTGGGCACTGACGCGCCGGCCCTGCCCGCCGGGGCGGATGAAGCGCCGGCGCCGGAACCGGGCCCGGGCGCACTTGAACTCTACCTGGGCATCCTTGCCACCGACCCGGCCCATGCCGAGGCGCTGGCCGGCGTCGGGGCCGTGGTGGACCTGCTGTTGCTGCAGGGGCGCGCGGCCCTGGCCGAGGGCCGCCTGGCCGATGGCCAGCGGGTGGAACGCGTGCTGGTGCGCGCCATGCCCCAGCACGCCGGGCTGGCCTCGTACCGGCAGGCGATCGAAGCCGCCACCCGGGCACAGGGCCTGGTGCGGCGAGGCGATGCCCGCGCCAGCGCCGGCCGCCTGTTCAAGCCCGAGGGCAAGGGCGCGGTGGCCGCCTATCGCGAAGCGCTGCAGGCCTACCCCGATTTCATACCCGCCAGCGACGGCCTGGCGCGGCTGCAGGCGGACCACCTCAACCGTGCGCTGCTGGCGGCGCAGCAGGGCGACTACACCGCGTCCGAGCGCCTGCAGGCCGACGCCGCGCGCATCCTGCCGGCCTCCACGGCGCTGCAGGACATGGCCGCGCGCATCGTCGAGCTGCGCCAGGACCGCACCGAACAGCTGCTGGCGCAGGGGCACGCCGCCGTGGATGCGCTGGACCTGGAGCTGGCCGCAGGCCGGCTGGCCGAAGCCGAGCGCGTCTCGCTGCAGGCCCGCGGCCTCGACGCGCTGGGCGAGCGCATCGCGCTGGCGCGGCACTACGGCCGCTTCCGCCCGGGCCAGGTGTTCCGTGAACCGCTGGCCGCCGGCGGCGAAGGTCCCGAGATGGTGGTGCTGCCGCACGGCAGCTTCGCCATGGGTTCGCCCGACACCGAGGCCGGGCGCCAGGACAGCGAAGGGCCGCGGCACGAGGTCCGCTTCGAGCGCGGCCTGGCCATGGCCCGCAGCGAAACCACGGTGGCCGAGTTCGGCCGCTTCGTCGCGGCCACCGGCTACCGCAGCGTGGCCACGCGCCGCGGCCGCTCGACGGTCTACGACGAACGCGGCGGCGCCATGAGCGAACATTCGGGCGTGGACTGGCGCCGTGACCACGCCGGCAATCCCGCCGGGCCGACGCTGCCGGTGGTGCACGTGGCGTTCGAAGACGCCGAGGCCTACGTGGCCTGGCTGTCGGCGCAGACCGGCGAGCGCTACCGACTGCCCAGCGAAGCCGAGTTCGAGTACGCCCTGCGCGGCGGTCGCGCCGAAGCCTTCGCCTGGGGCGAAGGCGCGCCGGCCCGCGTGGTGGGCAACCTGACCGGCGACGGCGACCAGTCGCGGCTCAAGCGGCGCTGGTCCAACGCCATCCGTGGCTACACCGATGGCCACTGGGGCCCGGCGCCCGTTCGCAGCTATGCGCCGGAGGCCTTCGGTACCTTCGACCTGGTGGGCAATGTGTCGGAGTGGGTGCAGGACTGCTGGCACGACAGCTACCGTCGCGCGCCTGCCGACGGCAGCGCCTGGGTGAACCCCGGCTGCGAGGACCGCGTCATCCGCGGCGCGTCCTGGGCCAGCACGCTCGACCGCGCGCGCTCGGCCTACCGGCAGTCCACGCCGGCCGCCACCACGCATGCGCGCCTGGGCCTGCGGGTGGTGCGCGAGCTGTAGCCGGCACGCGCCCGGGGCGCGCGTCAGAAGCTTATGAACAGGCCGCCGTTCACCGGCAGGTTCACGCCGGTCAGGTAGCCGGCGTCCTCGGCGCACAGGAACACCACCGCGCGCGCCACGTCCGCCGGTTCGCCGATGCGGCCGGTGGGCACCATCGCCAGCACCTGCTGCTTCACTTCCTCGGGAATGGCGGCCGTCATGGCCGTGCGGATGTAGCCCGGGCTGATCGAATTGACGGTGACGCCCTTGCGCGCCACTTCCCGCGCCAGCGCCATGGTGAAGCCGTGCATGCCGGCCTTGGCCGCGGCGTAGTTGGTCTGCCCGAACTGGCCGGTCTGGCCGTTGACCGAGCTGATGTTGACGATGCGTCCCCAGCCGCGCTCGCACATGCCTTCGGCCAGCAGCTTGCACAGGTTGAAGACGCTGTCGAGGTTCACCGACAGCACCTGGTCCCACTGCTCGCGCGTCATCTTGCGCAGCACGGCGTCACGGGTGATGCCGGCGCCGTTCACCAGTACGTCCACCGGGCCGTGGCTGGCGGTGATGGCGGACAGGGCGCGTTCGCAGCCGGCCGGGTCGGTGACGTCCATGGCCAGGAACGTGACGTCCAGCCCCTGCATGTCCTGTGCGAACGCCTGCTGCCGCGCGTCGTCGCCGGGAAGGTCCGCAGCGATCACGCGCAGGCCGGCCAGCGCCAGCTGGCGGCAGGTTTCGCGGCCGATGCCGCCGGTGCCGCCGGTGACCAGGGCCAGGCGGCGCGTGCTTCCGTCGCCGGCGCTCACCGCGCCTTGGCCTTGCTGCGCGGCTTGGCGGCGCGGGGCTTCGCGGCCGGCGGCGAACCGCCGCCCAGGCCCTGCTGGAACGACCGCCACAGGTCCATGTTGCGTTCGGCCAGCGAGTTGAGTAGCGTCCACGGCGCACCGCCCACCAGGCTGCCGATCTGCCCGCGGAACTGCTGCTGCTGGTCGAGGAAGAACTGCAGGCTGCGCTCGAGGAAGTTGCCCATGACGCCCTGCAGCGAGTCGCCGCGGAAGCGGATGACCTGGGTCAGCAGCTCGGCGGTGAAGATGGGCTGCCCGTGCTCCTCGTGCTCGGCGATGATCTGCATCAGCACGCTGCGCGTGAGGTCGTTGCCGGACTTCGCGTCGCGGACCACGAATTCCTCGCGGTCGATGATCAGTTGGCGGACGTCTTCCAGCGTGATGTAGCTCGAAATCTCGGTGTCGTAGAGCCGGCGGTTCGGATACTTCTTGATGATGCGGACTTGCGACATGAAGGGCACCGGGACGTGGGCGCCGTGACGGCGTCGATGGGGCCTGAAGCATCCCGCAGCGCGGGGCGGCGCGCAAGCAAGCGCGGCCGAGGGCGGAACCGGCTCACGTTTCGTGGTCAGTCCCGCTAACCGGTGCCTGCAGGCCGGCCTGCGGCAGGCGCGGGATGCGCCGCGCATCGAACCCCGCCAATGCCCGATCCAGTGCTTGCGCCACGCTGCCCGCGCCGTTGAAGGGCTGCTCCGCCTGGCCCAGGAAACGCCACGCCGCCGCCAGCGCCGGCATCGGTGCCGCCGGGTCCACGGGCAGGGCGTCGAGCGACTTGCCCAGCTTTCGGCCCTGCGCATCCAGCACCAGCGGCAGGTGCGCGTAGGCGGGCGTGGGCAGCCCGAGCTGGCGCTGCAGGAAGATCTGCCGCGGCGTGGAGTCGAGCAGGTCGGCGCCGCGCACCACGTCGGTGATGCCCTGTGCGGCGTCGTCCACCACCACCGCCAGCTGGTAGGCCCAGGGGCCGTCGGCGCGGCGCAGCACGAAGTCGCCCACCGCGCTGGCCAGCGCCTGTGCCTGGGGCCCCTGCAGGCGGTCGTCGAAAGCGATGGTCTGGTCCGGCACCCGCAGCCGCACGGCGGCGGGGCCGCTGCCGCGGCCGGCGACGCAGGCGCGATGGATGCCGCCCGCCGCCGCCAGGTCGCTGCGGCTGCAGCGGCATTCGAAGGCCAGCCCGGCCGACAGCAGGCGCTGCAGCGCGGCGGCATAGGCTTCACCGCGCCGGCTCTGCCACAGCACCGGTTCATCCGACACCAGGCCGAAGGCCGCCAGCGCGCCGAGCTGCCGCGCCGCCGCGCCGGGAACTTCGCGGGGCGGGTCGATGTCTTCCACCCGCACCAGCCAGGCGCCGCCGGCCTGGCGCGCCATCAGCCAGCTGCCCAGCGCCGCCACCAGCGACCCGAAGTGCAGGTCGCCAGTGGGCGAGGGCGCGAAGCGGCCGCGCGGGCGGGGCGGCGGGGTCATGGCGACTTGAAATTCACGCCATCAGATTACATTCAAGCGGAAGGCCGCGGTATCGCGGCACCCCCGAAACAGGACACCCCCGCCATGTTCAAGCGCATCGCACTCTTCATTGCCACCAACCTGGCCGTCATGGTCCTGCTGGGCATCGTGCTCAGCGTGCTGGAGCGCGTCTTTGGCGTCCGGCTGGGCAACAACGGCACGCTGCTGGTGTTCGCGGCCGTGTTCGGCTTCGGCGGCGCGTTCATTTCGCTGGCCATGTCCAAGTGGGTGGCCAAGCGCACCACCGGCATGCACCTGATCGAGCGGCCTCGCAACGAAGCCGAGGCCTGGCTGTACGACACCGTGCGCCGCCAGGCCGAGGCGGCCGGCATCCGGATGCCCGAGGTGGGCATCTACGACGCGCCCGAAATCAACGCCTTCGCCACCGGCCCCAGCCGCAACAACTCGCTGGTGGCGGTGTCCACCGGCCTGCTGCGGGCGATGGACCGCGACGAGGCCGAGGCCGTGCTGGCGCACGAAGTCAGCCACGTGGCCAACGGCGACATGGTGACCATGGCGCTCATCCAGGGCGTGCTCAACACGTTCGTGCTGTTCCTGGCGCGCGTGGTCGGCCGCATCGTCGACTCCTGGATCAGCGGCAACCGCGAAGGCGGCGGCATCGCCTACTACGCCATCGTGTTCGTGCTGGACATGGTGTTCGGTGCGCTGGCGTCCATCATCGCCATGTGGTTCAGCCGCTGGCGCGAGTTCCGCGCCGACGCGGGCGGCGCCCGGCTGGCCGGCCGCGAGAAGATGATCGCCGCGCTGCAGAAGCTGGCCGCCACCTACGGGCACAGCACGCTGCCCACCCAGGTGCGCGCCTTCGGCATCTCGGGCAGCGTGGGTGGCGGCCTCAGGCGCCTGTTCATGAGCCACCCGCCGCTGGCCGAGCGCATCCAGGCCCTGCGCGATGCCCCGGCCCCTTCCGCCACCGTGCGGGGCTGATGCGGTTGGGTGGGTTCTGGCGGTTTTTTTTACCGCGGATTACGCGGTAAAAAACCGCTGGCTCACCCGAAGTCGTAGTTCATGGCCGGCCCGGGCGCCGCCAGGAAGTTGCCTTCCACGAAGTCCATGCCCATCGAGAACAGCACGCTCATGGTGGCGGCGTCGGAAACGAACTCCGCCACCGTCTGCTTGCCGGCGGCGTGGGCCTTGCTGACGATCTCGCGCACCTGCTTCTGGATCTCGGCGTTCTTGCCCAGCTCGGTGATGAAGCCGCGGTCGATCTTGAGGATGGCCGGGTCGAAGTGGCTGAGCATCTGGAACGAATTCAGGCCGGTGCCGAACTGCTCCAGCGCCACGCGGCAGCCCAGGGCCGCCACGGCCGTCTGGAAGGCCTGCACGGCCTTGAGGTGGGTGAACACCTTGGATTCGGGGATCTGCAGCACCAGCCGGTCGCCCGGCACGGCGTGCGCGGCCAGCTGCTCGGCGATGAACTCCGACAGCCCGCCCTCCACCAGCGACGCCGGCGTCACCTTCACGAACAGGTTGGTGTGCTTGCCGGCCTTCTGCCGCTCGCTGATGACGGCAACGGCGCGCCGGATCACCCAGCGGTCGATGTCGTCCAGCAGGCCGTGCTCCTCGGCGATGGCCAGGTAGGTCAGCGGCGGAATGACTTCGCCGCCCTGGCCCTTCATGCGCAGGTAGACGTCGTAGTTTTCTTCCTCGGCGCCGGTCAGGCTGATGATCGGCTGGTAGTGCAGCACGAACTGGTCGCCGGCCAGGGCTTCGCGGATGCGTTCCACCCAGGCCTGGATGCGCTCTTCCTCGGCGCGGTCGCGGGCGGCCGGGTCGAAGATCTCGATGCGATTGCCGCCCATGCCAATGCACGAGGCCAGGCACTGGCTGGACTTGCTCATCACCTGGCTGACGCTGGCGATGCGTTCGCCCACCTGCACGCCGCCGATGCTGACGCTGGGGTTCACCGAGCGGTCGCCCAGGTCCAGGATGTGGCCGTGGAAGGCTTCGCGGATGCGCTCGGCCTGGGCCAGGCTGCCGTTGTGGTCGTGCGACAGGCAGAGCACGGCGAAGCCATGGTCGCTCAGGCGCGCGGCGAGGGTGTCGGCGTCCAGCGCGCCCTGCAGGCGTTCGGCGATACCCTTGATCAGGTCGTCGGCCGCGGCCAGGCCGATCTCGCCCAGCAGGTTCTCGTAGTGGTCGGGTTCGACCAGCAGGAAGGCCTGCTGGCCCTTGCCGTCGGCTGCGCGAACAATGGCGGCCTCGAGCTCGGTCATGAAGTGCTGGCGATTGAACAGCCCGGTCAGCGCATCGCGCTGGCGCAGGGTGTCGAGCTCCTTGACCATCTCCGCGTCCACCGTCTGCTGGCGGAACACGATCTGCAGGCAGGCCTCGCCCTCGTAGGTGGCGCTGGTGAACTCCATCACCGCGTCGAAGGTGCTGCCGTCGGTGCGCTGCGCCTGCAGGTCGAGCTGGCGCGGGGGCGATTCGCCCTTGGAAATCTTCTTGAGCACCTGCTTGAAGGAGTCGGCGTGGTTGGGGCCGATCAGGTCCAGCAGGGAGAGGCCCTCGATGTCCTCGAAGCCTTCGAAGCCGAACATTTCCAGGTAGGCGTCGTTGGCGCGGATGTGCATGCCCTCGTGCACGTAGGCGATCGGGTCGCGCGACGAGGCGATGAGTGCGTCGCAGCGGCGTTCGGTCTCGCGCAGGGAGGCCTCGAGGTGGCGCAGGGCGCGGCGGGCGAGCAGGGCGGCGAATTCGTTGCGGACCACGGCCTGCACGTGCTCGGGGCGGGTGCGCAGCGCGATGTCGCGCGTGCCGGCGGCCAGGGCGTCCATCACCGTCTTTTCGTCCAGCACCGAGGTGGAGGCGACGATGGGAATGTCCTTGCCCGTGGCGGTGACGCGGCCCACGACAGTGGCCAGCGGCAGGTACTTCGCATCGGCCGCGGCCAGCACCAGGTCCACGCTTTGGGAATCGAGCAGGCGCGCCAGGTCGTCCTCGTCCTCGGGACGCTGCGGACGCACGGCGATGCCGCCGTTGCGCAGGTGGCTGATGAGTTGTTCGGCGTCCTCTAGCTGGTCTTCGACCAGGAGCAGGCGGAGAACGGCATCCTGCTGTGCCATGGAGGGGTGTCCTTTTCCATCAAGGGCTTGCGAGGGGGGATTGAGACAATACCAAAACTGCAGCGGGGAACACCATTCACACCGGCAGTTTGGCCGGGGCCCCGGCCACTTCCCGCACCAAGCGCGGCACAAGGTAGCCCGGAAGCCCGGCTGACAGTGCTTCGTGCAGCTGACGGGCCTCGTCGGCCGGCACCTCGAAGTGGGCGCTGCCCGCCACCCGGTCCAGCAGGTGCAGGTAGTAGGGCAGCACGCCGGCCTCGAACAGGCGTTCGGACAGGTCGGCCAGGGCCGCCACGGAGTCGTTCACGCCGCGCAGCAGGACGGCCTGGTTGAGCACCAGGGCGCCGGTCCCGCGCAGGGCGGCAACCGCCGCGGCCACCGGGGCGTCGATCTCGTTGGCGTGGTTGGCGTGGATCACCACCACCACCTTCTGCGGCAGCCGCGAAAGCCAGGCCAGCAGCTCCGCATCCACCCGTTCGGGCAGCACCACCGGCAGGCGGGTGTGCAGGCGCAGGCGCCGCACGTGGGGCAGGCGGGCCAGGCCGTCGGTGAACTCGGCCAGCTTGGCCGTGGACAGGGACAGCGGGTCGCCGCCCGACAGCAGCACTTCGGTGATGGACGGGTCGGCGGCCAGGTAGTCCAGCGACTCGCGCCACTGGCCGGCGGCGGCGGTTTCCTCGCCGTAGGGGAAGTGACGGCGGAAGCAGTAGCGGCAGTGGACGGCGCAGCTGCCGGTGGCCACCAGCAGGGCGCGCCCCTCGTACTTGTGCAGCACGCCCGCGCCGCCGCGGGCCGCCAGGTCGCCCACCGCGTCCAGGCCGAAGCCGGGCACCGCGCGGTCTTCGTCGTCCAGGGGCAGCACCTGGCGCAGCAGCGGGTCGTCCGGGTCCCCGTGGCGCATGCGGGCCACGAAGCCTTGCGGCACGCGCAGGGCGAACTGCGCCGCGGCGGTGGCCGACACCCGTCCGGCCAGCTCGGGAAGGCCCAGCAGATCGAGCAACTGCGCCGGGTCGCGGATGGCCTCACGCCACAGCTGCTGCCAGCGAACGGGCGGCAGCTGGGCGTCTGGCTGCGGTGAAGGGGTCTGGGCGGTTATCATGTCGGGCTTGGACGGGGCCGATCGGGCTCCCCCGGAATCCACCCATTGTAGCCGCGCCGCCGCCCCGCACCGGGGAGGCCCGGCGAAAAACCCCAGGAGCAGCAGCGCATGGCCAGCTACGGCATGAACGACGTGAAGAACGGCATGAAGATCATCGTCAACGGCGAGCCGTGCGTGATCACCGACACCGAATACGTCAAGCCGGGCAAGGGCCAGGCCTTCACCCGCATCAAGTACCGCTTCATCAAGTCCGGCCGCACGGTCGAACTGACCATGAAGGCCACTGACAGCCTGGAAGCGGCCGACGTGGTGGACACCGACATGCAGTTCCTCTACACCGACGGCGAATACTGGCACTTCATGCAGCAGGAAACCTTCGAGCAGGTGCAGTGCGACGCCGCCGGCGTGGGCGAGACCAAGAACTACCTCAAGGGCGAAGAGCCCTGCGTGGTCACCCTGTGGAACGGCACCCCGATCGCGGTGCAGGCGCCCAACTTCGTCGAGCTCAAGATCATCGAGACCGACCCGGGCGTGCGCGGCGACACCTCGGGCGGCGGCGGCAAGCCGGCCAAGCTCGAGACCGGCGCGGTGGTGCGCGTGCCGCTGTTCGTCAACCAGGACGAGATCATCAAGGTGGACACCCGCTCCGGCGAATACGTCGGCCGGGTGAAGTAACCGCATGCCGGCCACGGCGGCGCCCCAGGCCTGCGACCTGCTGATCGAGGCGGGCTGGGTGGTGCCGGTCCAGCCGCATGGCGTGGTGCTGGAAGACCATGCCGTGGCGGTGAGCGCCGGTGTAATCGTGGCCGTGCTGCCGCGGGCCGAGGCCCGTGCGCGCTTCCAGGCCGCCGAAGTGGTGAGTCGCCCCGGATCGGTGCTGGTGCCCGGGCTGGTGAACGCCCACTGCCACAACCCGATGACCCTGCTGCGCGGCGTCGCCGACGACCTGCCGCTGATGACCTGGCTGCAGCAGCACATCTGGCCGATCGAAGGCCAGGTGATCGGCCCGGGTTTCGTGGCCGACGGCATCGAGCTGGCCGTGGCGGAAATGCTGCGCGGCGGCACCACCAGCTGCGCCGAGAACTACTTCTTCCCCGACGTGCAGGCCGCGACCTATTCGCGCCTGGGTTTCCGCGCGCTGGTCGGTCTGCCGGTGATCGACTTCCCGACGGCCTGGGCCCGCACCCAGGACGAATATTTCGAGAAGGGCCTGGAAGTGCACGACAACTGGCGGCGCAACCCGCTGGTGTCCACCTGCTTCGTGCCGCATGCGCCGTACACGGTTAACGACGCCGCCTTCGAGCGCATCCGCATGCTGTCCGACCAGCTCGACCTGGTGGTGCACTGCCATATCCACGAAACCGCGCACGAGAACACCGAGGCCATGAAGCAGCACGGCTCGCGCCAGCTCGCCCGGCTCGACCGCCTGGGCCTGGTGAACGACCGACTGATGGCCGTGCACATGACCGACCTGACCGACGCCGAGATTGCCCTGTGCGCCGAGCGCGGCGTGTCGGTGGCGCACTGCCCGGAATCCAACCTCAAGCTCGCGTCGGGCTTCTGCCCCACCCACAAGCTGCAGCAGGCCGGCGTGAACCTGGCGCTGGGCACCGACGGCTGCGCCAGCAACAACGACCTGGACATGTTCGGCGAGATGCGCACGGCGGCCCTGCTGGCCAAGGGCGTGTCGGGCGACGCCTCGGCCCTCGACGCGGCCAGCACGCTGCGCATGGCCACCTTGGGCGGCGCGCGGGCGATGGGCCTGGGCGACCGCATCGGATCCATCGAACCGGGCAAGCTGGCCGACCTCACCTGCGTGGACATGGACCCGCTGGAGACGCAGCCGATGTACCACGCCATTTCCCAGCTGGTTTACGCCACCGGCCGCCACCAGGTGTCCGACGTCTGGATCGGCGGCGTGCGCAAGCTCGACGCCGGCGCGCTGGTGGACATGGACGTTGCTGCCATCCGCGCCAAGACCCGGCAGTGGCGCGAGCGCATCGCCGGCATCAAGGTGCCCGCATGAGCACGCCCGCTGCGAACGCCAGCCAGGCCGAGCTCGACAAGTTCGGCGCGCTGGCCAGCCGCTGGTGGGACCCGCAGGGCCCGCAGCGCCCGCTGCACGAACTCAACCCCGCGCGCCTGGGCTACGTGCGCGACCGCCTGCCGCTGGCCGGCGCCCGCGTGCTGGACGTCGGCTGCGGCGCGGGCCTGCTGAGCGAAGCGCTGGCGCGCGAGGGTGCCCGCGTCACGGCGCTCGACCTGGCGCCTGAACTGATCGACGTGGCGAAGCTGCACCTGCTCGAGTCGGGCCTGACGGTGGACTACCGGCTGCAGTCAGTGGAAGCGCTGGCGGCTCAAGCGCCGGCGTCGTTCGACGCCATCACCTGCATGGAAATGCTTGAGCACGTGCCCGACCCGGCGGCCGTCATCCGCGCCTGCGCCACCCTGCTCAAGCCCGGCGGCCAGCTGTTCCTGTCCACGCTCAACCGCACGCCGGCCGCGTTCGCGGTGGCCATCGTCGGCGCCGAGTACGTGGCGCGGCTGCTGCCCAGGGGCACCCACGACTACAAGCAGTTCATCAAGCCGTCCGAACTCGCGGCCTGGCTGCGCGCCGCCGCGCTGCAGACGCGCGACGTCAGCGGCCTGGCCTACGACCCGATCCGCCGCAAGGCCTGGGTCGGCGGCCCCACGGCCATCAACTACCTCGCCTGCGCGGTGAAAGCCTGATGCCGACACCGCCGCGCGCGGTGCTGTTCGACCTGGACGGCACCCTGGTCGACAGCGCGCCCGACCTGTGCAACGCCGTGAACCGCGTGGTGGCCGACCTGGGCCATGCGCCGGTGCCGCTGGCGCGCCTGCGCGAAGTGGTGTCCAAGGGCGGCCGCGCCATGCTGGCGGTGGCGCTGCCCCAGCTCACCGACGATGAGCGTGCACCGCTGCTGGCGCCCTTCCTGGCGCACTACGCGCAGGCGCTGGCGGTAGACAGCGTGTTGTTCGACGGCGTGGCCGACCTGCTGGCCGGCCTCGAGGCGCGCGGCCTGCGCTGGGGCATCGTCACCAACAAACCCGAATACCTGGCGCGCGGCGTGGTGGAAGGCTTCGGCTGGAGCCAGCGCAGCGCCGTGCTGATCGGCGGCGACACGCTGCCCCGGCACAAGCCCGACCCCGACCAGCTGCTGCTGGCCTGCGAACAGCTGGGCCTGGCCCCGTCCGACGTGCTGTACGTGGGCGACGACCTGCGCGACGTGCAGGCCGCGCGCGCCGCCGGCATGGTGTCGGTGGCCGCGCTGTGGGGCTACCGCGAGCCGCACGACGACCCGTCCGCCTGGGGCGCCGACCACGCCTTCGCCAGCGCCCGCGAGCTGCTGTCGGCGCCGGGGCTGCTGCCGCCGTGAGCGCGCCCGACGCCCCCGCCGACGCCATTGCCCACTTCGTGGCCAAGTGGCACCGGCGCGAGCCGGAAATGGCGCTGGCCGAAGTGTTCTGCCCGCCCGACCTGCGCCCGCGCTTCCGCGCCTGGGGCGCGCTGGTGCACGAACTGCGCGAAGCCGCCTTCGAACTCAGCGACGCCCGCGTCACCGCCGTGAAGTGCCAGTGGTGGGCCGAGGAGCTGGCGAACCTGCCGCAGGGCGCGGGGCGCCATCCCATCAGCGCGGGCCTGGCCTTGCCGCACCTGGCCTGGACGCGGCTGGCACGCGCGCTGATCGAACAGTCGCTGGTGGACGAACGCCCCGGCGACGCGCGCGCCGCGCTGGCGCACATGCAGCCGCTCGCGGCCGCCCTGGCGGACATCGAGGCCGGCGTGTTCGGCTTCGACGCGCCGCAGGAGCCGACGCCGCTGGCGGTGCATTTCCTGCTGCAGCGGCTGCCGCAGGGACTGGTGGCGCAGGACCAGGCGCGGCTGCCGCTGAACCTGCTGGCGCGCCACGGCCGCACCGTGGCCCAGGTGGCGGCGGGCGAGGGCGAGGCGCTGGTGCGCGACTGGGCCGCCGAACTGCTGGCCGCGCTGCCGGCATCGAAGGCTCCGGCCCCGCTGTTCCGGCGCCTGCGCACCGGCTTCGACCGCGTGCGCCTGGCGCGCCTGGCCGCGGGCCGCGGCTTCGCGCCGCCGGCCGCGCCGGCCACCGTGTGGCGCGCCTGGCGCATCGCCCGGAACCCCTGAAACGCAACGTTGCGCACGTCCCGGGGCGTCAAACGCCCACTTGACGTAGCCTGCACCCGCCCTCAACTAGTTTGGCAAGCCATTGAACAGGAACGCCGACGTGCCCCCCAGCCCCCTTGAGAACACCGCCCGCGTGCTGCCCGACGTGGCCGTGCAGCCGCACCTGGCCCAGGCCGGCGTGCTCGACTGGGTAGGCATGGGCGAGATCGAAATGCCGGTGCTGATGCAGGCCGACGACGGCCGCACCCTCAGCAGCGGCGCACGGGTGAACGCGTTCGTGAACCTCAAGCGCGGTGACGCGCGCGGCATCCACATGTCCCGCCTCTACCTGCACGTGGACAAGGCGCTGTCGTCCGAGCCGGTCACCCCGGCCAGCGTGCGCCGGCTGCTGAAGGACTTCCTGGAATCCCACGCCGACCTGTCCGACCGCGCCATGGTCCGCATCTCGTTCGAACACCTGGTGCGCCGCCAGGCGCTGGCGAGCGACAACAGCGGCTGGAAAAGCTACCCCGTCACCATCACCGGCGTGATGGACCGCGGCCATTTCGCGCTGGAGCTGGGCCTGGAGGCCAAGTACTCGAGCACCTGCCCGTGTTCGGCCGCGCTGGCCCGCCAGCTCATCCAGGAACAGTTCGAGGCCGACTTCGCCGCCGGCAAGCCGGTGGACCGCGACGCCGTGCTGGCGTGGCTTGGCACCGAGCAGGGCATCCGCGCCACGCCGCACAGCCAGCGCTCCGTCGCTTCGGTGAAGCTGCGGCTGGTGCCGTCGTTCCAGAGTTTCCCGATCGTGGACGTGATCGACCGCATCGAGGGCGCGCTCAAGACGCCGGTGCAGACCGCCGTCAAGCGCGTGGACGAACAGGCCTTCGCCCTGCTCAACGGCCAGAACCTGATGTTCTGCGAAGACGCCGCCCGCCGCATCAAGGCCGCGCTGGAGCAGGACGAGCGCATCGGCGATTTCTGGCTGCGCGCCGCGCACCTGGAAAGCCTGCACGCCCACGACGCCGTGGCCGTGGCCACCAAGGGCGTGCCGGGCGGCTACACCTCGCTGCCCGACGGCCTCGCCGCGCGCTGACCCAGCCATGTAGGAGGGCCTTCAGGCCCGATGCTCCTCGGCGAAAAGCGTCGGGCCTGAAGGCCCTCCTACGGGATCAGGGCGTGCGTTCCAGCACCAGCAGCGGGTCAATCCGCACGTCGAACCAGCTCATGCCCCAGTGCAGGTGCGGGCCCGTGGCCCGGCCGGTGGCGCCGACGCGGGCGATCGGCTGGCCCTGTTCAACGCGGTCGCCCACCTTCACGTCAATGCGCGAGAGGTGCAGGAAGTTCGAGCTGATGCCGTGCCCGTGGTCTATCAGCAGCGTGCCGCCGGTGAGGTAGAAATCCGGCGCCACCAGCGTAACCACGCCGGCCGCCGGCGCCAGCACCGGCGTGCCCGAAGGCGCCGCGATGTCCATGCCCGAATGCGGGCTGCCGGGCGAACCGTTGTACACGCGCTGGTTGCCGAAGCGCCCGCTGATCCGGCCCTGCAGCGGCCAGGCGAAGGGCTTGGCGAAATCGGGGCGGTCGTCGTCGCGGTCGCGCGCCTGGACCACCTGTTCCTGTTCGCGGCGGATGCGCTCGGCGATGTCGGGCGGTGGCGCCACGGTCTTGGGCGGCACGCCGTTCACGCGCTCCACGGGCCAGTCGCGCGGCGTCACCGCCACCGTGGCGCTGCGCGTGCGGCCATCGGGCAGGCGCACCTGCACCTGCAGCGGCCCGGTGGCATCGCGCCCCACGCCGAACACCACGCTGCCATAGCCGGTGGTGCGCAGCCGGCGGCCGGCGTAGTCCACTTCGCTGCCGGGCGGCACCTTGCCGATCACCATCGCGCCCTGCGGCACGCTTTCGGGGAAAACGACGCGCAACTCGTCGGCCGGCGCCGGCGCGGCGGCGCCCGCCACGGCCAGCAGCGCCGCCAGCAGCCCGCTCATCGCTTGAAGGCCAAGCGGCGGCCCAGCGGCGCAGCGACCAGCGCGCGGCCGTCCCAAGCCAGCTCGCCGTTCACATAGGTGGCGGCGACGCGCGAGCGGAAGGTGTCGCCCTCGAACGGCGACCAGCCGCACTTGGACAGCACGTCCTCGCGCCGCACCTGGTAGGGCGCTTCGGGGTCCACCAGCACCAGGTCGGCGAAGTAGCCCTCGCGCAGGAAGCCGCGCTCCTGGATGCCGAAGCGCAGCGCCGGCGCGTGGCAGATCTTCTTCACCAGGTGGGGCAGGCTGAAGTGGCCGTCGTGCACTTTCTGGATGGCGCAGCTGAGGAAATCCTGCACCAGCGGCAGGCCCGAAGGCGCCGTGATGTAAGGCTGCTGCTTCTCGGCCAGGGTGTGCGGGGCATGGTCGGTGGCCAGCACGTCCACGCGGTCCTCGGCCACGGCGCGGATGATGGCCGCGCGGTCGCTGGCTTCCTTGATGGCCGGGTTGCACTTGATGAAGTTGCCGCGCACGGCGTAGTCGGCGCGGGCGAAATGCAGGAAATGCACGCAGGTTTCGGCCGTGATCTGCTTGCCTTCCACCGGGCCGGGTTCGAACAGCATCAGCTCCTCGGCGGTGCTGATGTGCAGCACGTGCAGGGCGGTGCCGTGGCGGCGGGCCAGTTCGATCGCCAGCCGCGTGGACTTGATGCAGGCCTCGCGCGAGCGGATGTCGCCGTGCAGGTCCACCGGGATGTCGTCGCCGTACTTCGCGCGGGCCTTGGCCATCTCGGCGTCGATCATCGGCGTGTCTTCGCAGTGCGTGATGATCGGCACCCGGCACTCGCGGAACATCGCGTCCAGGATGGCCGGGTCGTCCACCAGCATGTTGCCGGTGGACGCGCCCATGAAGATCTTCAGGCCCGGGGTGGTGGCCGGGTCGATGCGCTTGACGTTCTCGAGGTTGTCGTTGCTGGCGCCGAAGTAGAAGCCGAAGTTGGCGCGCGAGCGGCCCGCGGCGCGGCGGTACTTGTCCTCCAGCGCGTCGTTGTCGAGCGTGGGCGGTCGGGTGTTGGGCATCTCCAGGTAGCTGGTGACGCCGCCGGCCACGGCCGCGGAGGATTCGGTGGCCAGGTCGCCCTTGTGCTCCAGGCCGGGCTCGCGGAAGTGCACCTGGGCGTCGATGACGCCGGGCAGCAGCCACTGGCCGTTGGCGTCGCGGACGATGTCGCCGGGGCGGGCGTCGAGGTCGGCGCCGATCAGTTCGATGCGGTCGCCGCGGATGCGCACGTCGCCGTCGAACTCGCGGCCTTCGTTGACCATGCGGGCGTTCTTGATCAGCAGCTGGTTCATGGGGATGGCTTCCGTTCAGGCCAGGTTTCGGGAACAAGGTCCACGCCGCCCGGGTTCATGGGGTGGCAGCGGCCAATGCGTTTGGCGCCCAGCCAGCCGCCGCGGACCACGCCGAAGCGCTCCACCGCCTGCATCGTGTACTCCGAGCAGCTGGGGTAGAAGCGGCAGCGCTGGCCCAGCAGGGGGCTGATGGCCAGCTTGTAGCCGCGGAGCAGCAGGATGACGGGCTTTTTCACTGATTGCGCCGGGGCTGCTGCCGGCATAAGGTTGCCGCTGGAGAAGGTACTAGGCTATAACACGCCGCCTTCGAGCCTCAAGGAAAGAGAGGAATTGCCCTAGTGGCCGCAAAGAAACCCGCAAAGAAGGCCGTCAAGCCGGCCTCCAAGAAGCCCGTCAAGGCCAGCAAGCCGGCTAGCAAGCCGGCTGCCAAGGCCAAGCCGGCCGCCAAACCCGCGAAGAAGGCCGCCAAGCCCTCCAAGCCTGCCAAGAAGGTCGCCAAGCCCATCGCCAAGGCAAAACCTGCGCCCAAGCCGGCCAAGAAGGCCGCAAAGCCCGCAGCCAAGCCGGTCAAGAAGCCCGTCGCCAAGGTGGCTGCCAAGCCCGCGGCGAAGAAGCCCGTGGCCAAGGTCGTCGCCAAGCCGGCGGGCAAGCCCGCGGCCAAACCCGCTGCGAAGCCCGTCGCCAAGCCGGCAGCCAAGCCTGCGCCGGTGGCCAAGGTGGCCGCCAAGGCCGCGCCGGCGCCGGTGGCCAAGGGCAAGCCTGCCCCGTCCGCCAAGCCGGCTCCGTCCGCCAAGGCCGCCCCGGCCGCTGCCAAGCCCGCTCCGGCGCCTGCGCCCCGGCGCGAGCCCGGCGTGCGCGCGGGCTACGTCAAGCCCACCGCGCCGCGCCCCGAGCGCATCAAGCCGGCCCCCGCGCGCGAGCGCGTCGTCCTTCCGGCGGGCTACAAGCCCGGTGCGAAGGAGGAGTACATGGGCCCGATGCAGCTCGAGTACTTCCGCCAGCGCCTGCTGGGCTGGAAGTCCGAACTGGTGGAAGAGTCCAAGCAGACCATCGAGAACCTCAAGGAAGAGGTGCGCGACGTTGGCGACGAAGCCGAGCGCGCCAGCCGTGAATCGGAGAACTCGCTCGAACTGCGCACCCGCGACCGCTACCGCAAGCTGATCAGCAAGATCGACAGCACGCTCAAGCGCATCGAGGACGGCAGCTACGGTTACTGCGTGGACACCGGCGAGGAAATCGGCCTGGACCGACTGGAAGCCCGGCTTACCGCCGAGCGCACCATCGACGCCCAGGAGCGCTGGGAGCACCGCCAGAAGCAGATGGGCGAATAACCCACCCGCGCATCGCTATCGACAAGGCCCCGCGTTTGCGGGGCTTTGTTTTTTGGCCACGGATTTACGCGGATGAACGCGGATAGAGCAGCGGCGGATGGTTTCTTCGCCAGCGGCTACGGTTCACCGAAAGCCAGCCCGCCGTCGCCGTATCGGCTTTTATCCGCGTTCATCGGCGTAAATCCGTGGCCAATTCCTATTTGCCGAAATCGTAGAACGTCCAGTCCGAGGGAAGGCCAGCGGCCAGGGAATCGCCGCGCAGGCGCGCGCGCACCACGGCCACCGGCATCGGTCCGCCCTTGAGGATGGCGTCGTGGAATTCGCGCTCGCTCATCGTTCCATCCACCACCATTTCGCGGTGCAGGGCCTGGAACTGCAGCCCGCCGATCATGTAGGCGATCTGGTACAGCGGGCCGTAGTCGCCGGCGAAGCTGCGGCGCACTTCGGCGCGGGCGTTCTCGCGCTCGTGGCCCACGCGATCCACCAGCAGGTCCACGGCCTGGTCGGGCGTCATCCTGCCCAGGTGGAAATTGAGCGAGAACAGGATGCGGGCGGCACGGTGGCTGCGCCAGAACAGCATGCCAATCTTGTCCTCGGGCGTGGCCGCGAAGCCGCGCTCGTACAGGCGGAACTCCCAGTACAGCGCCCAGCCCTCGCCCCAGAACGGCGTGTCGAACAGCTCACGCTGCGGCTGGTGGCGGGCGTTGTAGAAGTACTGCAGGTGGTGGCCGGGGATCAGTTCGTGGTGCACCACGGCGCGGGAGAAATGGCGGTTGTTGCCGCGCAGCGCCATCAGCTTCTTGTCGTGCGGCATGGTGTCGGTGGGGTAGGCCACCCACACGTCCTGGCCGCCCAGGAAGAACGGCGCCTGCAGCTGGTACTCGGGCGTGAGCATGGTCATGCGCCAGTCGCGCTTGGCCAGTTCGGGCACGGTCACCAGGTCGTTGTCTTCCAGGTAGGCGATGGCTTCATCCGCCAGTTCGACCACCAGCCTGGGCTGCTCGCCCGGCGCCGGGTGGCGCGACTTGACGATCTCCAGCGCCTGGCGCCAGTCGGACTGGCCCATTTCCCGCGCGGCTCTTTCCATTTCGCGCTGGCACCAGGCCAGCTCGCGTTCGGCCAGTTCGATCAGCTGCTCGGGCGAGTAGGCAATCAGCTCGTGGCGCAGGTCGGCCACCAGGGCGTCCCGGCCGATCGGGTCGCCGATGATGGTTTCCGGGTCGTTGGCGCCGGCCAGCGTGTCGCGCAGCAGCTTGGCGTGCGCCTCCATCTGCTTGTCCAGCGCCTCGTAGGGCTGCCGGGCCCACCAGCTGAACTGCGGGTCGTAGCCGGCGTGGAAGCCGTACCACTCCTTGAGGTCGCTGCGCACGCCGTCGAGCAGCCGCGCCGCGCGATTGGCGACGATCGGCGTCGTGCCCAGCGCCTTCGGGTCTTTCTCCAGGCGAGCCTGCAGCGCGGCCAGTTCACGGCGGCTGCGGTCGAGGGTTTCGGCGCTGGCGCGGGCATCGGGGTAGTCCAGCGCGCGACGCGCTTCGGCCAGGGCGATCAGTGCGTCCACGCCCGGCAGCAGCGGGGCGGCCTGCTGGTAGCGCTGGCGCTGGAAATCGAGCTGGCCCAGGCGATAGGCCAGGTCGCGCTGCAGCAGCGCGTGGTCCACCTGGTCTTCCAGCGCCAGCGTGGCGACGTCCACTTCGGCCAGGCGCGCCTGCCAGCCGGTGTACAGGCGGCGCAGGGCGGCTTCGCGGCCGACGCCGGCGGTGATGTCGTAAACGCGCTCAAGCGCGGCCAGGTCGGTGCGGAAGCGCGCCACCACCGGGGCCATGCGCTGCGCGCTGGCCGGCATGTCTTCCAGCGCCGGCACCAGCGACGCCGTCTGCGCCGGGAGGGACGCAGGCAGCGCAAGCGCGGCGCCCAGGGCGATCGCCAGCAGTCGGCGCGTGGTCGGCATGGTGTTACTCCTGGGCCGGGGCGTGCCGGCGGGCGGTGTCCTGGATGAACTGCAGCAGCGCCGCGAGGCCCTGGCTGCGCGTCGGCGAAAGGTGCTTGGAAAGCCCGATGCCGCTGATGTAGTCGGCGGGCGTGGCGAGGATCTCGGCGGCACTTCGGCCCGAATACACGCGCAGCGCCAGGTAGATCAGGCCCGAGACGATGGTGGAATCGGAGATGGCGTGGAACTCGAGCGCATCGGCATTGCCCTCGGCCACGATCCACACCATGGACTGGCAGCCGTGCAGGCGGTGTTCTTCGGTCTTCCATGCCTCGGGGAAGGGCGGCAGCTTGCGGCCCAGGTCAATCAGGTACTGGTAGCGCTCGGACCAGTCGCCGAAGAAGCTGAACTCCTCGGCGATGGCCGCCTGTGCCTCGGCCGGCGAGGCCTCGGTGGGCCGCATCAGCCGCGCCTCCAGCGCACGCCCTGGGCGGTGTCTTCCAGCAGCACGCCTTCTTCTGCCAGCTGGCGGCGGATGGCGTCGGCGCGGATGAAGTCGCGCGCGCGCTTGGCGGCATCGCGCTCGTTCACCAGCGCCTGGATGCGCGCGTCGTCGCCGTCCACGGCGCCGCGGCTGAACCAGGCCGCCGGATCCTGCTGCAGCAGGCCCAGCAGGCGGCCGCCGCCCAGCAGTTCGGCCTTGAGGCTGGCGCGCGCAATCGGGCTGCTGGCCTTGCGGGCCTCGCCGGCGATGCGCGCCAGTTCGGCCAGCGCCGCCGGCGTGTTGAGGTCGTCGCACAGGGCCGATTCCACCTCGAACGGCACCTGCGCATCGGAAACGGGAACGTCGGCCAGGTCGCGGAGCGTGCCGTAGAGCCGGTCGAGCGTGCGCACGCACTGCTCGATCAGGCCTTCGGACCAGTCCAGCGGCTGGCGGTAGTGGGCCGACAGCAGGGCGTAGCGCAGCGCTTCGGGCGGATGCTGGTCCAGCAGGTCGTGCACCAGGCTGACGTTGCCGACCGATTTGGACATCTTGGCGCCGCCCAGGTTGAGCATGCCGTTGTGCAGCCAGAACCGCGCGAACACCTGGCCGCCGTGTGCGCAGGTGCTTTGCGCCACCTCGTTCTCGTGGTGCGGGAACTGCAGGTCCACGCCGCCGCCGTGGATGTCGATGGTGTCGCCCAAGTGCGCCTCGGCCATGGCCGAGCACTCGATGTGCCAGCCCGGGCGGCCGACGCCCCAGGGCGAGTCCCAGCCGGGCAGGTCGGGCGGGGAGGGTTTCCACAGCACGAAGTCGCCGGGGTCGCGCTTGTAGGGCGCCACTTCCACGCGGGCGCCGGCCAGCATCTCTTCGGGATCGCGGCGCGAGAGCTTGCCGTAGTCGGGGAAGCTGGCCACCGAGAACAGCACGTGGCCCTCGGCAGCGTAGGCATGGCCGCTGTCTATCAGCCGCTCGATCATGGCGATGATGTGCGGGATGTGGGCGGTGGCGTAGGGCACCACGTCGGGCGGGGCCACGCCCAGCCGCGCCATGTCGTCGTGGTAGGCGGCGGCGTACTTGTCGGTGATCACGCTGATCGGCACGCCCAGCTCGCGCGCGGCGTGGTTGATCTTGTCGTCCACGTCGGTGATGTTGCGGGCGTAGACCAGGCGCGGATAGTGCCGGCGCAGCAGGTTGGCCAGCACGCCGAACACCACGGGTGGCCGGGCGTTGCCGATGTGGACGAAGTTGTAGACCGTGGGCCCGCAGACGTACATGGTGACGCGCTGGGGGTCTTGCGGCTCGAAGGTTTCGAGCAGCCGGGTCCGGTTGTTGTAAAGGCGAAGGTCCATGGCGGAAGGGCGAGGCCAAAGCCCGAGTCTAGCAAGCCCGGCCGTCGCGCTTAACGAAAATCTTAGGCTTGGGTTCAGCCGCCGGGTGTTTGAATCCCGGCGTCGGGTCAGGCGCATTCCCCGGGTCCCGCGGCGGGGTCCCGCCCGGTGCCGCCGCCGTGCCAGCCCCCTACGGAGTCTCGCGATGACCGCTTCCCCCCGCTTGCTGCCCCTCCTGTTGGTCGCCCTGTCGGGTCCGGCCCTGGCCCAGTACGCCGGGGACGACTACGCGGACGAAACCTACGAAGTGGCGCCGATGCCGGAGAACGTCAGCTTCGGCTACGCCCAGGTGCTGCGCGCCGACGAGGTGGTGGAAACCCAGCGCACCCGGACCACCGAGGAACGCTGCGACGATGTCCAGTACCGCCAGTCCGGCCAGACCACCGGCGGTACCGTCATCGGGGCCATCGTGGGCGCCGCGCTGGGCAACCAGGTCGGTGACGGCGACGGCCGCAAGGCGGCCACCGTGGCCGGCGCCGTGGCCGGCGGCGTCATCGGCAACAATATCGCCCGCAACCGGGTCGAGGCCGAGTCCCGGGGCTGCCGCCTGGTCGAAGTGGAGCGCGAGGCGCCGGTGATCGTCGGCTACGACGTGGAATACATGTACAAGGGCGAGAAATACGTCTCGCGCCTGCCCTACGACCCGGGCAACCGCCTGCGCATCCGGGTCTCGGTAATGCCCGACGACACGGCCACCGCCGCCCGCTGAGTTGCGGCCCGGCTCCCCCGCCGGCATACTTGACCCCGAAATGATGACCTTCGCCGCCAACGCCGACATCCTGACCTCTGCCTACATGGCGGCGGGAATGACGTCTCGTGCGCGCCGACCGGAAGCCGCCACGCCAGCTGGGTAACCCGGACGTCATCGCTTGCACACCGGAAAAGCCCAGCCTAGCGCTGGGCTTTTTTGTTTTCCGCCACCGCCCTCGATCAGGACCCACGGAATGAAGCATTTCCTCAACACCCAGGACTGGACCCGCCCCGAACTGGACGAACTGCTGGTGCAGGCCGCGCGGTTCAAGCGCTCCAGGCTGGGCGACCAGCTCAAGGGCAAGGCGATTGCCCTGGTGTTCTTCAATCCCTCCCTGCGCACGCGCACCAGCTTCGAACTCGGCGCCTTCCAGCTCGGCGGCCATGCGGTGGTGCTGCAGCCCGGCAAGGACGCCTGGCCCATCGAGTTCAACCTGGGCACGGTGATGGACGGCGAGGCCGAAGAACACATCGCCGAAGTGGCCAGGGTGCTGTCGCGCTATGCCGACCTGATCGCGGTGCGGGCCTTCCCGAAGTTCCAGGACTGGTCGGTGGACCGCCAGGACACGGTGCTGCGCAGCTTCGCGAAGTATTCCACGGTGCCGGTGATCAACCTCGAGACCATCACCCATCCCTGCCAGGAGCTGGCCCACGCCATGGCCCTGCAGGAACACTTCAAGACCCCGGACCTGCGCGGCAAGAAGTTCGTGCTCACCTGGACCTACCACCCCAAGCCGCTCAACACCGCCGTGGCCAACTCCGCGCTCACCATCGCCACGCGCATGGGCATGGACGTGACCCTGCTGTGCCCGACGCCCGAGTACGTGCTGGACGAGCGCTACATGGGCTGGGCCGCCGACAACGTCGCCGAGAGCGGCGGTTCGCTGCGCATCAGCCACGACCCCACCGACGCCTACACCGGCGCCGACGTGGTGTACGCCAAGAGCTGGGGCGCGCTGCCGTACTTCGGCCGCTGGGACCAGGAAAAGCCCATCCGCGACGCGCACCGCCACTTCATGGTGGACGAAGCCAAGATGGCGCTCACCAACCGCGGCGTCTTCAGCCACTGCCTGCCGCTGCGCCGCAACGTCAAGGCCACGGACGGGGTGATGGATGCGCCGTACTGCATCGCCATCGAAGAGGCCGAGAATAGACTGCATGTCCAGAAGGCGGTCATGGCGGCGCTTGCAAATCAATAAGCAGGAAATAGTGAAGAGGAAATAGAAATTAGAGAGAGCCAAGGCTGCCTCGCGTCTTTCGATTTCACTATTTCCTACTTCCTACTTCCTACTTCCTACTTCCTTCATTACTACTACCTCCTTTTTTTCCATCGACTCCGGATCCCCGCCATGACTTCCCCCAAGCACATCGTCCTCGCCTTCTCCGGCGGCCTCGACACCAGCTTCTGCATTCCCTGGCTGCAGGAGCGCGGCTGGGCCGTGCATACCGTGTTTGCCGATACCGGCGGCGTGGACGCCGAGGAGCGCGCTTACATCGAGGCTCGCGCGGCCGAACTGGGCGCGGCCAGCCACGTCACCGTGGACGGCGGCCCGGCGATCTGGGACGGCTTCGTGAAGCCCTTCGTGATGGCGGGCGAGGGCTACCAGGGCCAGTACCCGCTGCTGGTGTCGGACCGCTACCTGATCGTGGATGCGGCGCTCAAGCGCGCCGCGGAGATCGGCACCCGCGCCATCGGCCACGGCTGCACGGGCATGGGCAATGACCAGGTGCGCTTCGACCTGGCGGTGAAGTCGGCCGGCGACTACGAGATCGTGGCGCCGATCCGCGAGATCCAGAAGGAACACACCCAGACCCGCGCCTACGAGCAGGCCTACCTGGAAGAGCGCGGCTTCGAGGTGCGCGCCAAGCAGAAGGCCTACACCATCAACGAGAACCTGCTGGGCCTGACCATGTCCGGCGGCGAGATTGATCGCTGGGAAGCCCCGGGCGAGGGCGCCCGCGGCTGGTGCGCGCCGCGCGCCGAGTGGCCGGCCGCGCCGCTGCGCGTCACCCTGCGCTTCGAACAGGGCGAAGCGGTGGCGCTGGACGGCGTGGCCATGCCCGGTGCGGCGCTGCTGGCCAGACTCAACGGCCTGTTCGCGAAGTACGGCGTGGGCCGCGGCATGTACACCGGCGACACCACCATCGGCCTCAAGGGCCGCATCATCTTCGAAGCCCCGGGCCTGGCCGCGCTGCTCACCGCGCACCGCGCGCTGGAAGAGGCGGTGCTCACCAAGCACCAGAACCGCTTCAAGCCCGAGGTGGCGCGCAAGTGGGTGGAGCTGGTGTACGAGGGTTTCTACAACGATCCGCTCAAGGCCGACCTCGAGGCCTTCCTGCGCTCGAGCCAGGCCTGCGTGAACGGCGAAGTGGTGATCGAGACCCAGGGCGCCCGCGTGGACGCCGTGGCCGTGCGCTCGCCGCACCTGCTCAACGCCAAGGGCGCGACCTACGCCCAGTCGGCCGACTGGGGCGTGGCCGAAGCCGAAGGCTTCATCCGCCTGTTCGGCATGAGCAGCACGCTGTGGGCCGAAGTGAACCGCAAGGACTGACATGAGCGATCTGCTGCCCGAGGTCCTGGGCCACCTGGAGAAACTGGTGTCGTTCGACACCCGCAACCCGCCGCGCGAGATCGGCACCGGCGGCATCTTCGACTACCTGCGCTCGCAGCTGGCCGGCTTCGAGGTCACGGTCACCGACCATGGCGCCGGCGCCGTGTCCATGCTGGCCGTGCGCGGCGCGCCGAAGCGGGTGTTCAACGTGCACCTGGACACGGTGCCTTCGTCGCCGGCCTGGACGGCGGACCCGCACGTGCTGCGGGTCACGGCCGACCGCGCCATCGCGCTGGGCGCCTGCGACATCAAGGGCGCCGCGGCGGGCCTGGTGGCGGCCGCGCGCGCGACCGCGGGCGACGCCGCCTTCTTGTTCACCACCGATGAAGAGGCCAACGATGCGCGCTGCATCGCGGCCTTCCTGGCCGGGAAACACGGCTTCGGGGAAGCCATCGTGGCCGAGCCGACGATGGGCGAAGCGGTGCTGGCGCACCGCGGCATCAGCTCGGTGCTGGTGAAGTTCCGCGGTCACGCCGGCCACGCCTCGGGCCAGCAGGCGCGCGACCAGAGCGCGCTGCATGCGGCCATCCGCTGGGGCGGGCGGGCCATGGACTTCGTGCAGGCGCAGGACCACCTGCGCTTCGGCGGCCTCACCGGCCTGCGCTTCAACATCGGGCGGGTGGAGGGCGGCATCAAGGCCAACATGATCGCGCCCAGCGCCGAGCTGCGCTTTGGCTTCCGGCCGCTGCCCTCGCAGTCGCCGGCGGCGCTGCACGAACAGCTGCGCGGCTTCGCGCCGGCCGGCATGCTCGAATCCTACGAAGAAACCTTCAGCGGCCCCTCGCTGCCGTCGGGCGACGTGGCGCGCGCCGAGGAGCGCCGCCTGGCCGCCCGCGACCTGGCGGACGAGCTGGGCCTGCCGATCGGCAATGCGGTGGACTTCTGGACCGAAGCCTCGCTGTTCTCGCAGGCCGGGCTCACCGCGTTCGTCTTCGGCCCGGGCGACATCGCCCAGGCCCACACCGCCGACGAGTGGGTCGCGCTGGACCAGCTCGCCACCGTTGCCGCCCACTACCAACGACTCCTGGGTTGAAGCCACCGCCATGACCGAGATGCGCACCACCATCGTCCGCCTGCTGTCCAACATGGGCAGCGCGAAGGAAATCCAGCAGTACCTCAAGCGCTTCAGCCAGCTCGACGCGGCGCGCTTCGCCGTGGTGAAGGTGGGCGGCGCGATCCTGCGCGACGACCTCGACGCCCTGGTGTCGTCGCTGTCGTTCCTGCAGCAGGTGGGCCTGACGCCGATCGTGATCCACGGCGCGGGCCCGCAGCTCGACGAGCGCATGAAGGCGGCGAAGATCGAGAAGAAGACCGTGGACGGCCTGCGCGTCACCGACACCGCCGCCCTGGCCATCGTGCGCCAGGTGTCGCAGCAGGAGAACCTGCGCCTGGTCGAGGCGCTGCAGGCGCAGGGCGTGCGCGCCACGTCCATCGCCTCGGGCGTGTTCGAGTGCGATTACCTGTCCAAGCGCAAGTACGGGCTGGTGGGCAAGGTGGACGCGGTGCACGTGGCCAGCATCCAGGCCGCCATCAAGGTGGGCTCCATCCCCGTGATCGCGTCGCTGGGCGAAACCGCCGGCGGCCAGATCCTCAACGTCAACGCCGACTGGGCCGCGAACGAACTGGTCAAGACGCTGCAGCCCTACAAGATCATCTTCCTCACCGGCACGGGCGGCCTGCTGGACGGCGACGGCGCGGTGATCGACTCGATCAACCTGAGCACAGAGTACGCCGAGCTGCTGCGCCAGCCCTGGCTGCATTCGGGCATGAAAGTGAAGATCGAACAGATCCACGACCTGCTGATGGACCTGCCGCCCTCCAGTTCGGTGTCCATTACCCGGCCCGACCAGCTGGCCAAGGAGCTGTTCACCCACCGCGGCTCCGGCACGCTGGTGCGGCGGGGCGAGAAGGTGCTCACCGTGACGTCGTGGAAGAAGCTCGACCTCAAGCGGCTCAAATCGCTGGTGGAGTCGGGCTTCGGCCGCAAGCTGGCCCCGGATTATTTTGAAAGGACGAAGCTGTACAAGGCCTACGTCAGCGAGCACTACCGCGCCGCGCTCATCATCACGCTCGAGGACGGCATTCCCCACCTGGACAAGTTCGCAGTCAGTGACGACGCACAGGGCGAAGGCCTGGGCCGGGCCGCGTGGCAGGTGATGCGGGCCGAGACGCACCAGCTGTTCTGGCGCGCCCGCGCCGGCAACCCGGTGAACGATTTCTACTTCGACGAAGCCGACGGCTGCCTCAAGGGCGAGAAGTGGAATGTGTTCTGGTACGGCCTGGAGGGCTGGGAGCAGATCCGCTACGCCGTGGACCACTGCCTGGCCCGTCCCGCGACGCTCAAGGGCTGACCATGACCCCCTGGACCGCGCAGCCCACGCTCAGCGGCGAACACGTCACGCTGCGGCCCCTGCAGGCCGGCGACGCCGATGCCCTGGTGCGCGCCGCCGCCGACGGCGAGCTGTGGAAGCTCTGGTACACGTCGGTGCCTGGCCCCAACACCGTGGCCGACTACATCGCCCGCGCGCTGGCCGACCGCGCCGCGGGCACGGCGATGCCGTTCGTGGTCCTGGACGCGTCGGGCCAGGTGGTGGGCAGCACGCGCTACTTCCGCATGGAGCCCGACGTGCCGCGCCTGGAGATCGGCTTCACCTGGTATGCGCGGCGCGCCCAGCGCACGCCGCTCAACACCCAGGCCAAGCGGCTGCTGCTGGCGCACGCGTTTGAGGTGATGGGCTGCGCCGCGGTGGAGTTCCGCACGCACCGCTTCAACCACGCCTCGCGGGCCGCGATCGAGCGGCTGGGCGCGCACTACGACGGCACCCTGCGCGCCCAGATGCGCATGCCCGACGGGCACCTGCGCGACACCCGCGTGTATTCCATCCTCGACAGTGAGTGGCCGACCGTGCGAACCCACCTGGACTTCACCCTGGCGCGCGGGGCGCGGCCGTGAGCGCGCCGCTGCGCATTGGCCTGGTCGGCGCCCGCGGCTACGTGGGCACCGAACTCATCCGGCTGGTGGCCGCCCATCCTCGCTTCGAACTGGGCTTCGTGTCCTCGCGCGAGCGCGTGGGGCAGCGGCTGGCCGACCACGAGCCTGCGGTGGACGGCGAACTGCGCTACGTCAACCTCGATGCCGCCCAGGCGGCCGGGCAGGGCGCTGATGCGCTGGTGCTGGCCCTGCCCAACGGCATGGCCGCGCCCTTCGTGGCCGAAGTGGACGCGCAGTCGCCGGGCACGGTGGTGGTGGATCTTTCGGCCGACTATCGCTTCGACGAGGCCTGGCACTACGGGCTGCCCGAGCTCACGCGCGCTGCTGCGGCGGGAGCCCGGCGCATCAGCAACCCCGGCTGTTACGCCACCGCGATGCAGCTGGCCGTTGCCCCGATGCGCGATGCGCTGGCCGGGCCGGTGCAGTGTTTCGGCGTATCGGGCTATTCCGGCGCCGGCACCAGCGCCTCGGACAAGAACAACCCCGACAAACTGCGCGACAACCTGATGCCCTACGCGCTCACCGGCCACATCCACGAGCGCGAGGTGACGCGCCAACTGTCGCACCCGGTGGAGTTCATGCCGCACGTGGCGCCGCACTTCCGCGGCATCACGCTCACGGCCAACCTGCACCTGGCGCAGGCCTTCGACCTGGCCGAAGTGCGCGGGCGCTATTGCCGCCACTACGCCGGCGAGCCGCTGGTTCGCGTGTCCGACGAGGCGCCGTGGGTCAGCCACATCGCCCACCGCCACGACGCCGAAGTGGGCGGCTTCACGCTGTCCGCCGACGGTCGCCGGCTGGTGGTGGTGGCCACGCTGGACAACCTGCTCAAGGGCGCCGCCACCCAGGCCCTGCAGAACCTCAACCTGGCCTTTGGCCTGCCCGAAACCATGGGATTCCCGACATGAGCGAGCTGCTTTGGCAGAAACCCGGCGTGGCCGTGGATGCCCGCATCCAGGCCTTCCTGGCCGGCGACGACGTGGTGCTGGACCGCGAGTTCATCCAGGACGACATCACGGCCTCGGCCGCGCACGCGCGCGGGCTGGCGCGCATCGGCATCCTCACGGGCGAGGAGTGCGAGGCGCTGTGCCGCGAGCTGGGCCTGCTGTCGGACGACCTGCGCAGCGGCGCCTTCGTGCTGGACGAGCGCTACGAAGACTGCCATTCCGCGATCGAGTCGCGCCTGGTCGAGCGCCTGGGCGACGTGGGCCGCAAGATCCACACCGGCCGCAGCCGCAACGACCAGGTGCTGGTCGCCACGCGCCTGTGGCTCAAGCGCAAGCTGCGCGAGGTGCAGGCCGTGTGCCGCGAAGTGGCGGAAGTCTGCCTGCAGCGCGCCGAGGCCGAGGCCATCCCGATGCCCGGCTACACGCACCTGCAGCGCGCCGTGGTGTCGTCCACCGCGATGTGGTGGGCCGGCTTCGCCGAGGCCTTCATTGACAACGCGGCGCGCGCCGGCCAGGCCCACGACTGGATTGACGCGAACCCTCTTGGCACCGCCGCCGGCTACGGCGTGAACCTGCCGCTGGACCGCGAAGGCAGCACCCGCGAGCTGGGCTTCGCGCGCATGCAGGTCAGCCCGATCTACGCGCAGCTGTCGCGCGGCAAGTTCGAGATCGCCGCCGTGGACGCCCTCGGCGCCGCCGTGCTCGACCTGCGCCGCCTGGCCTGGGACCTGAGCCTGTTCACCACCGCCGAGTTCGGTTTCGTCACGCTGCCGCCGCAGTACACCACCGGCAGCTCCATCATGCCCAACAAGCGCAACCCCGACCTGGTGGAGCTGATGCGGGCCACGTATGCCAGCATCGCCGCCTCGCGCACCGAGCTCGAGCAGCTGCTGTCCCTGCCCACCGGCTACCACCGCGACCTGCAGTTCACCAAGGGCGCGCTGTACCACGCCTTCGGCCGCGGCCTGGGCGCGCTGGGCCTGCTGCCCAACCTGCTGCGCGGCATGGCCTGGAACACCGACCGCCTGGCCAAGTCTTTTGACGACGGCATGTACGCCACCGACAAGGCCGTGGAGCTGGCCGTGGCCGGCATGCCGTTCCGCGAGGCCTATCGCCTGGCCGCCGCGGAGCCGCTGCCCAGGGCCGGCGCCGATGCGCAGGCGAGCCTGGATGCGCGCGTGTCGCCGGGTGGGGCCGGGTGGCTTGGCCTCGACGCGTTGAAGCAGCGTCTGGCGGGCATCACTGCGCCGTCTTGACGGTTCGGGTTCTTGGCGGTGCGAAGGGGGCTGCTAATGGACGACCGGCGGCCATTCCTGACGCGTGAACTCCATCAGCCATTCATTGCCCTGCGAGGGCCATATGTGGCCGGCGCCGTAGGTGCCAAATACGAACGCCGCACCGCCCGGAGCTGGTGACTGCAGCTGGCAGCAGCCCATGAAGTTCGTGAGCGGGCCCTTGGTGCGATTGTGGCGTGCCAGGGCTTGGACGGTGCCCGCCCAGTCCTGCTTGTGCCGCGGATCCTCGCCCCGGCCAAACAGGTAGAGCACGGGCTTGGGCGTTGCGTCGCTGGCGAAATCGGGCTGCACGGAGCCGATCACGGTGAAGGTCGCGAAGGCTTCGGTGCGCTCTGCCAGCAACAGCAGCGTGAAGTGGCCGCCGTTCGAGAAGCCAGCCACATGCGTTTTCTCAGGCCGCGTGCCGTAGCGCTTGGCCATTTCCTCAAGCAGCCGGTCCGTCAGCTGCAGGTCGCGGTCGCCCTGTTCGCCAACCCGGTACTGCCATCCGCGCATGGACGAATCAGCGCGCTTCTCGCCGCGCGGATACGCGACGATGGCGTCGGGCCAGTCCTTGTGCAGCCGCACGGCGTTGGCGAAAGCCCGGTCGTCGTCGCCCCGGCCGTGGAAGACGACCATCAGGGTGCGCGGCTCGGCGCTCGAGGTGTCTGGCACGTAAAGCAGCACGCGGCGCGCCTGGCCGTCGATTTCGAACTCGAGCATTTCCTCCGCGGCCTGCACGGCGGGCGCCAGGACGAGCAACAGCGCTGCCATCAGCCGCCGTCTGAAAGCGGTTCCGGGTTCACTGGTTGGCATGGTCATCCCGTCCTTCGTCTGGTAACAGAGGGTGGAAGAAGGCATGTCGAGCGGACGTATTCATCATCTCGCGCCTTTTCGGGCGAGCTCCGTCCTGCGCATGCCATCAAGGGTGAGGCTTGCGGCTGTCGTCGCCGTCCGACTGCGGCGGGATGGCCTTGATCAGCCTGTACTGCAGATAGAGCAGGGCCACGCATGCCGCGAGGTAGATGTAAACGAAGAAACCGAGCCTGTTGATGCTGAGGTCTGCCGCCCCTTTGGCCACGACGATGTCCAGCACCAGGCATGCGCTGACAATCATGCCGCCATATTTCTGGAGTGACGTTCTCGAAGCCGAGGCAAGGGATAGCGCGAAAACAATGCCAACCAGCAACGCCGGGAATCCCATGAGAAATGCAAAGGTTCCGCTGTAGTCCGAGGCGGCTGCGGCGCCCGAACAGAGAGTGGAAAGTGACGCAATGGCGATTCTGTTCATGCCATGGCCTGGGACGACAGGTTGGCCTGCGCCACGTTTGCCGACGACACGATCAGGGTGACCCTGTTCACCCGCCGCGCACTCATTCCGCCTTGGGATGTCGCAGCACGCGCAACGAGACCACCAGCACCAGCCCCGCGCCGACCGCCAGCACCCCCCACAGCACCCAGCGCTGCCAGTCTTCGCCGCGCTTCGGGCCCAGGGCCTGCGCGCCGCCGGACTCGCTGCGCGCACCCAGCGTGGCGGGCTGCGGCGGCACAGAAGCGGCGGCCAGCGCCGCCTGCACGGGATAGTCCTCGCGCGCGGCGCGGCCGCTGCCGGCCACCAGCACGTAGGGGCCTTCGCCCTGGGCCAGCATCACGAAGCGGTCGGGCTGGTAGGTCAGCACCAGCGTCGGCGCCTGCGCGAGGGCGGGCTGGCTGGTGACCTGCCATTCGCGTTCGCGGTGCAGGCCGACGTCGGGCGCGACGTGGCGCACTTCGTCCTTGCCGGTGCCCAGCCGGAACGCGGTGAAGTTCGCCACCGGCTGCCACCATTCGCTGGCCGGTTCCCTGGCGCTGACGCCCAGGGCGGACACCGAGTTGGTGCCGTCCAGGCGCACGTCCAGTCGTTCGATGGCCGCTGGTGCGGCGCTGGTGTAGGTGAACGTGCCGGGCTGGTCCGCGACCGGCGTGCCGGCGAGTTCGATGGCCTTCCATTCGCGGCCGTCGCCGGCGGCGATCAGGCGCTCGGCCTGCAGCGCTTCGATGGCGGGCCAGTTGCCCTCGCCCTCGATGGACAGGCGCAGGTAGCGAGCCTGCGTCGGCGCGATGTCCAGCTGCAGGCGCTCGATGCGCAGGCCGTTGTCGTCCAGCGCCACCAGGGGCAGGCCGCTGGCCAGGGTTTCCCAGCGGTCGAGATCGTTCGACGCACTGACGTGCACGCGCAGGTTGATCGGGCGCACTGCGGCGGCGTCGAGCTGGACATGCAGGCGCGACAGCACGGGCGGCTCGTCTTCGCCGCGGTCCACCAGCAGGTCGTGCTGCTGGTCGGGCGGGGGAGCCGCTACATCGGCGCGCAGGTCGAGGCCGCGCAGGCGGCCGTCGCTGTCGCGCTCCAGCCGCAGGTTCAGGCTTTCGGGTTGGCCAGCGGCGGGCAGCGGCACGTGCAGCCAGGCCAGCGGCTCGCGGCGGGCTTCGTCCTTGCTTTCGGACGGCCAGGGCGCGAAGGGCACGGGCTGGCCCTCGGCGTTGAACACGGCGAGGTCGCGCAGGTCACTGCGCGTGACGTTCGCCAGCACGTCGGCGTCGAGCTCGAGCACGTAGGCGGAGGCCTCGCCCTTCGTTTCGATCGGCCACTGCCAGGCGTAGTCCTGCGGCGTGGCGGCGCCGGCGGTGCCGGTGGCCAGCAGGCCGAGCATCAACAATGAGCGCATGGGCTTACTCCGAACGGGGCGGGGTGGGGGCGATGCGGCCGACGATGATCAGCAGCAGGCCCACGACGACGAACGACACGATGCCGGTGATGTTGCCGACGAACTGTCGGTCCACCAGCAGCAGCTTGAGCAGCACGATGCCCAGCAGCGCCGCGCCCAGCCACCACAGCGGGCGGTCGCGGCGGCGCGAGCCGAGGATCCAGGTGGTCACGCCGGCCAGGCACCAGGCGACGGTGAGGCTGGTCTGGGCGAGGGTCTCGCCGAGGATGTCCGGCGACCAGGGCAGGTCGCCCAGGTGTTGGCAGGCGCGCAGCACCGACATCGTCAGCATCAGCAGCGCCGCGCCGGCCCAGGCCAGGCTGCCGAGGCGGTGCGGGTCGTCGTGCGCACGCAGCGCGGCCGCGGCCACCACCAGGCCCAGCAGCAGAGACAGCTCCAGCGGGTTGAGCACGGGCAGCCAGGGCAGCGGCGCGCTGTTGCCGGGCAGCAGGTTGCCCAACAGCCAGGCGATGCCGAGGCCGGCCCCGGCCAGGGCCAGCCACACCGGGCGCCAGCGCGGGAAGTCGTCCGCCACCGGCCAGCCGGCCAGCCGCGGATGCTTCCAGGCGGCGAAGAACAGCAGCGCCAGCGGCGCCATCACCGCGGGCAGCAGCCAGCCGTCGGCCAGCCCGGCGCGGTCGTCCAGCACCCGCATCAGCGTGATGCCCGCGGCCGCCGCCACGGCCACCAGCCAGGCAATGTGCGCCACCGGCAGCCCGCGCGACCGCGGATTGCGCAGTGCGGCCAGCGTGGTCAGCGCCAGCGCCAGCACCGCCCACCACAGCGCCAGCGGGGCATCGAACAGGGTTTCGTCATAGTGGTCCTGCGACGCCAGCGACAGCGGCAGCATCAGCACCACCGACGCCACCAGCGGCCAGGACAGCCGCGGCCAGGCCATCGGTCCGCGCAGCAGCGCCGCCAGCGCCGCCGTCACCAGTGCGAAGCCGCCGTAATGCAGGGCATCGAACTCGGGCGACAGGTTCACTTCGATTTCCCGCAGGCCCAGCACGCTCCACCACAGCAGGCCGGTGAGGAACAGGATCACCTGCAGCGCCACCGCGCGGCCGGCGCGCTGGTAGAACCAGCTGCCCGCCAGCCACGCCAGCGCCAGCAGCACGAGGTTCAGGGCATGGCCGTTCCACAGGAAGCGGTCGTCCATGCCCAAGTGGTAGTCGAACAGGCTCACCATCCACGCGCCGCTGGCCAGCACCAGCAGCACCAGGCCGGTCCAGCGCACGAGGCGAAGTCCCTGGCGCAGGCCCAGCCACACCATGGCCGCGCCCTGCACGGCCCAGGCCGCCGACGTCCAGCGCGCCGTCAGCGCCAGCGGAATGGCCAGCGTGGCGAACACCACGCCCATGCCGGCCGCGCTCTGCGCCAGGTCGCGCAGGCGCTGGTTGCGCTGCGCCCACAGCGCCAGTCCCGCGAACACCGCCGCCACGAACACCGCGCTGGCAGCCAGGCCGAAGCGGTCATCGCCCAGCAGCCCCACCTGCATCGGGAAGGCCAGCAGCGGCGTTCCGAACAGCAGCGTGCCGTCCACCTTGCCGTTCTTCTGGCGCCCCGCCAGCGCGTACAGCACCGGGATGGCGACGAAGAACAGGAAGAACAGCACCAGGAACGGTTCCACCGTGGCGAACTTTTCCGGCTGGTAATACTTCGCGCCCCAGGCCGCACCGATGACGAAGGTGAACACGAAGCCCACCAGGTTCAGCGCCCGCCACGGACGCTTCCATGCGATGGCGAACACTGCGGCGTTGAGCACCGCGTAGTAGCTGAACAGCGCCACGTGGTTGCCGCTGCCCGTGGACAGCAGCACCGGCGCCAGATAACCGCCGATGAAGCCCAGCACGGCGAGCGCCGGCGCATTCTGCTTCACCGCCAGCACGCTGGCGCCGGCCACCAGGACCACGATCAGCGCGAAGGCGGGCATCGCGCCCAGCACCTCGTAGTTGCGGAAGGCCGCGAACACCACCAGCAGCAGGATGCCGATGGCGCCTCCCTGCAGGCTCAGTCCGAAGGCCGGCCGCTCGGCGGCGCTGCGCAGGCCCCAGACCAGGCCGGCGATGGCGCCGGCGGCGATGCCGGCCAGGCGGAACTCGATCGGCATCGTCAGCCAGCCGGCGTCGGCGGCGTACTTGATGGCGGCCGCGACGCCGAACATCAGCACCAGCACGCCCAGCTTCACGGGCACGTTGCCCTCGAACAGCCAGCCCTTGGCGATGGCGAAGGCTTTCTCGAACACGTCCGGTTCGCGCGGACCCGGATCAATGGCCGGGGTGGGGGAGGGCTGGCCGACGGATGCGGGCGCCGCGGCGGTTTGCGCGGGAATCGGCGGCGGCTCGGCGGCGGCCTGGGCCGGTGGCGTGACCGACGCGGTCATGGGCGCTGCGGTCGCCGCCATGACCGGGGTGGGCGCTTGGACGGGTGCAGGCCCCATCGTGGATTCGCCGGGGGCGGGCCCGGCCGCCGGCACGGCCACCGCCGCGCTGCGCCGGCCCTGGGCTTCGACGCGGGCCAGCCGCTGCTCAAGGTCGCCCACCCGGCGCCGCAGGCGCAACGCCTGGCCCAGCAGCACGCCCAGCAGGGCGCCGGCCACCAGGCCGAAGAAGCCATCGTCAGTGTCGGCGATGACGGCGCCCAGCACCGCACCCAGCAAGCCCAAAATCCAACCCATGCGTGGCCCCGAATCGATCAGTGGCCCGAGTGTAGCCAACTGAGTGCCGGCGTGAACGCGTCGCCCAAACAAAAGCGCTGCCCTTGCTGGTCGTCGTTTCGCCGCTAAAGGTGGTCGGGCAGACAGGATTTGAGCCTGCGACCTGTATGTCCGAACCGTGATCACAGGCCCTGTCGAGCGCGCTTCCGTATGTCGTTCTGCCAAACGACCTTCAATGTCAGTTCGCCGCGAAAGCTCAAGCAGTGCGCGCCATCGCCATCCAACGAGCCGCCGAACTGGGGGCCGCCAATGCCACCTTCGACGCAATGCTGCACCAGTCGTTTGCCTCGAGCCAACCTGGCTGACCTCTCTTGGGCACCTGGACGAACAAGCGATGACTCAGGTGAACTTACGATCCTTTGGGAAAGAAAACTTGAATATAGACAAATATTTGTCCTAGAATTGGTTTCACGACCGCTTTTGGGTCGTCTTAGCGGGGCAACCATGCTGCATTCCTACGCATTCAAGAACTTCGTTTCGTTCAGGGAGCGAACTGAGGTGTCTTTTGCCTTGACCCAAAAGGCTGGCGCACATGGTTGGGACGCGGTCTCGCCGTCGGGCCAACGTCTGGCGACGGCCTTGGCCGTGATCGGTGCCAATGGCGCCGGCAAGACCTCAGTCATCAAGCCGTTGGCTTTCCTGAACTGGTTTGTCGTTCATTCGTTCCAAAGCCAGCCAACGGCGAAAATTCCGGTCAATCCGCATTTTTCCGCGCAGGAGGAGCCGATCGAGTTCGAACTGCAAGCCGACGACCCGGAAGGCACGCTATGGCGTTACGTGTTGAGGCTCACGCCTGAGCGTGTGCTGCATGAGGCGGTTTACCGGCGCCCGAACAGAAAGCGCGCGAAGTTCTCCTATGTGTTCGAGCGCGATTGGGACGAGACCTCGAAGCAGTACGTCATCAAGCAGGATGATGACTTCGACCTCAGCCCGTCCGAAGCAAAGAAAGTTCGCCCAAACGCCTCGTTGATTTCGACCGCGGCACAGTATGGTGTGGAAGTCGCACAGCGACTAGTTGGCGCGAATGTCGCCAGCAACATTATGCAGGTGGGCCGCGTCGACCCCAGTCGTGGTTTCCACAAGGCGTCTGTCTTCTTCCATGAGAATGCAGTTTTGAAGAAGCAGATGGAAAAGCTGTTGCGTGACCTGGACTTCGGCCTGTCCGGCGTTGAGATAAGAGAGCTAGAGATGGCTGCTCCACCTGAGATGAAGCTGCCGGATGGCGTGAAGTTTCCGCCGCAATACCAGGTGCTGGGAGTTCACACCTTGAAAGACGGCTCCAAGCACGAACTACACATGATGGAGGAGTCCAGTGGCACGCGGACTGCATTCACGCAACTCTCATATTTGTTGAGCGTGCTGGCGAATGGCGGCATTGCAGTGATTGATGAATTGGAGAACGACATGCACCCGCACATGATCGCTCCCTTGCTTGATCTATTCGCAAGTCCGCACACCAACCCGCATAATTCGCAAATCATTTTCACCAGTCATTCGATTGAGGTGATCAGTCTTCTTGGTAAATCGCAGGTAATCTTGGTGGAAAAGAAAGACTGCGTGAGTGAGGCTTGGCGCATGGACACAATGGGGGGCGTGCGCAGTCAGGATAATCTGTATGCGAAATACATGAGTGGCGCTTATGGAGCAGTTCCTCAGATATGACGCCGCGTTCAGTCGCCAAGAATCGTGTCGTCAAAGAGACCTTGCTCGTTGTGGTCGAGGGCGATGCGGAGATCGCCTTCGTTCGCCATGTGAAGCGAACATACAGTGACGCTCTGGGGCGTTCGGTTCAGGAGATAAATGCGCACGGGAAGGGCGGAAAGCATGTCCTGGATACCGCTCGTCGCCGCGCGAATAATCGCGATCACGACAAGGTGATATTGCTGCTGGATACCGATACGGACTGGGACGAGGCGGATCGCGCCAGGGCGCGGAAAAGCCGCGTCGGAAAGCGAGGAAGGCTCGATGTCATTGAGTCCGAGCCATGCCTCGAAGCGTGGCTTTTGAGAATCCTAGGCGTTGAGGCCGAGGGTGACACCCGACATATGAAGCAAGTGTTCAAGAACGCTGTGGGATGTGATGCACATGAATCCGGCTGGATGGTGCGGCTCGGTCGCAATGTGCTGGATGAGGCCAGGGAAAGGGTGCCGCAACTTGCAGCATTGATGAACCACATGGGCATCGCAAAACAGTAGCTCGTAGAAAATTATGGAGTGAGATTATTCGAGCAGTAGCCGGAAGTTTACCTGGTAGCGATAGAATCGGATGTTCGGCACCGCTGACAATGCCCAGCGGAGTTTCTGGTCGTTATCCAAGGCAATGATTGCGCCCTCGACAGTCTGTCCCGGTTCGGCCACCAGTTCCTTGATGTATCCCATGTAGCGCAGGATTTGGCCCACGACCACATCGCTGGCGCGACCTCGCTTGAGCTCCACCACCAATAGCCGCTTGCGGTCGTGGCTAACGGCAAGAATATCTATGGGGCCGGCGTCTGTAGCGTATTGCTGGCCGACGGGCTCACCGTCTTCTTCGAAAATGGCGAAGTCCATCGCTAGTTCGGTTTGTGCCCAGTTCGCGACCAGGAATGCTTCTAGGTGCTTCTCCATTGCGAAGGCGACAGGGTCTTCAATTGCGGGGTCAGACGCGACGATCACGGTTGGCTTGTCAAAGCCGATAAGGCGGCGGATTTCCTCAGCGTACGAAGACAAGTCACACACGGTGCCGATTGAGCCAGAAGAGTTCTGTAGTGCTTCACTCATCGAAGCGCGCGGAATGGAGCGGTCTAACCAGCGCACCTTGCGTCGGTGGGGCAGGCTCCCGTTCGGGGCATAGGTGTAGTTACCTATAACTTCTCCGACGCGATAGTTGCCGTTGCCATCCGGGCACAGCACGGTGTCACCGATCTGTATGCCTTTGCTGACCGTCCAGAGCGCACCGCATGCCAAACCCGCCCCGATCTTGGTCTTGTCAGGGTGACTGGCCAGGAATATGGGAATGAACTTGGCGTTGAAGTCTCGCCACTGATCCGGCAGGTCTGCTGTCAGGTCTTGGCTGATATCAAAGTCGGTCCCGATGAACCCGCCCTGGAAGCATTCGGCAGCATGCACGCTACGGCGACCCAGTATGACTCGGTAGATCCCACTCATAAAGCTTTCCCCGCTAGTGCTAAGGAGCCTAGCCTGTCAGCTCAATCAATCAGCGGTTGAGACTTGTGTAGTAATTGTCTCAGTGGCGAGGCCGTGACATCTAAGATTCCATCCTGACGAATGCAGAAGTCTCGGCAGTGGTGATTCTCGGGGGCGCCAGTGGGGACACTAAAACTCACCAGAAATGGCTAAAAAATCACCAAGTCGTTCATGAGCGAGAAAAACGAAAATGCCCGAAAAGGTTGGGCTTCTCAGGCATTTCCGATTGCATCAATTGGTCGGGGAGACAGGATTTGAACCTGCGACTTCTACGTCCCGAACGTAGCGCTCTACCAGGCTGAGCTACACCCCGAGGGATTCCGAGCGACCTATTGTAAAGGGGAAGCCGAGACCCGGCAAGCCCGGCGTGGGCCCTCGATTCCCGGGGCGGTCCGCGGCGGGCGCCAGCCGCTAGAATGCGCCATCACCCTGGAGTGCCCGCCTTGATCAAGCCCCGCACCACGCCCGGGGTCATGGAGCTGCTGCCCCGTGACCAGATTGCCTTCCAGCGCATGCTGGACGTCATCCGCCGCAACTATGAGCGCTTCGGCTTCCTGCCGGTGGAAACGCCGGTATTCGAACTGTCCGAGGTCCTGCTGACCAAGACCGGCGGCGAAACCGAGCGCCAGGTCTACTTCGTGCAGTCCACCGGCGCCCTCGAGCAGGGCGGCCAGCCCGAGCTGGCCCTGCGCTTCGACCTCACGGTGCCCCTGGCGCGCTACGTGGCCGAACACGAGCACGACCTGGCCTTCCCGTTCCGCCGCTACCAGATCCAGCGCGTGTACCGCGGCGAGCGCGCGCAGCGCGGCCGCTTCCGCGAGTTCTACCAGTGCGACATCGACGTGATCGGCAAGGACGCGCTCAGCGTGCGCCACGACGCCGAGATGCCGGCGGTGATCCACGCCGTGTTCTCGGAGCTGGGCGTGGGCCCGTTCACCATCCAGCTCAACAACCGCAAGCTGCTGCGCGGTTTCTTCGAGGGCGTGGGCATCGCCGACGGCGAACGCCAGGCGCTGGTGCTGCGCGAGATAGACAAGCTCGACAAGCGCGGCGCCGACGCCGTGCGCGCCACCCTCATCGGCGAAGGCTTCGCGCTGGCGGCCGACGTGGTCGAACGCATCATGGCCTTCGTGCAGTCGCGCTCCACCTCGCACGCCGACGCGCTGGCGCGGCTCGAGGCGCTGGGCGAGGGCAGCGAAACGCTGGCCCAGGGCCGCGAAGAACTGCGCGAAGTGCTGGAGCTGCTCAAGGCCTACGGCGTGCCCGAGAAGAACTACGCCATCAACTTCTCCATCGCCCGTGGCCTCGACTACTACACCGGCACCGTCTACGAGACCACGCTGGACGATCACCCGCAGATCGGCTCGGTCTGCTCGGGCGGCCGCTACGAAAACCTCGCCAGCCACTACACCAAGTCCCGCCTGCCGGGCGTGGGCATCTCGATCGGCGCCACGCGCCTGTTCTGGCAGCTGCGCGAGGCCGGCATCGTGTCCACCGCCGAGAGTTCGGTGGAAGTGATGGTGGGCCTGGTGGACGACAGCCGCCTGCCGGACTCGCTGGACATCGCCCGCCGCCTGCGCGCCGCCGGCATCAACGCCGAAGTGCAGCTGGAGGCGAAGAAGCTCGCCAAGCAGTTCCAGTACGCCGACCGCGCCGGCATCCGCTTCGTCATCCTGTTTGGCGACGAAGAGGCGGCGCGCGGCGTGGTGAAGGTGAAGGACCTCAAGTCGCAGGAGCAGTTCGAGCTCACCCGAGAAGAGATGGCCGCCGCCATCAAGGTCGAACTCGAGCAGCAGCGGGCGATGGGAGCGCACTGAGATGAAACCCATCCGGCTCGACGGCAGCAGCCTCAACCGCGCCCAGCTCGCCGAAATCGCCCTGGGCGCCCCGGTCAGCCTGGACCCGGCGCAAATGGGCGCCGTGCAGCGCGCGGCCGATTTCCTGGCCGAACAGGTGCGGCGCCAGGAGCCCATCTACGGCGTGTCCACCGGCTTCGGCAGCAACGCCGACAAGCTGCTGGGCGCGCACCGCCTGCGCACCGGCCTGCCCGGCGCATCCACGTCCAGCGACAGCGTGCTGGAGGAACTGCAGCACAACCTGATCGTCACCCACGCGGTGTGCGTGGGCGAACCGTTCGCGCCCGACGTGGTGCGCGCCATGATGGCCATCCGCATCAACACGCTGATGCGCGGCCATTCGGGCATCCGTCCGGCCGTGCTGCAGGCCATGACCGACATGCTCAACGCCGGCATCGTGCCCGTGGTGCCCCGCAAGGGCTCGGTGGGCGCCAGCGGCGACCTGGCGCCGCTGTCGCACCTGGCCATCGTGCTGCTGGGCGGCGGCGAAGCCTTCTACGACGGTGAACGCATCACCGGCGCCCAGGCGCTGGAGCGCGCCGGCCTGACGCCGGTGAAGCTGTCGCACAAGGAAGGCCTGGCGCTCAACAACGGCACCGCGCAAATGCTGGCCACGGCCGTGCTGGCGATCGAACGCCTGGAAGAACTGCTCGACACCGCCGACCTGGCCGCGGCCATGACCCTGGACGCCTTCGCCGGACGCCTGCGCGCCTTCGACCCGCACGTGCACGCGCTGCGCCCGCACCCGGGCCAGGTGCACGTGGCGGCCCGGCTGCGCCGCCTGCTCGTAGGCTCCACCCTGTCCGACATCGCCTACCACCTGGTGCCGCGCTTCCGGCAGTGGCAGCCCGGCAGTTGGACCGTGCCGGCGCAGCAGGCGCTGGGCTTCGACATCGGCTGGGACTGGGTGCCGCTGGACCAGCGCCACGGCCGCGAGCGCTTCTACCAGCGCTTCCGGCCCTTCCGCGGCGGCAAGAAGCACCAGCCGCAGGACAGCTATTCCCTGCGCTGCATCCCGCAGGTGCACGGTGCCGTGCGCGACGCGCTGGAACAGGCCAAGCGCGTGGTGGACGTCGAGCTCAATGCGGTCACCGACAACCCGCTGCTGTTCCCCGATTTGCCTGGCGCCCGCGAGATCGAGGACCAGGTGGTGTCGGCCGGCCACTTCCACGGCATGCCGCTGGCCCTGGCCATGAGCTACCTCAAGGCCGCCATCCCGGTGCTGGCTTCCATTTCCGAGCGCCGCCTCAACAAGCTCGTGGACCCGGCCACCAACGACGGCCTGCCGCCCTTCCTGATCGGCAACGAGGACGGTACCGAGAGTGGCTTCATGATCGTGCAGTACACGGCGGCCGCGCTGGTGAACGACCTGTGCAGCCGCGCCCACCCGGCGTCGGTGTATTCCATCCCCACCAGCGCGAACGCCGAAGACCACGTGTCCATGGGCGCCAACGAAGGCCGGCACGTGCTGGACATGACCGAAGACCTGGCGCACGTGCTGGCGCTGGAGCTTTACACCGCCGCGCAGGCGCTGGACTACCGCCGCGACATGATCAACGCCGCGCGCCAGCTGGCGCGCGAGGCCGACGCCGGGGCGATGGCCGCCAAGGTGTCGGGGGCGCCGATGCCGGGCCATCCCGACCATCCGGTGTTCCTGGCCGAGGTGGAGGCGTTGCGCGGCGAGCTGGCGCAGGCCGACGGGTTCCAGCCGGGCGTGGCGGTGCAGGCGGCCTGGGCCGCGCTGCGCGAGGCCATCCCGTTCATGGGCCGCGACCGTGCGATGGATGGCGACGTCGCCACCGCCGTGCGCCTGGTGTCCGAAGGTCGCCTGCTGTCCGCCGCCCGCGCCGCGCTGGGCTGACCCCGGGCTGCGGTAACGCTGTCCGCCGCGTGCGGTCTGGACCTCAGGCCGCGGTGACGCCGTCCGCGGCGTGCACCCGGTTGCGGCCGGCGCCCTTGGCGGCGTACAGCGCATCGTCGGCCTTGTGCAGGGCCTCGTCCACGCTGATGCCGCTGCCCGGCTGCAGCAGGAAGGCGCCGATGCTGGCGCTCATGCTGATGTTGTTGCCGGCGTAGCGCACCGGGTCACTGCAGATGCGCTGGCGCAGCTGTTCGGCCACCTGCATCAGCCGGTCGCCCTGCACGTCGGGGATCACCACCACGAACTCCTCGCCGCCGAACCGCGCCAGCAGCGCGCCGTGCTCCACCAGGCTGTCGTGCAGGCAGCGCCCCAGCCAGCGCAGGCATTCGTCGCCGGCCAGGTGGCCATGGGTGTCGTTGATGCGCTTGAAGTGGTCCAGGTCGATCAGCAGCACGCCCAGAGGCTGGCGGTGTTCATTCGCGCGGCTGAGCTGGTGTTCGAACATGTCGCGGAAGTGGCGGCGGTTGAACAGGCCGGTCAGCGCGTCGCGGCGGTTGGATTCGCGCAGGCGCTGGTTGGCTTCGGCCAGCTGTTCCAGCGCCGTGCTCAGCTCGGAGGTGCGGCGGGCGACGTGGCGTTCGAGCTGTTCGTTCTGTTCCTGCACCAGCTTCTCGTTCTCGCCGCGCAGGCGCGCGTAGCGGTAGGCCAGCGCGAACGACAGCAGGATCATCTCCATGGCCGAGCCGATCTGGATGCCGTACTCGGTCAGGAAGTTCTTTTCCAGCGCGCCGAACGACACCGACGCGTACAGGGCCGTGCCCACCAGCAGGAAGGCCCAGGCCAGCAGGAACACCCTGGCCGGCGCGTAGCCCCGGCGAATCGAGTTGATGGCCAGGTAAAGGATGTACAGCGCGCCCGGGAAGACCGCCAGGGTCATCGGCCGCACCGCGGCGCGGTAGTCCAGGAAGAACGAGGCCAGGCCCATCGCGATGAAGAAAGCGATGATGGCCAGCGACACGCGGTCGGCGTAGGGCTGCCGCTCCCGGAGCTCCAGGAACACGCGGCAGAACTGGTGCATGGCGATCTGCGACAGCGCCATGGACAGCGGGATGGCCTGGTTGGCCCACCACGGCGAATTCGGCCACAGGTATTCGAACGCCAGGCCGTTGAGGCAGAACATCACCAGGCCGAAGCCGCTGACGTGGCAGGCGTACCAGAAGTGGCTGGCGTCCCTGAGCGACAGCCACAGCACCAGGTTGTAGCAAAGCAGCGCCACCAGGATGCCGTAGAACAGGCCGATGCCGAACTGCGAGTCGCGTTCGAGCTCGGCGAAGGCCGTGGGCGTGTACACCGCCAGCGGCACCTGCAGCGAGCTTCGCGACGACACCCGCACCAGCAGCTCCACTTCGGTGCGCTGGGGCAGCTGCAGCCAGAAGTTGGGGTGGCGGTAGCGGATGCTGCGTGCGGTGAAGGGCAGGGTGTCGCCGGAGGCCATGTGTTCGACGCGTCCGTCCGGATAGCGCAGGTAGACGTCCACGTTGTCCAGCAGCGGGTAGTGCAGCACCAGCAGCCAGCGCTGCTCGGTGCTGTTCTGGTTGAACAGCTGGGCATGGAACCAGTAGGCGCCTTCGGTGAATCCGAAAGCGCTGCCTTCGGCGGGCAAGGGCTGGAATCCGCCGCGCTCGGCCTGGTCGAACATGGCGAGGGCGTCGGCGCGCCCGTCGGCGTCCACGCGGTAGCCCAGGTGGGGCGCCAGGGAGAGCGACTGGCGGCCGACATCGAGCACGGCCGGCTCGGCGGCGCGGGCCGGGGCGGCAACCCAGGCCAGCATCAGGGCCAGCAGCAGCGTGATGGTGCGGATGACTGGCAAGCGGTGTCCCCCCGTGCCTGCACTGTATGCGGGTGCTTGCCGGAAGGCCATTCCCCGGGGGTGGCTTGCTTTTGTAATAACACGCTATTACATTAGCGCAATGAAACGCCGCGACCCCGCCACCGAAGCCACCGACCCGGCCCTGGACGCCCTGATCCGGGCGTTCCTCAGCCTGCGCAGCCCGGGCGAACTGCGGTCGTTCCTGGAAGACCTCTGCACCCCTTCCGAAATCGAAGCCATGGCCGACCGCTGGCGAGTGGTGCCCCTGCTCACCGCGGACGTCCCCTACCGCGAGATCCACGACCGCACCGGGGTGAGCGTCACCACCATCGGCCGGGTCGCCCGCTGCCTGGACCTCGGGTCCGGCGGTTACCGCATCGCCATCGATCGGCTTGAACACCCGGCCAACGACGCGTCGCACTGAAATCAACCGTTCACCCACCCGGAGGGCGTCATGAGGACGCACGACCGTTTACGCATTGCCATCCAGAAATCCGGCCGCTTGTCCGACCCCGCGCGCGACCTGCTCGCCCGGGCCGGCCTGGTGTTCCGGGAAAGCCGCGACCGGCTGTTCTGCTACGGCGAATCCCTGCCCATCGACCTGCTGCTGGTGCGCGACGACGACATTCCCGGCCTGATCGCCGAAGGCGTCTGCGACCTGGGCGTGGTCGGCGGCAACGTGCTGGAGGAACAGGCCTGCGAACGCCTGGCCGACGGCCGCGGCGAAGCCTTCCGATCCATCCGCAAGCTGGGCTTCGGCCGCTGCCGGCTGTCGGTGGCCGTGCCCAACGACTGGGACTGGACCGGCCCCGGGCGCCTGGCGGGCCTGCGCATCGCCACCAGCTATCCGCAGCTGATGGCGCGCTGGCTGCGCGAACAGAACGTGGACGCCGAGCCGGTGATGCTGTCGGGTTCGGTGGAAATCGCCCCGCGCCTGGGCAAGGCCGAAGCCATCTGCGACATCGTTTCCACCGGCGGCACGCTGATGGCCAACCAGCTCAAGGAAGTGGCGGTCATCCTGGAAAGCGAAGCGATGCTGGTCGCGCCGTCCGAGCCCTTCGGCGACGTGCGCGCCGAACTCGCCGCCATGCTCCTGCGCCGCCTGGACGGCGTGATGAGCGTGCGCGCCAGCAAGCTGGTGCTGTTCCAGGCCAGCCGTGACTCGGTGCCGGGCCTGCTCAAGCTGCTGCCCGATGCCGAACCGCCCACCGTCACCGCCATCGAAGGCCAGGACGGCCAGGTCGCCCTGCAGGCGCTGTGCCGCAGCGCCATGACCTGGCAGCGGCTGGAGGACATGAAGCGCGCCGGCGCCTCGGGGCTGCTGGTGCTTCCGGTGGAGCAGATGCTGGCATGAAGCGCATCGTCTGGAGTTCGCTCGACACCGCCGCCCGCGCCGAGTGCCTCGCGCGCCCGGGCGCCGAAGGCCAGGCCGAGATCGAGGCCGCCGTCCGCCGCGTGTTCGACCAGGTGCGCGCCGACGGCGACACCGCGCTGCGCGCCCTCACGCGCCGCTTCGACGCGGTCGAGCTGGGTGTGTTCGAGGTCAGTGCCGACGAGATGGCGGCGGCCGTGGCCAGCGTGCCGGCGCCGCTGCGGCAGGCGCTGGCTGAAGCGCGCGAGCGCCTGATTGCGTGGCACCGCGCCGGCATGGCCTCGGAGTTCGAGGTCGAAACCGCGCCGGGCGTGAGCTGCGGCCGCCTGCTGCGGCCGATCGGCCGCGTCGGCCTGTACGTGCCCGCGGGCACGGCGCCGCTGCCGTCCACCGCGCTGATGCTGGGCGTACCGGCCGCGCTGGCGGGCTGCGCCGAAGTGGTGCTGTGCACGCCGCCGCGCGCCGACGGCAGCGCCGACCCGGCGGTGCTGGCGGCCGCGTCGCTGTGCGGCATCCGCCGGGTATTCAAGCTCGGCGGCGCGCAGGCCATTGCCGCGATGGCGCTGGGCACCGACACGATGCCCCGCTGCGACAAGCTGTTCGGCCCGGGCAACCGCTACGTCACGGCCGCCAAGCAGCTGGCCGCGATGATGTCGGGCGGACCCGCCATCGACATGCCGGCCGGACCGTCGGAAGTGCTGGTGATCGCCGACGCCGGCGCGCCGCCGGTGCACGTGGCCTCCGACCTGCTGTCGCAGGCCGAGCACGGGCCCGATTCGCAGGTGGTGCTGGTCACCGATTCGGCGGCGCTGGTGGACGCGGTGGAAACCGAAGTGCGCCGCCAGCTGGCGCAGCTGCCGCGCGAAGCCATCGCCACCCGCGCGCTGGAGTTCGCGCGGCTGGTGCAGGTGGACTCACTCGACGAAGCCTTCGCCATCAGCAACGACTACGCGCCCGAACACCTGATCCTGGCCCTGCGCGAACCGCGTGCGTGGCTGGCGAAGGTGCAGTCGGCGGGCTCGGTGTTCCTGGGCGACTACGCGCCCGAAGGGCTGGGCGACTACTGCTCGGGCACCAACCACGTGCTGCCCACCCACGGCGCCGCCCGCGCCTGGAGCGGCGTCAGCGTGTCCAGCTTCCAGAAGGCCATCAGCCTGCAGGAAGTCAGCCGCGAGGGCCTGGCCCTGATCGGACCCTGCGCGGTGGAAATCGCCCGCGCCGAAGGGCTGGAGGCGCACGCGCAGTCCGTGCTTCGCCGCCTGGAGCCCACGCCATGAGTTCGCTGCTTTCGCTGGTGCGAGAGGACCTGCGTGCGTTCGCCGGCTACAGTTCGGCGCGGCGCGCGGGCGTCAGCGGTTCGATCTGGCTCAACGCCAACGAAAGCAGCTGGCGCAACCCGGCCGATGCCGGCCTGGGCGCCAACCGCTACCCCGACCCGCAGCCGGCGGCCCTGCGCGAGCGCCTGGGCGCCGTGTACGGCGTGCGCGCCGAACAGGTGCTGGTGGGCCGCGGCAGCGACGAAGCCATCGACCTGCTGGTGCGTGCGCTGTGCAACCCGGGCCGCGATGCCGTGGTGGTTTCGCCGCCGGTGTTCGGCATGTACGCCGTCAGCGCGCGCCTGCAGGGCGCACCGCTGGTGGAGGTGCCGCTGGTGGACGACGCCGCGGGCTTTCGCTCGGACCTGTCGGCCATCGGCGACGCGGCGCTGTCGTCGGGCGCGAAGCTGGTGTTCCTGTGCTCGCCGGCCAATCCGACCGGGCAGGCCCTGGCCCCGGACGATATCCTGGCCCTCGCGCGCCGCCTCGACGGCCGCTGCCTGGTGGTGGTGGACGAGGCCTATGGCGAGTACAGCGACCAGCCCTCGATGGCGTCGTTCATTGACGCGCAGCCCAACCTGGCCGTGCTGCGCACCCTGTCCAAGGCGCACGCCCTGGCCGCGGCGCGCATCGGCTGCCTGCTGGCCGCGCCCGAGCTCATCGCCGTGCTGCGCAACTGCCAGGCGCCGTATCCGCTGCCTTCGCCCTGCGTGCAGCTGGCGCTGGCCGGCCTGTCCGAGCCGGCGCTGGTGCACACCCGCGGCCGCATCATCACCGTGCGCGCCGAGCGCGAGCGGCTGCACCACGCGCTGTCGGGCCACTCCGCCGTGCGCCGCGTCTATCCGTCCCAGGGCAACTACCTGCTGGTCCGGTTCCACGACGCCGAAGCGGTGTTCCAGCAGCTGCTGGCCGCCGGCGTGGTGGTGCGCGACATGCGCGCCTCGCCGCAGCTGGCCGACGCGCTGCGCATCAGCATCGGCAGCCCCGCGGAAAACGACGCACTGATCCAGGCACTGGCTTCCGGGAGGGCCGCCGCATGAGCGGGCAACGCATCGTCTTCGTGGACCGCGATGGCACCATCATCGAGGAGCCCGCCGATTTCCAGATAGACAGCTTCGAGAAGATCCGCTTCGTCGAAGGGGTCATCCCCGCCATGCTCAAGCTGCGCGACGCCGGCTGGCAGTTCGTGCTGGTGACCAACCAGGACGGCCTGGGCACCGACAGCTTCCCGCGCGAAACCTTCACCGGCCCGCACGCGCTGATGGTGCAGCTGCTGGAATCGCAGGGCATCCGCTTCCGCGAGGAGATCATCGACGAAAGCTTCGAGCACGAGAACAAGCCCACCCGCAAGCCGGGCCTGGGCCTGCTGATGCACTACGTGCGCGACCGCAGCATCGACCTGGCGAACTGCGCCGTGGTAGGCGACCGCGACACCGACCTGCAGCTGGCCGCCAACCTGGGCTGCCGCGGCTTCAAGCTCAAGCCGGGGCCGGACACCTGGGAAGGCATCGCCCACGAACTGGCCGATGCGCCGCGCAAGGCCAGCGTGGAGCGCAGCACGAAGGAAACGCGCGTGCGCGTCAGCGTCGACCTGGACCGCGCCGCCGACCCGGTGGTGATGACCGGGCTGGGCTTCTTCGACCACATGCTGGAACAGCTGGGCAAGCACGGCGGCTTC